>VFQS010002458.1_pt1 | contig 15206 bp, 9 predicted proteins | sample 3512361 | NCBI WGS metagenome assembly VFQS01 (sample SAMN10412375, study PRJNA504923) | tailings metagenome | isolation source: Relicate 1 Philex TSF3 active mining | place: Philippines
CCAGTGGCTCAATATTGGTTGCAAACACTGGCTCAGTTTGTCTGGCTAATCAACATACCCGACCGCTTGGTGTTTCTGTACGCGCTGGCCAACGCCAAGGCGCACTACCGCCAGCCTGACGCCCAAGCGCCAGCGCAAGCGTTCCAGACCCTCCTGAATCGCACCAAGACCAAGCAGAAGGAAGGTCGGCGCTACTTCGTCAACACGGGCTCCACGGAGCGCGAATCGCAGGTCGTTCGCTCGGGTGACGGCTATGTCTTGAGGGGTTGAGATGGCCGAAATCACCTTCGACCGCTTCGACCTGGGTATCGACCTTCGCAAGGGGGCATCTGTCTCGGACGCCAACCGTCTGCGCGAGATGAAGAACGCCTACGTCACGACCGGCCTTGCCACCGAGAAGCGTCCCGGCTTGACGCTGGTTGCCAACCTCGAAGCCGGTACCAAGGGGCTCTTCGCCGCTTTCGGCAAGCTCCACACGTTCTATGGGCAGGGCTCCATCACGCACGCCAACGTGCTGTTCCAGGCGAACCGCGTGGCGTATTCCTCGGGCAGCTATGCCGTGGCGGACGTTCCTTTCGCGGACGTATTCAACGGCTTCATCTACGCGGCCATCCGGTACGAGGGCGGCTTTCAGGAGCACCACTACCTTGACGGTAGCGCCAGCACGCACATCGCTGACTTGGCTTGCCCCGACACGGCGGGTGTGGCCAAGCTCGCGTCCAAGATTTTCGCGGTCAACGGCGACACGGTGCGCTTCTGCAAGACCGGCAATCCGCGCGACTGGTCATCCGCCAACGATGCAGGCTTCCTGCCTACCGGCATGAACTCGCGCGGCGATCGTTCGGCGAATGCGCTGGGCATCTATCAAGGCAACCTGGTCGTGCTGTCAAAGGACGGCGCGCAGGTCTGGAAGGTCGATCCCGATCCCGCCGCGATGGCGTTTCAGGACATCGTGGAGAACGTCGGGACGAGCTTCCCCAGCACGGTCGTCAACGTCTCGGGCGATCTGTACTTCCTGTCCGACTACGGCTTTCGCTCGATCACCACGCTCCAGCTCACGAATAACCTGGCCGACGTGGACGTGGGCTCGCCCATCGACACCCTGGTCCGTGCGCGCTTGAAGGCGGGCGGCGTGACGCCCAAGTCCTTTTACTTCTACGGCACTGGCCAGTACGTGTGCTCGATGGGCAATGAGCTGTTCGTCTATTCGATCTCGCGCACCGCGAAGATCGCCGCTTGGTCGCACTACTTCATGCCCGCCCCAGCCGACGCATTTGCAGAGCTGGGCCAGACGCTCTACATCCGCTGCGGCGATGCCGTCTACAAGCTCGATCCTGATGTCAGCTCGGACCAAGGCCAGGCGTATGAGGTCGTGATCCAGCTCCCGTACATGGACTTCAAAAAGCCCGGTCACACAAAGAGCATCTACGGCGCGGACCTGGTGATCGACGGCAAGTGCGAGTTCTCGGTCGGCTTCGATGTGCGCGACCCGACGGCGTTCACCGATCCTGTGAAGGTCAAGGGCAACACGCGCGGGGGCGGAATGATCCCCGTCGAGTGCTCCGGTACCGAGTTCTCGCTGAAGTTTCGCAACTACGACACCAAGCCATTCCGGCTCGATGCGGTCACGATCTACTACAACGATCTGGGGCCGAACGCATGAAAGTACGTTTTTTCTCCGGCACCGACCACGAAGGCATGGAAGATCAGAAGAGCGCCTTGCTGGCGATCTGGTCTCGTTGTCCGACCTGTGGCGACTTCGAGCCCGAAGACTTGTTCGGCATGGTGGTCGATGGCCGAGCCGTGATCGGCGTGGTCTACGAGGGTGAGCAGCCTGTCCTGGCTGGCGCTTTCGAGTTCGTCCACTACCCGCGCCAGCTCGCCGTGAACATCATGGCGATCGCCGGTGAACAAATGGGCGAAGCGATGGACGCCTTCTGGGAGACGTTCAGACAGTGGTGCCGGTCCGCCGGTGCCCAAACGATTGAGGCGCGCTGCGCACCCGGCATGGTCCGGTTGCTGGAGCGCAAGGGTTTTGAGTCGGCCTATACGGTGGTCCGGCAGAAGTTGGAGGTTTGATATGGGTGGTGGCGGCGGAGGCGATCCGGCAGCAGAGAGCCGGAGGCAGGAAGAGGAACGTCAAGCACGCATCAAGGCGGCGACGGACGAGATCAACAACATCTTCGCCAACAAGGTGAAGAAAACCAATCCTGACGGCAGCGGGTTCTGGGTCGATGGCGATCCGGCCAACGCGCGCGACACGCTCTATGCAGACCAGCGCAAGACCGTCTACGACCTGAACAAGACCGAAGTGGATCGCCAGGCTAAGGAAGCCGAGCGGACCAACCGCTTCGGCCTGGCCCGTATGGGTCTGTTGGGCGGATCGGTGGACGTGGACAGCAACGCGGAGCTGAACCGTCGCACGAACGAGGGCCTGCTTCGCGCTGGCGGCATCGCCGACCAGGCGGCGGCCGATCTGAAGGCATCCGACGAGAAGACCCGCTCGAACCTCATCAGCATGGCGCAGTCGGGTATCGACACCGGTACCGCGTCGCAGATGGCCTTGCAGGGCCTGAAGGTGAACGCGGACAGCGTGGCGCAGCAGCGCTCGGGCTCCAGCATCGGCAGCCTGTTCAACGACCTGAGCCAGGCATACCTGGCCAACCAGGTCAACGCAGGCCGCGCGGCAGGTGCGGGCTATGGCCAGCAGTGGTACGGCGTTTCTGCGCCGACCCAGCGCTATGCAGGCAACTGAGGGAGGTTAAGACATGGACCCGATCACCATCGCATCCCTCGTCGCCATGTTCGCCGGGTCGGCCATGCAGTACAAGGCCGCGCAGGACGCGCAGGAACGCCAGAACGCGGCCATCCGCGAAGGTCTCCAGCGCCAGCGCGAATTGCAGATGCAGGCCGAGCAGAAGGCCATGGGCACGGCGCGCGAGTTCAACACCGAAGACCGCCGCACCGAGCAGACCCAGATTGCCGACCAGATCAGCCAGGAGCTTCTGACGCCGGTCAGCGAGAGCCAGGCCATCCGCTCGCAGCAGCAGACCACGCAGGGCAATGTCTCGGGCGACTACTCCACGGCGAAGGCCGCCTCGGATGTGGCCTCGCTCAAAGCGGCCGAGCAACTGGCCCGCCTGTTGGGCAAGTCCACGTCGGCCAACCGACTGCGCATGAACGAGGGCATCCGCCTGATGGATGCCGGGCAGGCGATCGACCAGCTCGGGAGCTTTTCGCGTGGCAACCAGGGGGCCGACCAGATCGCCATCCAGGTCGCCGGCCGACCTGATGCCGGGCTCCAGTTCGGCGGCAGCGTGCTCCAGGGCATCGGCAGCGCCGGCCTCATGGGCGGCGGCTCCGCCGGGAAAGTCACGGGCGCGGACCTGGCGGCAGCCAATGCCACGGCCGACCCGATCGCAACGCTCAACGCATCCAAGGGCTGGACGGGCTCGGGAAACACGTCCTGGCTGGACGCACTTCGGAGGATCGGACAGTGAACTTCACCATCGACGGAGGCGGCGCGCTCGCCGCAGGCCAGGGCATCGGCAACCTCATCAAGGCGGCGGCCCTGGCTCCCATGTACCGCCAGAACGCAGAGCAGGATGCCATGCTCAAGGGCGCGCAGGTCTACAACCAGACCATGAGCGGCAACAAGGCCGGTACCGAAGCTGAGTTGCTGGCGCTCAAGCTCGGGCTCCAACGCGATCCGCTCAAAACCGTGATGCTTGAGCAGCAGGTGCCGCTGGATCGGCGCGCGGCCATCGAGACTTTCATCAACACCGGCAGTTTCGGTCCGTCCTACGACGTGCCGGCCGATGGCGTCGGACCTGTTCAGCCCGCGCCAGTGGACCCCGCCAAAATGAGCACCATCGCCCGCTCGATGGCGCTCTACAACAAGACGCTGGGCGTCGGCGGCAAGGTGGACGATATGGCGCAGGCCGCCGACATCGAGCAGAAGATGCGCGACCGGGCCGCTGTCATCCAGAACCCGGCGCTGGCGCTGCCTACCGCGCAGGCGTTCTACGCCACGAGCGGCAAGGCTCCGTTCGATAACGTGGGCAACACGGGCGGCGCGATCAACCAGGCTACCGGCCAAGGCATCGTGTCTGACGCAGTGCTGCGCAAACTGTTTGACGACAAGAATGCCAGCGAGGTGCTTGAGAACAAGGCGCAAGCCAACAGCTCCAACGCATCCGCTGGCAAGTACACCGCAGAGGCCGACATCGAGCGTCAAAAGGCAGACCGTTTGCGCACGACTGGCGCACTGCCTGGCACTGGTGCGGAAGGATCAGAAGGAGCTTTGTCGTCCACGATCCTGAACACGCTGAAGGTGCCAGCACTGGACGCCAAAGGCCGCCCGGTGCGCAACCCCATCACCGGAGAACTGGAGACTGTGGTGGATCAAGACGCCCAAAAGTCGTTTTACCAGTGGGCCGACCAGAACAAGCGCAAGCCGACCGCCACGGCATTCTCGCAATGGGAAGCACAGGGCCGACCTGGCGCGAACAAAAATCCGCCGCCAGCAGCAGCCCAACCAACAATTGTGAAAGCGCCACCCGCACAAGAACGCAAGCCCAACACGGTGTACGAAACACCGAAAGGTCCAATGAAGTGGACCGGGACGGGGTGGCTGCCAGCAAACTAAAGAGGTACTGAATGCGCGAGCTGTCCGACGAAGAAGTTTTTGGGTCAACAAAAGAACTGTCGGACGCCGACGTTTTTGGAAAGCCAGCCGAGAAAAAGTCAGGCATTGGCAGCCTTTTAGCCCAGGCCGCTTATACGGCACTGAGGGCCAATCCAACCCTGTCAGTGCTCTTGCCGCGTCTTGAAGAACCAAAATTCAAGAGCGTCATGGAGGACGCCGACCCAAGGCCTTTCAATTTCGCAGAAGCCAGCAAGGCGCAGCGCAAACTGGACGACCTGCAACCATCAAAACAGCAATTTGTATCGCAAGCCCCGCAGATTGACGATGGCATCATAGATGCGGCATCGCGCATTGGGCGCAAGTCAATCGCTGCAATCAACGAGCTGCCCGCTGGCGTTGTGCGCGCTTTGGGCGATGCCATTGGGTCTGACGCCATCGCTGACTTTGCAAAGGGATCATCCGCAGCATCCAAGCGCTTTGCAAACAAGACGCAAGCGCCAAAGGTTCAAATCGAAGGCTTCACGCCTGACTCCATTGTTCAGCGCCTTCCTGAGTTTGCAGAAGGTGCGGCGGTTTCCACGGCAACGCAACTGCCCGTCATGCTGACAGGCAGCCTGCCACTGGTGTATGCCAACATGTTTGGCCAGTCGGCTGGCAACAAGTACAACGAGCTGCGCGACCGCAACATTGACCCCCGGCTGGCCCGGAGCAATGCCGCGATCACTGGAGCGGCCGAGGTCATTGGCGAGCGAGTCGGCGGCATGCCTGGAACCATGGCCGCACTGAGAGGTGCGATTGCTGGTAACCCAGTCGCTGAAGTAGCCGACAAGGTATTCAAGGCAAGCCTGAGAGACATCCCAGGCGAAAACCTGACCACCGGCATTGAGTATGGCGTCGATGCCCTACAAGGGATCAACCCCGACCCATCTTTGCGTCAATACCTGCAAGCCGCGCGAGACACAACTATCCAGACCATGCTGCAAGGCGGCGGTATGACGGCTGGTATTACGGGCATTGCCGGGGCGTCAAACCTGTTGCGAGGAAACCGCCCGCCCGCGCCAGCAGAACAACCGCCTACACAGCCCAACGACGTAATCAGCCGCGTCATGGGTCAGCCTGTTCCTGCCACTACCGCCCAAGCTACTACCGCACCGCCAGCCATGGACCAGAACGCCGTGGCTGACCGGATCATTGCGGCCATCACTGGAGAAAGCAAACAGCCAGCAGTCGAACTGTCAGATGCCGAAGTATTTGGCGAAACCAATATCACCACTCAGACCGAGCCGACGAAAACACTGACGCCGCAAGGAAACATTCCAAGCCGCAGGACGGCTTTAAAAGACGAATACAGCAAACTGCAAAGAAGGCTTGACGAAGATGGCAAGAGCACAGGTGATGATCCGCTGGGGCGGGCTCTTAACGCGACCTACAACCCACTGCTGAGTAACGAAAAAGACGAGCAACTGCACGCACTGAATTACGGCGAACAAAACAACCGCCCTGACATTGCAGCAGAAGCAAAAGCAAATCTGGCAACGCTTGCCGACAAATTAGAACAAGATGTTGTAAGCCAAAGCACAACGCCCGGCGTGCCTGAGTCATCGCCCAAATATCAAAAAATCAAAACTGACCTTGAGGCACGCAAGGCCAAGAAAGCCGCAGACGCTGCTGAAATCCGCGCACGACTGGGCCAACCAACTGCACAAGCAGCACAAACACAGGCCAGCAAAGTCCGCGTCAAAAACCCGATTAACGGATTTCACGGAACGCCTGAGCAGTTTGACGAGTTCAGCATCAAGAACGAAGGCGAACTGGGTGACGGGTTCTATTTCACGTTTGACCGCGAAGGTGCGCAGAAGTGGGGCCATCGCAAAACATGGCTGGACTTTTCCACTGGCCAGACCATCCCCGAGGAAAAGCGCCGCCCCGTCAACATCATGCAGGCCAAGCTGCACCTGCAAAACCCAGCGTCATTCAAAGACGTGCAAGCCGCCAAAAAGGAAATTGGCAAAGACTGGACGCCTGCACAAGTCACCGAGCTATTGAAGTCAAAAGGCTTTGATGGCGTGGTGTCAAAAGAAGACAACGAGATTGTTGTTTTTGATTCTGGCGCAATTGAGCTGAACAAAAAGCAGGATGTCACCCTCACGAATGAGGGAAAGATGGCACCCATTCGCCTGGGCGTGGACAACGTGCCCATGGCCGACGGCGGCAAGCCGTTCAAGACCAAGCTGGCCGCACAGAAGGCTAAAAAGCTGCAGCCCATGATGCGCGTCGTCCAGGTGGAAGGCGGTTTTGCCCTGGCCGACAAGACCCCCAAGCAATTGGCCGCCGAAGCCAAAGCCGCCAAGCGCATCCGTGGGGCCAGCACCGGCAACACTGGCACGCCCATGTCCGTGCATGAATTCATCGCCGCACAGGGCGGCCTGAGCCGGTCCGTGCAGTCCGACCTGGGCATCGAGGGCAACGTCAGGATCGGCAACCGCTGGCTTTATGCGGGGCCCGGCAAGGGCATGACCATCGAGCAAGCCGCCGAAAAGCTGAAGGAAGCGGGCTACATCGACGACGAGCTGCACAACACCGCCTACGACATCATCCGCCGCAGCATCAACGATCCGCAGTACACGCCCGAGGGCTGGGAGCAAGTGGCCGAGGCCGAGCGCGAGGCGCAGTTTGAGGACTACCTGGCCGCCGAACAGGAAGCCCCTGCAGATGACAACTGGACCATCCTGACGCCTGAAGAACTGGCCGAAACTGGTTACAACGAGCAAGACGAAAAAACTCAGGCAGAAATCCGCGCACTGGTAGCGCAGGCCGAAGCGATGGGAATTGATGCTGATAGCATCATGGAAGATGTGTTCTATGCAACGCAAAGCGCCACCAAACAGGATTACGAAAATGCAGCAAAAACCGCCCTCGAAACAGCCATCCAAGGAAGCAATGGAAGTGGCCGCCAAGATTCTGGCCAAGCAGGCGCAGAAGAAAGCCGCACTGAAGAAACCCAGCCCGAAGAAGGCCTGACCAGCTACACCCAGCAGGAAATCGAAGACCGCCTGGCCAAGCTCGAACAATCCGAGCAAGAGCGCCAGCAACAAGCCCGCGAAGCCGAGCAACGTGCAGAGGCCGACGCCCAGCGCGACGACTTCACCCTGACCGGCAGCAACCGTGACGCAGACGTGGCCGCAGCGCGCGGCCAGCGCGACATTTTCAGCGCGCCAGGCGAAGACACCACGCAGGACACGCAGCCGGAAGCTATCGAGCCCGCATCCAGCGCACCGCGCAAGCAGACCCCCGGCAGCAAGATTGAGGACTTTGGCGAGAAGATCGGCGGCGCGCGCAAGGATGTGTGGACATCCTTCAAAGACCAACTGGGCGAAATCTCGGACAAAGACATCGCCAGTCAGCCACTGTCAAAAATCTGGCCGCAGCCCGATTACCAGGCATTGCTGGACAACGGTGCCGATCCCTGGACGGTGGCCTTTGCGCGAGCCGCGCGCGACGAGATTCCATCTAAGCCGCGCCAGTCGTGGAAGGTCAAGCGCTGGGCTGAACAGGTCCGATTACTGCGCAGCACGACCACCAAGCTGATGGACGGCTCGCTCAGTGTCGAGCGCGCCAAGCAGCTCATGACGCAATTGAGCTCGCAGGGCATGCGCGACCTGGCCGGGCGTGTCGAGCTGTACACGCTGGTGGGACACGGCAAATCACTCGATGGCGTGCGCATTCGGTCCGGCGAGTATTCGATGTACAACCGGATCGAGTACAACCCGCCGAAAGTTATTTGGACCGTCGAGAAAGAAGCCGCCGCCACCGCCTTCAGCAACTGGCCGCGCGAGCTGGCCACGGGCGCAACCCGTGAGGAAGCGCTCAAAGCCTTCAAGGAAAAATACGACTCGCTGGACATCAACCCGGCCGCAAAGAAAGAAGTCACGTTTGACATCTATTCAAAGCGCGGCCAGGACGGCTACTTCATTGGCAAGAAGATGGGCCGCAATTACATCGACCTGGCCGGGCCCTTCGAGAACGTCAAGGCAGCACGCGACCACAAGGCCACGAAGCAGGCTGAGCTGGTGGCCACGCTGGAGAAGGCCAAGGAAATCCCACAAGAGCGCCGCGACACCAACGAGCCGCGCGTGGGCGAAGACATGCGCAACGGCCAGGACGTGACGCCGCAAATGTTTGGCGAAACCTTCGGCTTCCGTGGGGTGGAGTTTGGCAACTGGGTGGAGCAGGGCCGCCGTCAGAAAGACCTGAACGACGCATTTGATGCGCTGATGGACATGGCCGCCGTGCTGGACATCCCGCCCAAGGCCATTTCACTCAATGGCGAGCTGGGCCTGGCCTTTGGTGCCCGTGGTGGCGGTGGCGTAAATCCAGCCGCAGCGCACTACGAGCCCGGCAAGGTGGTGATCAACCTCACCAAGAAGTCCGGCGCTGGCAGCCTTGGCCATGAATGGTGGCACGCCCTGGACAACTACTTTTCGCGCATGCGCTCCAAGTCCGGCGACATGATGACCGACGCGCTAGACGTGTCGCTGGCATCGCGTGGATCGCCGTTTGAGGCCCGTGGCGCAGTGCGCCGGGAAATGATCGAGGCCTTTGGCCAGGTCATGAAGTCCATCAAGGAAACGGCCATCAAGGCACGGTCCGCCAAGCTGGACGCCAAGCGCTCAAAGGAATACTGGACCACCGATCCAGAAATGTCTGCGCGCGCCTTTGAGTCCTATCTGATTTCCAAGCTGCAGGACCAGGACGCATCCAACGACTACCTGGCCAATATCGTTGACCCAGAGACCTGGAAGGCGGCCGAGGCCATTGGCTTTGAGCTGGAAGACAGCTACCCGTACCCAACGGCTGGCGAGATTCCAGCGATCCGCGCGGGCTTTGACCACTTCTTTCAGACCATTGAGACCCGCGAGACCGACAAGGGCGTGGCGATTTATAGCCAGTCCGGCCGCTCAGTCCCGTTGCTTGTCTCTGAACGAGTGAGTCCGTCGGTTATAGAAGACGAGATTGAAAAGCGTCTTGCGCCATTTGGCCACAAGCCCGAGATCATCGTCCTGGATACTGCCGTGGGCGTCATCCCTGGGGCAAGCGATAGTGATGCTATTGCCGGGGCCGTGTACCAGGGGCGCATCTACCTTTTCCGCGACCAGCTTGCCACGCGCTTCGACGTTCAAAAGACTTTGTTTCATGAAATGTTCCATTACGGGCTGCGCCGGTTCCTGACTAAGGTCCAGTTTATAGCCCAGATGAACAAGCTCTATGAGCGCGACGCTGACATCAAGGCCGAGGCAGACCGCTGGGTGAAGACGCCCGAGGGCCGCAAGACGGCCGCCAACTTTGGTGCCGAATACGCCAAAGCGCGTGGTGTCGATGAAGCCCTGGCCACCTTGGCCGAGGTCAACCAGGGCGAGTTTGTGAAAAAGGACTGGGTTAGCCGGTCCAAGGTCACGATCACCCGCTGGCTCGCCCAGTTGGCCGACTTCATGGGCTTCAAGGATTACGCCGCCAATCTGCGCGCCGTCAAGAGCGAAGAAGCGCGCCAGGTCATCCAGGACATTTTTGGCAAGTTGCGTGAAGACGCTTCACCAGCGCGTGACGCATGGAATGAAGCGGCCGATCCGGCATTCAAAAACGGCAGCAAAAACCGTGACGCCATGGGCCGCGTCAAGTTCCGCCTGGGTGAAGTGGCATTGGCCAAGCTGGACGCGGCCACTCGCCCGCTGCAAGAGCGCTTTGGCATGCGGATGGCTTCGCCCGAGTTGCGCCGCCAACTGCGCACGATGAAAGCCACCATCGACCAAGCCAACCGAAGCGCGGCCAACGTGGCCCAGCAAATGAAGGACATGCCAGAGGCCGACCGCGCCATGGTGTCCGACATCGTGGAAAAGATGATCGCGCCCGGCGTGGTGCCGCCTGAGCATGCGGTGCGCGTGGCCGACGCGATCACCAAGACCATGGACCGCCAGACCGACGAGCTGGTGGCGCTGGGCATGTTGAGCCAGGACAGTGCAGATCGCTGGCGCGGCCGCTACCTGCCCCGCATCTACAACCGCAAAACAGAGCTGGGTGAAGACACGGCCATGGATGCGGTGAAAAACATGTTCAAAACCGGCCGCCCCACCATGCAGGGCATTGGTGGCGGATCGCTCAAGGGCCGAGGTTTGTTTCAGGACGTGAGTGTGGACGCGGTGGACCAGTGGCTTGGCATGGGCTACGAGGTGCGCGACCCGCATTGGAAGCTGAACCAGGGCAAGCTGGAGCTGGTGGACAAGAACGCGCCCCAAGCCGCCAAGGATCAGGTGACGGTGTGGCGCGACTGGACACCGAGCGAACGCGCCCAGATGGGCGAGAACCGCGATGCGCTGTTCCGCTACGTGCAGGGCTACACCAACATGCAGCGCGACATCGCGCTGGGCCGCCTGTTCAACCAGATCGCCAACAATCCCGACTTCGTGCGCCGCAGTGCATCCGAGGGCTGGGTGAAGGTGCCAGACACTGAAATCCCAGACACTGGGGGCGTGAAGCGTTACGGCAATTTGGCTGGCCTGTACGTGCGCCAGGACGTAATGAGCCACCTCAGCCGGTTTGAGGAATCGGCCAACGAAACGCTGCAACTGTGGCGCGATGCTTTGGGACTTTGGAAAGAGGGCAAGACCGCATTAAACCCGGTGGCCCACTTCAACAACATCGCGTCAAACATCAGCATGGCGCACTTTGCCGGTGTGTCGTACTGGGACGGCCACAAGTACGTGGGCGCTGCGCGTGACCTGGCGAACGACGCGCCCATGGTGGAAGAAGCCCGCAATGCTGGGTTGTTCACCGGCAGCTTCACCAAAGAAGAACTGATGCAGAACATGCCGCCAGAGCTGCAAAAGTTGATGCAGATGGAGGACAGCAAGCTGCAGAAGGCTGGCCGTCAGGTCATAAATGCGCTGACGTTTTGGCTGCGCAAGCCACTGCAAAACGCCTATGAGTTTGAAGACACGTATTTCAAGTACCTGATTTACCGCGACGCTCGCCAGCAAGGCATGAGCCCCGAGGCCGCGACCGATTACGCCCTGAAATACATCTTCACCTATGACGATTTGCCAAGCGGTGCGCGCAAGGTGCGCGACTTTGCCATCCCGTTCTTTTCGTGGACCTACAAGGCCATGCCCGCCTTGCTGCACACGGCCATGGTGTACCCGTGGCGATTCTTGGCACCCGCCGCCATGCTGAACGGCATCAACCTGGTGGCCTATGCGCTGGCCGCAGGCGATGACGATGACGACTGGCTGGAGAAAATAGCCAAGGGCCGCGAGCTGGAGAAAGAAGAACGCGAGGCCCTGCCCGAGCGATCAAGGGGCACAGGCATGTTGCTGAACCCCAAGACGATCCGCCTGGGCACGGACAGCGTGACCGGCAACCCGGTGTTTTTGGACGCCAGCCGCGTGGTGCCTAGTGGTGACATGTTCGACATGGAGAACCAGGCCGGTGGCCTGCCCATTCCTGCGCCATTGATGCCCAACCATCCGGTGCTGTCTGCTTTCAGCGCCATGATCGCCAACAAAGAGCTGTTCATGGGCCGCGAGGTGGTGGACAAGAACGACACCGGACTGGAAGCGGCCGAGAAGCGCGCCAAGTGGATGGCTGGCTTTATGTTGCCTGCCGTGGCTCCTGGCGGCTACCACTCGCAGCGCATCCTGGACGCGACGGCCAACGCCATGGACACCGTGATTCAAACGCCGCTGGGCGAGTTCACGGGCGTGGACAAGAGCGGCCTGCCCGTTCAGCCAAAGTATGCGGCCATGCAGACGCTGGGCATCAAAGCCCGCCCTGTGGACCTGGAGCTGGAAGCGAGCCGACGCAAGGCGCAAGAGTCTGCACTGGTCAATTCCATCGCGGCCGAAGTGCGCAGTATGTCCAGGCTGTACCAGAAGGGCGCAGTCAGCGACGACATGATGGACCGCACGCGCGAGAAGGCCCGCGAGAAGATCGAGCGCATGCGCGAGAAGGAATAAAAATCCGTCGCGTGCACTGACCGACTGAAAAATGGGCGCATTGGAAAGGATGCGACCCATGGACTTTGACAAGGCATTTGAACGACTGATCGGCCACGAAGGTGGCTTCAGCGACGACCCGCGCGACAAGGGCAACTGGACTGGCAACAAGTGCGGTGCCGGTGTTCTGAAGGGCACCAAATACGGCATTTCAGCCGGTGCATATCCGCACCTGGACATCAAGAGCCTGACGCTTGACCAGGCCAAAGCGATTTACCGGGAAGACTTCTGGGACGTGGTGGGCAACTGTCACCCGGCCATCAAATTCCAATTGTTCGATGCGGCCGTGAATCACGGCCACGGCAATGCGATCCGCATGCTTCAGCGCGCCGTGAAGGTTGCGGACGATGGCCAATGGGGGCGCGTGTCGCAGGCGGCCCTGGACGCCATGGACCACAACGATGTGCTGATGCGCTTCATTGGGCACCGGCTCAAGTTCTGGGCATCGCTCCAAAGTTTCGACACCTACGGGCGCGGCTGGACCGTGCGCGGTGGCGAAAACCTCTTGCTTGCTTCGGAGGACAACTAAATGGACCCGATCAGCATTGCCTTCGGGCTCGCGCAGTTTGCGCCTCAGATCATCAAGTGGATCACCGGCAGCGACAAGGCAGCCGAAGCGGCTGGCCAGGTGGTGGACATCGCCCAGACAGTGACCGGCCGCAAAGGCCAGGAAGCACTGGAAGCACTCAAGGCCGATCCGGCCCTGGTGCTGCAGTTCCGCCAGGCCGTGATGGCCAGCGAGGCCGAGCTGGACAAGGCCTACCTGGCCGACCGCGCCGACGCGCGCAAGCGAGACACCAAGTTTCTGGAAGTCGGCAAGCGCAACTACCGCGCCGACTTCATGTTCGTGCTGGCCGTGGCCGTGACGTGCGGCCTGGTGTGGGTGGTGTGGAAGGACCCCGGCATCAATGAATACGTGAAGGGCATCTTCACGCTGGTGCTGGGCCGCTTCCTGGGCTACCTGGACAACATCTACAGCTTCGAGTTTGGCAGCACGCGATCCAGCAAGGCCAAGGACGCGGCCATTGAGAACCTGACGCGATAGCCCGCCTTCATGACCCGGAAAGTCACTGGGTGCGCTGGGGCGGAAATACCAGCGCAGGAACCTGCCAGGGCGGCCCTGGTCATGGCTGGAGCCGATAGCGCAGTCGCCAGCCCGCGAGGGTAGTCGCATGGTGGCACTCTCAACCCTGCAGCGCTTCCCAGCGCCGGTGCACATCCTCTGGCCGGATGTGGGTGTAGCGCTTGAGCTGTGACCAGTTCGTGTGCCCGGACACCTGGGCCACTTCCTCAATCTTCAGGCCAGCCCAAAACAGCTGAGTGATGCCCGTGTGGCGCAGGTCGTGAAAGCGCAGGTCCGCGATCCTGGGCATGCCGGTCTCTGCAATCCGATCCCGGGCCCGCTCGAAGGCGGCCAGCATGGATTCGGTCTCATAGGGGAAGATGCGATCGTCCAGCTTCGGGATTTTGTCCAGCAGCGTGAAGGCTTCACCCAGCAGCGGCACGGTCTGGTCGTTGCCGATCTTGTGCCGGGGGTGCTTCACGTCGCGGATCGTCACGGTCTTGCGCTTGAAGTCCACGTCCGCCCAGCGCATGCGCGTCAGCTCGCCGGCCCGGCGGGGAAGGGCGATCGCCATTTTGTAGACCAGCACCATGTCGATGCTGGTCTGGTGGTGGTGGTTGCGCCGCTCGAATTCGGCCAGCAGCGCGGCTTCCTCTTCATCGTCCACCAGGCGGATGACCTGGCGCGACTTGCCGATCGCGCCGGCCTCCTTCAGCTTCTTGATGGCCATGTCCACGGGCAGCGGGTCCACCTGGATGCCGTGGGCGTAGGGCGCCGCATGCACGGCGGCAGACAGCGGGGATAGGTTGGCCAGGATCGTGGCCGGGCCGGCGCCTTCGGCCTTTCGGCGTATCACGTAGTCGGTGATGTCCTTGGCCGTCAGCTGGTCGAGCTTGATCTTGTTGAAGGCCTGGGCCACGGTCTCATGGTTGTGCACGGTTGAGCGGCCCAGCGGCCGCAGCTGCTGCTGATACTTCAGGTGCTCCAGGATCAGCTCGCCCACGGTGATGGACCGGGCCGGCGCGCCTTGCTTGCGCACCTTGTCCTCCAACCGTTCGGCCCACGACTTGGCCATGGCTTCGGTGGGGAAGGTCTTGGACTCGCTGAATACAATGACGCCTGCTTTCTTGATGCGGACCTGGGCGAAGAAAACGTCGCCGCGCTGCTGAATGGATGCCATGTGAGTGCCTTTCGTTTGATGCACCGGATGGTCGGATTGGCGGTGCATCAGCACCCGTATGATGCACCATTTGATGCACCGGACGCCAGGAAACCCACGGAAATGCACCGAAATGCACGGAAATTAAGCAGCAGTCGCAGGACCAGAAATTGACGAATCGCCAGCAGGATCAACAACTTAGAGCGGAATTCAGCCCGTGGCGCATGTGTGTTGCGCCGATGATGGACTGGACTGACCGACATTGCCGTTTTTTCCATCGCCTGCTGACCC
>VFQS010002459.1_pt1 | contig 15206 bp, 30 predicted proteins | sample 3512361 | NCBI WGS metagenome assembly VFQS01 (sample SAMN10412375, study PRJNA504923) | tailings metagenome | isolation source: Relicate 1 Philex TSF3 active mining | place: Philippines
TCCATATTTTTGTCTTTGTGTCTCAAAAACTGTTCTGCCCACTTTTTAATAACAGTTTCCCATTTTCTTTTCTTGATAACATCTGTTACATTCATTATTTTTACAAGACCACCTGAACCATCTCCACGCGATAAATCTTGAATGGTATCATCATCAAGTAATTTTTGAACAATTTCTTTTAATTTTTTTCGTTCTTCATTACTCAATGCATCACATGCATCATCAATTTTTTGATCAATCTGATCTTGTTCTTCACTTCCAAATCCATCGTGATGATCAACGGTTTTCTTGCCACCTCCCTTTTGTTTTTTAACACAATCACCTTCATCCAACATTTGATCCATCAAAAGTTCATAATAATATTCAAAACTTTTATCATGTTCAATTTCATCTTCACTGTTTGGAAAAACAGTATCATACCAACACAAGTCTTTTTCATTATTTATTTTGGTTCTATCAAATCCAAAATTTTTTACAAGACTTTCGTTTATGACAACATCCATTGCTTGGTTCGCAATTTCTGGAATTAAACCGAAACTTCTATATCCATGATTCAAAATAACGTGCAATGCTTCATGACAAATTATAAATTTAAGATTATAATCGTCTAGACTTTTGAGAAACGTAGGATTAAAACAAAAACTGAAGAATCCTCCATTTTTATCAAAACGTATGGCAGCAGTTGGAATAGTTTCATCTGCTAATGGCTTACCCATCTGCCAAATTCTTGAAAATATTCCATGAAATACTTCAAGATCTTGTGCAATTTGAAAAAATTTATCGGTGCTTATCATACATAATAATTTGCATTGGAGTTCAAAAATTCACGAACTTTTCTAGGCAACTTTGCATAATCTTGTCGCATTCCAAACTTACGAATATACTCGGCGTTGATTATACCATACACTTTCTCAATATCAACAAAAGATGTATAAGTGTATGTAGAACTGCATTCAATAATCGCATTCAAAGTAGACAATGTTAATTGAATTTCTGATAACTCTAATGGAACTTTTTGTTCATTATTATTCATACCTGCCAAAGGTAGGAAATTTCTCTTATAATAAAGATACGCAACAATAAGTTTATATACATTTCTTCTGTATGCAGTTCCTGTATTAATATATTTACTTTCCTGATTAATCATATCAGTATATGACTGATATTGATTCAAATACATATTTTTTGGTGCCTTTGTCAACATCAACGTTGGACTGCTAAATGTAAACTTAGCATAATTGTCCACACTTAGAGGCTTACTGCGATTAAACTTCTGCAATGCCTTTTGTACCTTTGTATTTGCAATCGTGGCACGTTTAATGATATTATCATATTTATCCATATGATTAAACGTATATTTCATAACAGTTTCTTCAGATGAAATCAAATTGCTTTGTTTTTCTTCTGGAATATAAGGAAAGAAAAACTCTACCATATGTCTATTTTGTACAATATACTTGATTGTATTATTGTATGAATTTTCATCTTTCATGAAAGTATTTGCTTTTTCATGATTCTTTGTCTTAAAGATGTCTTCCATCAATTCTCTAAAATTTCCATTCTTCAATTCAGAAATCAATTTACTAACATTGACTTTCTTTGAGAGAACATCTCTAAGATCACCACCTTTGATGTAAACTGACATTGCATAATCAAGACGACGAGGACTAACTTCATCCTTTTCTTTTTCATTCAAATCATTCCACCAATTAACACAGGTCTTGCCAATGTCTTCGCCGTATTTATTTTTAAAATACGCAATATCAGGCTTATATGGAACTTCAACATGAATTTCAAATCGATCACGTTGAGCAGGATCGATTTTATCTACATCATATTCTGGAGCCGAATCATTTTCCAATTCTTTTTCTGGATTAATTGCTGCCCAAATAAATCTTAGATTATTAAATTTCTTTCCATTAATGCTTTTAAACTGCAACAATTCCATTGTGGCATTACGAATCTTTGCAGGGGCACGATTGTATTCATCCATGAAAATTGCTTCAACTTCATCATCAGCAAAATGCTTTGGTCGAACCAAGTCTAAATATGCCTTTCCACTAGAAGGATCAATAACTTCTTTTGGAACACCAACAAAGTCTACCCAAGGATCTAGTGTGGATGCACTAAAGTATCTCCATTTTAAATTATGTTGATTAAAAGCCTCAACAATACGTGCCGTTTTACCTACGCCGTGCTTACCTATAAATAGCACATTGTAGTTATTCTCGATCCAAAAATTTAATTTAACATCGTTCATATCATTAACTTATTACTTCTACATGCTATACCATCAAACAAAAAGAGTCAACATATTCGTTGACTCTTGCTTTTTTATATAGTTGTAATATCTAAATTCCAATGTCGTTTAGCAAAACGCCTCAGTGGATGCAATCCCTTTTCTCCATTATGAAATGTATAAAAAGGTAGATTTTTATCAGGTGGACGTATCTTTATTGTCGAACTTCCACCTCTTGAAGTTTCAATAATATATCCTAACTTTTCTAATGATTTTAATAATTGTGCAGTATTTTTCATTTTGTAGTATTATATTTCATTCTTACATAAGATGAAATAATACCACTGGCAGTACCTACATTTAGACTTCTAACACTTCCATTTGAAGGTATTGTAAGAATATTATCACATCTCTTTAAAAATTCATCACTAATTCCCCTTTTTTCTTCTCCAAAAACATACACTGATGGAGAAAAAACATCATATTCATAATAAGGAATCATGTTAAAATTAATATTATTTTCAACTGCAATAATTTTATATTTTGATTTTACGACATCAAAAAATTCCTCTTCGGTTCTATAAAATTCTACAGGCGTATACAAATGCGTCCCTACCGTGGATCTCCGGTCAAATTGTTTACTACCCCCTACGTAATAAACCTTTTCAAATCCAAAGAAATTTGCATTTCGAATCACAGTTCCAAGATTAAAGTCTCCAGTAATATGAAACATTGCCATTGCACTAGGAACCGTATTTCTAGAACAATAGTCTTTGATTTCATCGACACTCAGATCTTTGAGAAAATCCAATACATTAAAAGATTTAGTTTCCATTATATTAAAGCGTTTTTACATGTGCAAACATATCTTCAATGGTCAACTGATTGATGTCAAATCGATTTTTACTTGTAGATGATTTTGCATATTTCATTTCCACAAAATCAATATACATTGTAAATTTGCCATCGTCTCCCATATAAAATGTATCCCACACAGATTGTGTCATAAATCTCTTGAAATCCAACTGTGTCAAAGCTAGATTATCAAAAGACAACGTGAGTTTTTTGACTTTGAAAAATGTATGAATCATTGTATACCACGAATTAATGTTGTCTTGAACTTTACTATTATAGTAATTCGCACCTCTACCAAATTGTTTGTATCCAAGCAACAAAACTTTCGGTGATTTAACATTACTAATTATTTTATTCAAATCATCAATAGAATGTACTCCCATAATTAAATGGAAAATAACATTTGGATTACTTTCTGCTAACTCAAAACACTCTTTTGAAAATGCTTTATTATAACTAATTCCAATTCCTTTAAATATATTATTATTAATTATACTATAATAGAATTTTCTAACATGTACAGCATTTACAGTGATGTTAAATACCAATCCATGTGTATTTAAATCATTTAGTGAATAATGTACTCCATCCCATGCAAGAGGATTGCCTCCTCCCACAGCTATTTCAACTCCTGCTGGCAACTGTTTCAAAACAGAAACAACATTGTCTTCGTTGCTATGCTTTCCCTTTGTGGTAGACTGTTCATGACAATAAGAACAAGCGGCATCACAATAGTTTGTTACTTTGATATCTATAGATTCTGGATATACTGGTTCAGGATATGTATCAAATATCCGTTCTTTTGTACCGTCATCGTACAATTTTACAACATAGTTACCGTTTTTATATTCGTGTAACAAATTCATACAGAACAAATTTCAAATTTGATTGTCTTTTTGTCAGTTATGGTAGTGCTTTTAAAACTTCCGTTCTTATGATAAGAATATTTTTGTTGTATAACCGTAAGAGTTTTATTTGTAGTATCAACTCCACTGTTTGGGCAATTTCGATCTAATATATAGAATTTCTTTTTTGAATTAGGATTCCATCTTTCATCTTGATTAAGATCTGAATATTCATTTAGAATATTATCTTCAAAAAGTCTCGTTACAATATTTGTAATTTTTTCGTTATTATTAATATCTTCTTCTTTGATTAGATATTTTTCATCTGAATTTTCCAACTTTACGTAGTGGGTAAAAACAGACTGATCATGATCAAAAAAATTAATAGGTTCACTTGTATTATCATTTCCAGTGTACAAATAAGATTTTTCATCAAATATAAACTTTTTGAGTTGTTCTTCACTAGAAAAGACGATATCACTTGTGCCTTCACTTTGGTGATCAATATATGAATAATTATCTTTATTCCAATCAACATCTATGTTCAATATAACTTCTTTTGCACCTGTGTGGTTTTTGATAACAGATACAAGCATCTCAAGTCTTTCTGCGGATTTGCATGCATCTATTGCACAGTAGTTGGCTTTTGTGAGAGCATCATTGTATGCTATCCAATCCCATCCAAATTGTCCCCCGGTCAAAGTGATTATACCATTTTTGTCAGGAACAATACTGGTGAATAAATTAGTATCTTCATTAATAGTTATGCTATGAGTGCTGCTACTATTTGTTTCAAACACTCCGATACGTACTGTTTTCATTAAATATCTATTTCTCTTTTTAATTAAATACTTTTTACGTATTTAAAAACCGTGAGAGGAATATACCACGGCATGAACGTATGAAGCAAGTGTTTTTTTGAATCATATATCTTACAATTCAAAAAAGCAGATGCAAACAATAATCCAAGAGAAAAAAGACATTGTAAACAATATAATTTTATAATTAATGAAATTAATAATAACATACTTGTTTATGGTTTAATATTGATACGCCGAATCCAAAAATACATATCATCATTGATGATCCTAAATCAGATTTTTTGTAAACAAAACGATTATCAAAAGAAATAAATAAAAATTTAGTAACATCATTTGAATATTCGAATGATGGCAGATTAATAGAAAATATGAAGAGTTTATTATCTGTTTCTTTTCTATAAATTGTAACCGTTTTCATTCTGTAATACTAAGCTCTTCGAATGTATAATTGTGACTTTGCTTATAAGTATCACAATATTTCTGTGCATTCTCTTTTTTTATAAAGATTCTTTCAATGATTTTTTCATCGAACTTATATGTATAAATTACATATACTTTGATTGGTTCTGGTAAAGTTGCCGCATATGCAAAGCAAGCAAATAAACAAATACCCATCCATTTCATAAAAGATTTAAAAAGATTCATATTTTTGTCGTTCACTTGAATTGATTTTCTTTCTCTTGTAATTTTCTTTTATATCTCTGAATTGTAATATAATCGTAATCCATAAAATCATTTGCCTTAACAATTTCTCGACTTAATCGTTCAACTTCATTACAAAGATAACGTATGTCTTCACAAAGTTGAGGATCTCGCAAACAATTTTGAGGATTATTTGAAAATAATTTTAAATTATCTAAAATTTTATTTGTACTATTCATTTGTTAATTTAGATAAAGATGTTATTCTTAACTCAGAATTATGCAAATAATTTTTTAATATATTATTTTTATCATGAGTATTTAAGATAAGTTGTGCGCGAAGATACAAACTATTTTGTTTATTTTGTAGTTGTAACACTTCATATTTAATGTTATTAATTTGTTCTTTTTGCTCTTTGGTTAATCTCATGATTTTTTATTAATTTTAATTTTTCTTTGCGAGAAAGTTGTTTAATTTGCCACTCTCTTTTCAAAGCATCAGACTTCGTATTAAACTCTTCATAGTAAGATAAAACTACTGGTAAACGAGTTTTAGTATATTTTGCTCCTTTGCCAGTGTTGTGTTTTTTTAATCTATTGGCTAAATCATTTGTATATCCACAATACAATGTGTTGTCATTACATGTCAATATGTAACAATAATGTTTAGATTCTAATTTTCCAGTCTGGGAGTTCACAATTGGTCATCCAAAAAAAATCTTCTTCGAAGCTGTAAAAGAAATTCATATTAGTTGCATGATTATATGCTTCAATAACTGTTCTATTTTTTAGAATTCTTTTTTTGCCTCTAAACTCCATGTGCGGATATTTATTTCTAATTTCTTCTGGTACATGAATATTCATTCTACATAATATTCTACATCTTTAGATTTATAGTCATTAATTATTGATTCATCTGCTTCAAATCCATGTTTATTTTCCCAATATTCGATACACGGAAAATCTCTACCCTGTGAATCTGTATAACACCATGACTTATCCTTTATAATCCATCTCCACGGGATCACCGTATCAGGTAACTCTCCAAACCCGTTTTCTTGAGCTTCTGTGCTATTTGGAACATATTCTGTGTTGCAAATACAGCCACGGGGAACGCACTCCTCACAATAATAAGGATTTCTCTTATTAGTACTAGAAGGTACGAATTCCCAAGTGGCTATTTTTTTACAATTACACAAAAATTTTTTCATGTAAATTTATACTTATCTCTCAAATCAAGATGGGCACATGTAAATTCCTGATAATCTTTATTCTTTTTATCATTAATGAACTGTTCCAATGCTTCAATATTAGTTTCTACACTGTGTCCATTTGACACAATAACAATAGGACCAGAATAATCACTATTATATACAAATGCAGTTCCGTTATATGTTGATGTATGCATATTTTTATTAACGATCAGATTTAAAACAATTATCAGGATCAACACGACCATAATTTGGAGTTCCAAGACCAGTCAATCCCATATAAAGAAAAGTAACCTCCTTACCGATCCAGTTATTCTTGTTTTTCAAAATTTCAGCACGTTTCTCATAACTACCCTTGAATACAGCATCAAATGTAACATTCTTCCACTTCAATGTAACATTAGTTGCAGCACCTTTCCAGTTACCGTCACCATCTTTGATATCAAGAATCATTGCTTCATCATCATCCTCACTCTTGACCTTAACAAGATTTTTGGAACGCTTATGTTCATAAGGAGCGTCCATCTTACGAAGAATACCACCCTCTTGCTGATCATTGAGAAGATTCTGAAACAACTCATTCATATGATCGTTTGACTTGACAATCTTGGTGTTAACCTCAACGAAATACTTGGAAAGAGGAATAACATACTCGTCAATCCAATTCTTACGTTCAGAGTAGGGAGTTTCTTCGTCCAAAACACCAGACTTGGCCTTGAAGTTATATCCATCATAGATATAAAACTTGACCTTCTTCTCACTTTCAGCCAGATCAGAAGGATCAATGTGCTTGGTCTTACGAATCAACTTGCTGATTTCATTCAACTGTTGACGAAGATCGTTATTGAATAGTTCACCATCAAGAACAGCGTCAGGGTACATATTAAGAAGGGGTTTAAGAGCATTCTCAATATGAGGAACGCTAACATACTTCTCACCCTTTCGCGTAAACAAACCGTCTTTAGTTGCAATACAACGATTACCATTAAACTTGCACTGCATACCCCACTTGTCTTTGGTAAAGTCAGGTTGCTTGCTCAATTTGTGAATAGGTTGAGCAAGCATCGGTTCAACATAAGAAGTTCCCAATGAAACATTTTCAATATTCTCATGATAACCAGTTTTAAGCTGTTTCTTATATTTGGATTCAATCTCGGAAGATGCTTGTTCTTCTGCGGTTGTAGCATTCTTTTTTCCAACATTCTTTGCTTCAGAATGACTCCGTTCTGAAGTCACTTTTTCACCATCCAGCAATCCAGAAACAGTACGATATTTGTTTCCATTTTGCTCCATGTACCAAACACGGATATTATCCAAGCTGTCTTTAGTATAGAGTTTAGAATATGTTTTATTCATGTTTTTCTTTAATTATTGTGATGTAAAGAATAGCAAATACGGTTGAACTTGTCAAGTGCGAAGCTGCGTGATCAAAACTGCGAATAAAAACGTAATACGTTCCCAACATTAAATTTAAAATTATTGCAAGAAGAAATAATATTTTTGTAGTTTTATTTTTCATTTTATATTTTTTAATGTAAAAAATCCCCTGTAAAATTAATTACAGGGGATTAATTTGTTTTTTACTTATTAGTATTTCCAATATTGACAAATGGAATCATTCCACCTCCATTATATACTGGCAACTTACCATCCCACCTCTGGAGAGCTTCATATTGAACAAGAGCAGGAGTCAAACTCTGAGCCAATACAAGATTAGCTTTTGCTTGTGCTTCCGCCTTGAGTGCGATACTCTTCGCCTCACCTTCTGCCTTGGCAATATTGCTTTCCTTTTCGCCACGAGCCTTTTCAATCACTTGATCTGCTTCCGCCTTTGACTGTTTAACCTTGGTTTCAGCTTCAATCGCACGTTGAGATGCCTCTAGCACAGCATTAATACGAGCTTGCACACTCTGATCAACACGTAGTCCACCGTGAAAAGAAATAAGTTCAAATTTGAATCCCTTGGGTCCAAGGTGGACATTCAAATTACTCTTAACATTATCAAGAAGATATTGCTTCTTTTCACCAAAAATGTCAGCCGCCTTCATAGTACTAGCGACACGGTTGAATGCATTATTGATCTCATTCCTCATAAATCCATGAGTAATAACGTCAGGACTCTGACGAAACTCCACAAAAATCTGAGGAACCTTGTCGGCAACAAATGTGTACGCCAACGCAATATCAGCATTTACAACTGCACCCTCAATACTGTTGAAGGTCACACTGTCATCGCCGGGACTTTCTTTTGATCCGGGAGACCTGTCCCACACAGCATTCTGCATAAATGTGGGAAACTTATAGATATCTTCTGTAATTGGATTATAGAAGACACCACCAGTAACCAAAGGAAAATCATTGACTCCCTTTTGGGAACCCCATTGATTCACCTTGATACCCACGTATCCCGGTTCAACACGGTCACACCCAGTAAATGTAACAACTGCGACAACACCAGCCAACAAACTAACGAACTTATTATTCATTTTCTTTATTTTTTGTTTCTTTAATATTTTTTACCAACTTGGTAACGTCACTTTTACAGACTAAACCAACTCCGATCAAAAGTCCAGTGAAAAGTGTTGTTCCAATTAAATTAGCAATGTCACTCTTTTGATTAACTAAATTAGTGGATAAATTATATAAATAAGCTACCACTATGAGTATAAAAAAGTATTTTGCACAATACTTTACAATATTTTTATTACTAAACATATTAATTCTCTTTTACGTAAAATTCTGGCAATTCATCTGAAAGAATAATTACAACGTCATCTATTTCTTCGTTTGATTCAAACGTACTATAATGTCCATTATAAGAGCCGGGAATTGATAGATCCTCCCATTTATCCCTACACTCTCTTGCAGTCTTTTTGATAGGAGGAACTTCGTTGCCGTCTTGGTCATGTACAATTACATACTTTAACCTATTGTCATAAGTACTATCATTATATTCACTGTTAATGACCAATGTCATCGTGTGCGCCTCTGGAGGATAATACTTATTAGCAAATGCAATATGTTCGTTATACTTGGTTTTATTAGGAATATATCCAATCCTCGCCAACTCTTCTGCGGTAACTCTACGATATTTTTGTTCCATATAATTTATTAAACAATATCACTTCTAGAAATAGTCAAATCTTGATATGCATCACCATAAATGTCTTCATGAAGATCTTGAACCTGACCAAACAAAGAAATCAAATTATCAAGAATAGGATTTTTAATATAATCATTAGTATTTTTATCCCACTCACGACTAATTTCTTCACCGTCAACAGTAATGGTCATATCTTCCCAACCAATATAGAACGTAGTGGCATCACCATCATTGAACTCATGGTTATTGACATACATACTGATACTATCCAGATTTGGATTATCAATAAAAATTTGTTTTAGTGCATTATTAAATTCTGTTTTAAGCTGAACATTAAGCTCTGCGAGTTGCTCATTTAGCTTTGCAATTTTATTTAGTGTATCTTTCATATTTCTTATATTAATTTATTTAAAACTTCTTAGAGTAGCCGCTGCAAGATGTGCAAACATTCCATTAACAAAAGTCATCACAATAAATCCAGTAATACTTTTGATTTCCAACCCCCAAACCCACGTCATGCTTATATAATTAAACATGACCGAACAAATAACAATTAACAGTGAAATAAAAATTTTTGATATAGCGTCTTGCATATATTAGTCAAGTAAAAGTTGTTTTGTTTTATTTTCTTTTCTATTTTTTTCTATTTGTTTAAAACTAGGAGGAACATCATGGCCGTTTTGCATCCACTTTCTATAATTCATTCTGTTAAAGAAATATGCGCAATTAATATTATAATTCTTCAATTCAATTTTGATATGTGGGTATATTCTAGGAAGAATAATTCCAACAAACCAACTGTTATGTGTTGCAAACAACCCTTTCATTTTTCCAGTACAATACAACGGAGTCATCATGGTTCGATGAACATTTGTATGTTCTTGAAAAAATTTGGCATTATCACTTTGAAAATCTTTAATGATTTGTTCATCGTCAGAATGATCTTCGATTTCGTCCACAAAATCAGTTAAAGTAGGAATAAATTTTCCACCATAGTCAGCAACAATATGATCTTGTTCAAGCATATCTTTCGTATTTACAGGCTTTCCACCTTTAATATGAATAGATGATCCAAAAATAGGAATCATTGCTTCCTTAACAAAAAACATCGTATGCGTAAGCATTCTGTGTTTGTTCGTAGCTTCCACTTCTTTGCTGCAATCCATAAAATCATGTAGGGTATAAAAATCCGAAACATACCCGCCTCGGCGTTTGACACTAAGTTCCGCGTGAATTGTCGCATTCATATTTTTTGTTTTTTGTATCAACGTATTCCCATTTAAATCCAGCGGCAGTCTTTGCTCGCATACTGGGATTTGTAACATTATGTATACTCGATTTGCTAATTTTTAGTTCAATAGCAGCATCTATTGCTGATGGCCATATCTTTATCAAATCGCCATTCAATGTCAACTGTTTTATAGGCTTCTTTTTTATACGAGATAATTTTTCTTTTACCTCATTTGATTGACTTTTCCCATTTAACCAACATTTTTTTCCAAACATTGGATTATTTTTACCACTGAATCTAATTTTTTTTAGATTTTTTATTTGTTGTGATTTTTCTTTTCCGTATATTTGGTCATATGTTTTACCTGATAGTTTAGATATCATCTTCGATGAATCTTCTCCACCATTAGTCAAATTTGATAAAATCCCGGTTTTTTTATCGATTCTACCTAATATTTTGACATATTGAGATTCTAATAATAGAGCTTGTTTTTCTTCTAAACCATTATTTAGTATAACAAAATATAATTTTGGATCGTATCCTTCTTTAATTATATTTTTTATTTTATGATACTTTATTTTATTATAACGTTTAGAATATTCTAAATCTGTGAAATGGCGTATGATTCGGTTTTTTGTTCCTTTGCCTATATAATAGGGTTCAAAATTAAAAACGTGATTAATGTTTTCATATTTAAATACACCGGGTTTACGCGGATCTAATAATGCATATACATAATATTCATTCATGTATATAAGTATGTGTCAATTATCTATAATTTCATTTTATTTTCATAGATATGTAACACACAACGATCATTTATAATCCTCAGGGGTCAATTCAATAAATTCAGATTTATTCTTATGTACACATCGATAATACCACTTATTATCTTTAAATAGATACTGATAATCAACTCCCTTACCATTCATCTTATATTCAATCTCACTAATAAATCGTCTGCTTTTAACTCCGCTTTCGCCCCTATCTCGTCCATAAGCAACACACACTCCTTCAATAGGAGCACCCCAAGTATGTCCAGTAGCATATAAATGCTCTCCAAGACTACTCAAATCACCAAGATCAATCAACTGGTTGACAATCTCCGTATTGGTATAATTATTCAAAAGAGTCTTACCCACATATTCTGGATAAGCATCAAAATGCACATAGATACCAGTAATAGAACCATCCTGATTAACGATCCCAATATTTCCACGAGTAGCCATATTATTTTATATTTGTGTTAACGAACAATTGCATAATAAATTACATAGAACCATCCAAAGATTCCATGTAGAATGGCCCACAAAATGCTTTTGTGCAAGCTCCAACTAATTGCGATTGCAAGTGCGTTTCCAATACTGATACCATACGAAATCGATTCATTCTTCATTGTGGTTACATCCTATCAGGCGTGTTTTTATAAGTCAAGAGTGTTTTCAAAAATTTAAATGTTATTTTGACAACCGAATATTTTTGTTAAGCCAGTGTAAATGTGGTTATTTTTTACTACTTGAATTCTATTTATTGTTTATGAGTGTATAACTCATAATATAGAAAGGTTCGATTATGTTAAAATATATAATGTTAGTTTTGTTGTCTACTTCAATTGCTTATTCACAAGATAAACAAAAAACGGGTGGTCCTGATCCAATTCCAAATCGTCCACGTCCTAAGTTGACTGAAGAACAAAAAAAGATTCAATCTGAATTAGTATCTAAATATGATATTAATAAAGATGGAAAATTGGATCGTGAAGAAAGGCAAAAAATTAGCGAAGAAGATCGCAAGAAATTGCGCCAATCAGGTCTTGGTCCTCGTCGTCCAGAAGGACCAAATAAACCAAAAGGTCCACGTAAAGAAAAAACAGAAGAAAAAAGTTTATAATTTAACCAATTTAATATTATAAATATTGGCAATTTGTTTTACTTTGCCGGGATCATATTGCTCCAGTTCAAGTTTATAATAAACCACATCAATTTCTTTTTGTTTAATTATTTTTAAACAATCAGCACATGGCATGTGAGTAACTGCGAGCAATTTTGTTTCTCCCGGCAAAATTCTATTTAATACATTCGCTTCTGCATGAAATACCCATTTTCTTCGTTCATCTCTATTTGACCAATCAAGACTCATTCCAGAAGGAGCACCATTGTATCCTAAAATGATGCTGTTATCATTTTTTAATACACATGCTCCAACTTGAATATATGGATCTTCACTTCTATATTTAGCAATATCGAATGCTAAATTTAGCGCAGTTTTTTCCCATGATAAACGATTTCTACCATTCATCATTCACCTTTTTTGAAACTGTCTTTCATATCCAATAGCTTAGTTTTAATTTTTTCTAAACTAGAAACACGATCTTTATATAGACTTTCAGTCTTGTCTCGTTCATCATCAATGAGTCTAATAAGATCATTGATTTTTTTCATAGTCACTACTGGCTTATTTCTTTCAAATTCACTTGGACTCATAATTAATCTCCTTTTGCTACTCTGTAAGAATCGTCGTCAAAATGTTGGGTACTAAACTCGAAAAGTTCAGTATCTTCTAATGCCAACATTTTATGAATAAGACCTACAGGAATATGAAAATGATCTCCTTTAGACAAAATTGTTCTTTCTGCTTTTACAATCTCTGGATCATATCCATGAAACAACATAATTTTACCACTTTGTACATAAAAAGTTTCATCCTTTATTTTATGATAATGCCAGCTACATCCTCTACTTTTGACAAAATATAGAATTTTGCCACAGTATTTTTCGTTGTTGACAATCCATTTTTCAAATCCCCATCCCTTGGGAACGTAATGTAACCTATTATCTTTATTTAGATTTATCTTCATATATTTAAATTCTAACAACAGTGTCCTTTTTTTTCTGTTGGTTCATAGCTTCCGTTTTTTCTACCGTCTCGTAAAGAATACAACTCGTTTAGAGTATTAAATGTTATTGAATCTAATGTTTTTACTAACTTAGGAATTGCTTCTTCAGTATTCAATTTATTTACGGCTTCAATATGCTTATCCAATACCAACCTTATCTTTTCTTGCATTTTTTATTTTTCTTTGTTTTATTAGATTTTGTAATCGACTTTTTCTTTTTTTCTTCTTCAAGAACTTTATCAAGTCTTTCAGTCAAAGAATCAAAAAATTTTTTGTTAGTCTTTTCATCAAATCCGTAAAAAGTAATTTCCCAAATAATTTCTGCAACCAAAAGATCATCATCACAATTACTTTCATCAATCACATTTGCATCAATGTATAGCCTCCATTCGCTTCCTCCAAATGCCCAATACTTTGTATGTTTTTCAAGATTTGCGTTATAATGTCCTTGAGGAACAACATCCTCTTCTTCTCCGTACCATGCCTTGAAATTCTCAGGAGGCTCCACGTATGTAGGATTAATCAATCCAACAGAAATATATTCTGTATTATCAAAATCGTCTTTTCTGGTTTGCACATGAATCGGCCACGATTTCTCCGTATCTCCTTTCAACTCAAGAAGATTGTTAATCACCGATCTGTACACATTATCATACTGATTTTTATTCTCAGCAGTGGCATCATGCTTCTTGAGCAAAATATCAATAACATTATTGATGTTACATTTCTCAATAATTTGTCTCAATGTTTTCATTGTGGTTAACTCTAACAAAACTGTTATGGGATGTCAATAACTATTTTAAATAGACTTGTATGACTCCATCAAAAAAATAAAATTTCGTTTTGTACTTATTAATTAACTTTTTCCACACGTTTTGTGCAGATTCACTTGCATCATGATATCTTGTGGCAAGATGTCCCAAATCTTGTATTGCATTTTCATATAACATCATTCCACAACCATGACCTCTTATGATTTTTTCGATATGAACAACTTTGACAAAATATATTTTATTCTTTTTTAAAACTGTTAAATATCCAAGATGTGTTTTGTAATTAAAAAAAGCATCAATAGATCGAATCATCAAATCATATTCGATCTCTCCTGTTTTATAAATAGTTTTTTTTATATAAAGATTTGATTTCCAATTATTAGGAAATCTTTTTTTAATTTTCTTCATACTAACATAACTATTTATAGAAAAGAGATTGCTCTTTTTTATATTTGACCAACAACGTAAAAAGGATTATACTATGAGCATGCACAACAGCAAACAAATCACTGCGGACGGTCTATTTTTTAATACCCGAGTTGTAGTATTAGATAAAAATGAAATGATTATATTTTGTGATTCAAATATTAC
>VFQS010002460.1_pt1 | contig 15196 bp, 14 predicted proteins | sample 3512361 | NCBI WGS metagenome assembly VFQS01 (sample SAMN10412375, study PRJNA504923) | tailings metagenome | isolation source: Relicate 1 Philex TSF3 active mining | place: Philippines
GACCAGTGTCACACAAATGGGCACGGTCAGATTATCGGTGCCGTGTGGCGAAAAGGCTTCGACGACAGTGGCCACCACCGCGCCTAACAGGCTGGCAATGATGACGGACGTTGCTGAGGGGATGTCGGCGTAGGGGGTGAGCGATGATCCAGGCAACATGGTGAGTGCCAGGTAGATGACGACAAACGACACCACCAACATGACGGCACTGCCTTCGTAGGTGCGCGTGCTGCCGCCAATGGTGTAGGTGCGTGTGCCGTAGTGTTTGCCGATGAGCGCGGCCAGAGCATCGCCCCAGGTCATCGCCATCACACCGGCCACGACGGCCGGCACCTGATCGACTGGCCCTTCAGGGCGCCACAAGACGATACTCAATAGGGTAATCGAGATGGCGAAATAGACGGTGCCCGGGCTGGCGTTGTCGCTGTCGATGCCCCGGAAAAGTTTGATGCGCAGGAAGACATAATTGAGCACAATGAACGATGCAAACGGGATGACGCCAATCTGCCACGTGTCAAACAGTGCGAGCACTCCGAAGATCCACATACCAGCTCCCACATGCACCACCTTGCGCGTGATGTCGTTGGGGATGTGCAACTGGCGATGCAACAGTTCGCCGATGACGAGTAGCCCACCGGCATACAGGTACGAAATGAGTAATCCGAGTACTGCTGAACTCATAGAAGCTCCTCTACTGCAACATGCTGAACAGGACCATGTGGGAGGTTGAGCGCCTGCAGTTGCCACTGCAGATGTGGCGCAGATCCAGTCGTGTAGTACAGGGTCTGCCCATTGCGCGACATGCCTGCCACACTGCCTGCGACCAGCAATGCTTGGCGTGCCACCGCAGGGGCTGGGTCGATCAAGGTGACGTGTGGGGCTATCTGGTGGATGGTGTCACTCAGGAACGGGTAGTGCGTACAGCCCAGTACAATTACGTCTGCACCGGCTTCGATCAACGGGTTGAGATGTTGTTGCAATGTGGCGCGGGCGGTAGGTGAATCTACGTCGCCGGCTTCGACCAAATCGACGAGGCCGTGGCAGGCACGCCCGACGACCTGTACCTGTTGGGCATAGCGCGTGGTTACATCGTGGAGCAGGCGCCCCTTGAGGGTGGCAGCGGTGGCCATGACGCCGACGACGCCCGTCTTGGTCAGCGCTACGGCCGGCTTGACGGCTGGCACCATGCCCACAAAGGGGATGTGTGGGTGGGCGTTGCGCAGATGATCGAGGGCCATGGCGCTGGCGGTATTGCAGGCCACTACGATGGGGGCAGCACCTTGGGCAATCAGCCAACGTGCGCAACCGCGGGCAATGGCCTCGATATCTTCGGCTGACCGCTCGCCATATGGGCACCGTGCTTGATCGGCCAAATACAACATATCAATGTCGGGGTCCTGATCACGTATGGCGCGTAGTACGCTCATCCCGCCAATTCCACTATCGTAGACGGCAATCATGTGCGGTGAACCCTATCCTGCAGTGCGCTGATATTGCGTATAACTGTACCACACAAATACACCGTCGCCCACTACAACACGGTTGCAATGGGCGACGGTCGACATGCGGGTGTTGTTAGGCCTGGTTGCGGGCATCGCGCCACGCGACCAACTGCTCGATGGCCTCTTGGCTGTAGGGGTGACCGGTCATCATGATGAAGTGGGTAGCCCCTGCTGCTGCTAGATCGTCGAGGGTATCGAGTTGGTCGGGACTCAGCGATACGGTGCGTTCGATGTCGTCAGGATTGCGACCCACTTGATGACACCAATCGGTGAGGATGGCGTTCTTGCGGGCGTAGGTCTCGGCCGGCCCAAAGCCGTTCCACATGCTGGCGTACTGGGCGGTCAGTTTGAGGGTGACCTTTTCGCCACCGCCACCCACCAAAATGGGGATATCGCGCACCGGTTGGGGAACTTCTTTGGCCCAGTACTCGCGGAACTGGGGCAGACTCTGGCCGAGGGCACGTAGGCGGTCGCCGGCAGTGCCGAACTCGTAGCCGTATTCGGTATAGTCACGCACGAACCAGCCAGCTCCGATGCCGAGGATGTAGCGACCGTTGCTGATGTGGTCGAGGGTTTTGCTCATGTGGGCCAGCAAGCGCGTGTTGCGGTAGCTGTTGCAGAGCACCAGACAGCCGATTTCAACACGTGACGTGAGTGTGGCCATGGCCGTGAGCAACGTCCATCCTTCGAAGTGATTACCGTCCGGGTCGCCAGAAAGTGGGAAGAAGTGGTCCCAATTCCACAGTGAATCGACTCCTGCGGCTTCGGTGCGACGAATGGCGTCGGCGTATTCAGCGTAGGAGGTGTGCTGATTTTGGAGCTGCACTCCTACTTTGAACTTGGGCATGAGGTTCTCCTTGTGATGTCATGAATCCCTGTGTACTCATCATAGCACCATTCTGGTGTGCCAGGAGGTATGTGGGGCGTGGTACTATACTCATAGATGTCCTGTATAGATGTGGTATGCCGATGACAGAGAATCTACCAGTACATGCTTGGCACGAACGTCTGCGCCAGCACCTGACCATTATGGTTGAAGTGCACGATACACCGCTGAGCCGCCGCTTTGATTTGGCGATCCAGAGTCTCATCATCCTGTCGATTATCGTGTTTTCGATAGAAACCCTGCCCAATATTCCACCCCAGCTAGCGCGTTGGTTGGCGTGGATTGAATCCATGATTGTGGTCGCCTTCACCGTTGAGTACCTCTTGCGTATCTACACGGCACCCCGCAAATGGGACTACATCTTTAGTTTTTATGGGTTGGTCGATGTCCTGTCGATCTTGCCGTTTTATGTGGGATCGGGCATTGATCTCGTGGTGTTGCGGATTTTGCGCATGTTGCGTTTGTTCCGTATTATGAAACTGGTGCGCTACAACAACGCCATGCAACGGCTCATCCGGGCCTTCCGTTTGGCATACGAAGAAATCGTGCTCTTTAGTGTGGTCACAATGATGCTCTTGTATCTGGCATCAGTGGGTATCTACTTCTTCGAGCACGAAGCCCAACCCGATAAGTTTGCAAGCGTGCTGCATAGCATGTGGTGGGCTGTCGCCACCCTGACGACCGTGGGGTATGGCGACATCTATCCGATTACACCGGGCGGCAAAATTTTCACGTTTATCATTCTGATGATTGGTCTGGGGATTGTGGCCGTGCCGACGGGGATGATGTCTTCGGCGCTGCTCAAGGTGCGCGAAGAAGAACAGGCCCAACGTGAGCAGTCACCTGCGATGCCTGATGATACCAACCGTGTCTGTCGTAGTGGGGAGTAAACCATGCGTCGTTTGTTGAGCGCCTTTGGCGTAGTCGAGTTGTTGGTGGTAACGATTGCCCTCGTCTTGGTGGTGTCGTTGATTCGCACCATTCTGGGTAGCTAACTTGACCTATGCGGCGTCAACTTCAGTTGACGCCTGATATGGCTCGCCGAGAGGTGCATGCACCACCCGCGTTGCCACGGATCGGCCAGGGTGCGCCAGTAGGCGATTACCCATGCGGGGCGTGCACAAGCGGCGAGTACGTGGTACAGGTCGTGCCCCTGTGCAAGTTGTTGCCCCAGCTGTGGAAGTAAGTGCTGAAAGCGCGCTACATCCACGAAATCTGGCACCTGCGTGATGCTGAGCTCGTGATCGCTCAATGTGCCGGCAAAGCCAAGCGCACACAAGGCATCCCAGTGGCGCCCCCATGTGGTCGTCTGTGCGGCCATGAGGACTGGTGCGGTGAGGGTTTGCCCGCCGCCACCCTGTGATGGTGGTTGGTCGCTCAGGATGCGGGCCGGATTGAGCAAATAGATGCCGTCGGCGGCAGTCAACACCAGTGCTGCATCGTAAGATCCGAGGTACGTCAAATCGCGTGGTAATGGCTCCCAAGCATCCACTGTGGCCAGCGGCACGGGCTGTGGGGTGATTGCTTGGTGGAGTAGGCGTGCGAGCACCCCTGGGTGGCGAACACGTACGGCATGTTTGTGCGCCGCCACATTGATGTCAATATCGTCGCGTGGTAGCGTGAAATCCAAAATAACCCCCGGGTGGGCGTATTGGCTCGGCGGGCAGACTTCGTCGATGATACGCGCCAAATACCCCTGGACACGTACCGGCCGCCGATTGATGGCTACAATCTGATGCCGCCGTTGCGCATGTGCCGCCTCGCTCGCCAAAATGACCCCTGTGACGCTGGCTGCGTACCCACTGAGGGCTCCGGCACATGCGTGCTGCACCGCCACCCCCCACACCTGCTCGACCACGTCGGCCAATGCCCCACTGCCCGATGTGGCCAGCGTCATCCGGTGCTGACGATACAAACGGAACGCCACCTCGGGGTACAGACATGCATACTGCACCACCGTGTCGTGCAGGTGCTGCCCCTCGTGCTGAGGATGCCCCCAAAAATCACGTTGGCGTGGTGCCGTATAAAAAAGCCGCTCGACCCGGATGGTAGTGCCGACGGCATGCGCACAAGCGCGTATGTCTTGGACTTCGCCGCCCGCGATGCGCACCTCGGTGGCAATTGGTGTCGTCGCTGTGCGACTCGTGCAACTCACCCGTGCCACTGCAGCAATCGTGGCCAAAGCCTCGCCGCGGAACCCCAGTGTGTTGAGTTGGAACACATCGTCAAAGGTCTGCAGTTTACTGGTGGTGTGACGCAAAAACGCCATTTCGAGCTCGGTACTCCTCATGCCACACCCGTCATCGCTGACCACAATGGCCCCATCGGCGAGGTGCACGTCAATGTGCTGAGCTCCGGCATCGAGGGCGTTTTCGATGAGCTCACGCAGTACGGCTGCCGGGCGATCGAGGGTGGGACCGGCTGCGAGTTGTGTGGCTGTCAGCGTATCGAGTGTGTGCATGTGCATCACCTGTGATGTTTCAAAAATAGAACATTTGTTCGTATTTTAGCACAGATGATGACTGAACGCTAGTGCAACGAGATCAAATCGCTGCCGAGGTCTGTATCTTGGTGGTAGCGCATCAGGCGATCAGCACGGTAGATGCCACGGCTGGTGATGACCGCTGTAGGGCAGAGTGATGCCTGCTCGGTAGTGCTGGGTGTGGGCCCTTGAGGGGCAATCACATAGGCCAGCACACCGTTGTCACGTAATGCCACTAGCTGGTCGTGCACGGATGCCTGCTCGAGTACGCCTGCATCATTGATGGTGCTACACCACAGCACGAGCGTACTCGCAGGATCAGCAGGTGCAGTACGCACGCTGTGTGTGGGCACGGCGGGGTAGGTCGATTCACGTTGCATGATGCGTTGTAGCAATGCAGCAAAGAGTCCCTCGGCATCGATGATGGTGATGGTGTCATCGTCGCTGACGAGTTCGAGAGCTAGGCGGACGCTTTTTTCGTGAGCCCGATCGACACGTTGTACATGCCGCACAATCCAGGCCCGTAGCTGAGCGTTGGTGTCCGGCCATGGTTGTACGGGGAGCGACACTGCCTTGGCATAGGCCACGAGGTCCACGCCATGCTGTGCAGCGAGGAGCATGCCCCATAAGGCAGTGTGGTATGGGGCATAGACTTGCTGTGCGTGGATGGCCGCAATCAGCTCGGCCGGTGTCTCGAAGGTACAGGTGGTACCACCCGTGGTATATGCATGGAGTTGATGGGTCTGATCGTCGTATGCGGCGACGTGTTGGGCAAGATGTGGCAACATGAATGTCCTCTGCATGTCTGTATGTGAGTGGCGAAAAGGGTGTATTCCACCGTTTGTGCACGGGTTTTCCACCATTATCCCCAACAAATGTGGACGAAATGTGGATAACTCGGCCGAGTTATCCACCATGGTCGAGATATTCGGCCAGCAGGTAGTGTGTCTGGGCCCTGAACCGTCCCCAGGCCTGCCAGGTGCCACCTAGGTGTGGCGTGTACTCAGCAGGGAGATTGGCGAGGGTGTCGGCGCGAGTAGTCAACTCGTGTGGTGCGAGGGCTTCGAAGTGATGAATCTGCTCGTGAGGGTCATGTGACATGGGCTGATCATCGTTAACCTCGCAATGAAATACCCAGGTAAAAAAAGGAACGGTCGTGGTGTACGACACCGTGAAGGCCGGCGTAAACGAGGCAATGGTGAGGCCGGTTTCTTCGGCGACTTCGCGATGCAAGGCGGCATCGAGATCTTCGCCGGGGTGGATGCCACCAGTCAGCAGGCGAGCCGTGTGATTGTAGTAAAACTGTTTGGCCGCACACCAAATCCGCCCATCTGGGCGCTGGAGTACCATGCACACTTCGCCGACACGTTGATCGCGGGTGATAAACTGCAAAATCTCGTGGGACGCGTCGCGGCGGTGTTTGCGCGTGAATCGTCTGGGCATTGACTTTTCCCCTGTACTAGGCATGCGTTTGTTCGAGCTCGGCGATGAAGCCACCCCAGCCCTGTGTGTGCGCGGGCTGGGCCGGTACGGTGATGACCAGAAATTGCGTGCTGGTATCATGAGGAATGATGTACGTATGCGGCACCGTGGCCGGCAAAAACACCAAGCCACCACTGGCCACCGTCAAGCGCTGAGCAGCGCACACAAACTCGGCTTGGCCTGCCAGCACCACAAAGATTTCGTGCTCACTGGGGTGGGTGTGCAGGGGTGGCTCTTCACCAGCAGCGGTGGTATACGTCATCATGGCCAGGTTGCACTGCTGGCTGAGCTCACCGATTTTGATGAGAAACGGCACCCCATCGTGTACCAGTGTACCGGCATCGCTGGCTACCGCAAATGCTGTTGGCATGCCTACCTCCTTGTCATGCGCTGTGATTTAGCTTTCGTCCCAGACAATCGCCACTAGCCACTCGTCGTCACGGACTTCGGCCAGTGCACGTTCGTTGGTCGTCGTTTTGCCATCCCATTTGTCGGTGAGAATATCGCCCGGGTTGTGGCGCCACACGGTATTGGCATGCGGTGGGTCGGCAATGAACACGGCGGCTTCGGCATAGCGCAACGTGTAGATGATGGGGTAGCCACCGTTGAGGGCCAGCATGTGTGCATGCCCGGCCTCGACCAGGTCGTCTACCCACTGGCATCCTCCTAGACGACTCTGCCAGACCTTGACGCGCTCGCCGTATTCCTCTTGGAGCGGGGCAGGCTGGGTGCTGGGTGGGTCTTGGCGGAAGATGCTGATGTGCCATCCGAGCATAAGGGACCTCCTGACTGATAAATAGTAGTATGTTGACGTGATACTGACAGTATATCAGCAGGAGGTAATGGCTATATTACCCAGCGCGCGTGCCGTTGGGCACGGGGGCCTCAGGGGTGGCCAGCACGGGCAAGACACCATCGGCAAAGCCGATGTCGAACAACATGCCTTCTGAGATTTCGCCGGCCATCTTTTTGGGCGGCAAATTCACGATAAACAGGGCCTGTTTGCCGACCAACTCCTGGGGATTGGCCCGCTCTTGTTTGATGCCTGCCAAAATAGTGCGGGTGTGATCGCCGAAATCGACACTGAGGCGCATCAGTTTGTCGGATTTGGCGACGTCGTCTACGGCAGTAATCGTGCCGACCCGGATGTCGATTTGATCGATGACGTCGAACGACGTGGCGGGTTTGACGGGGGCAGGCGTAAAGGTGGGATTCACTGACATGTTCTGATCCTTGCTCGTATGTTACTGTGTGCGGTAGGCGAGGCGATCGACGATACGTCCTTGCTCGAATGTGCGCTCCACGTACATGGTGCGGTAAAGCTCGTAGGCACCGAAGTTCATGGCCACAATGGTGCGCATGCGTGACCAACTCCAGATTGGGTCGCGGGTAATCACGCGCACCGCATCATAAAACGTATGTGTGAATGGATCAACGATGAGATTGCGGTCAGCCTCAATGGAGGCCACATAGCCGTCGGGCACGGGACGTGGGAAGTGGCCAGGGAGCGATTCGGTGGTGCTTGCCGGTAGTCGCGATAAAAGAGGGTCGCTGAGCCCTATCTCATCAATGAAAAATTTATCGGGGCCGGCGGCAAAACAGGCGTAGCCGATGGGAACAATGGCTTTTGTGGCTCCAATGTAGACACGTTGTGGCGATTTTCGCTCGTTGAGCCCCCACTGGTACCATTCGTGATTAGGCATCTCGATGCCTGGTCGCCAGTTGAGGAGCGCCGCCCCTTCGTTGTAGACAAACCATTTGGTGTCGATGTAAGGACTTTCACGGTTGTTGAATCCGACATAGGCCGGTGTGCCGAATTTGATGGCCGAAACTGGACTCCACAGCATGAACGCTAGCAAGGCGATGGCGATGCCGAGCGCTTGCCGTGTGCTATTGACATGGCGTACAAAAATGACCACCCCCATGAAGAGTGGTACCGCCAAAAATCGCCCACTCATGTGTGTGGCAGTGGCCCCCGAGGTAAACACGAAAAACATGTAGAGTAGGCCACCCGCCAACACGGCGACGGCACTGAAATGCTTGCGCGTGATGCTCCAGTACAATGCCCCAAGGAGCATGAGATGACTCGCCGTGTCCCAGCGGATGCTGTTCCACTGGTATTGCCAGCCTTTTTGCACCTTCCACCAGAGTGCAACATCGGTCGAAAGTGCCTTGGCGTAGGCGGTATTGGGCAGGGGATAGCCGTAGTAGATGACGGAAAACAGTACCCACCCACTCACGGGCAACGTGGCTAGAGCGATGACTCCGATAATGCGTGACCACGGCAGATGGCGTGCCAACCAGAGCGCCCACAAGAGGGCAGGCACGTAGAGCAAAATGGTGTCGCTACGGTTGAAACAACTCAACGATGCCACCAAAAATAATTCGCCGAGTTGGCGCTCAGTCAGTGTGGTGTGCGACGTGAGCGGGAGCATGCGCCAGATGAACCAGGCCATGAGCAGGTAGGAAAGCGGATTTTCGAGCCCCGATGACGTATAATCGAGTACTGCCTTGCTGGCCAATAATGCGATTGCCAATAATCCGGGAGACCACCAGTGGCGCATAATTGCCTGCCGTGCCACATAAAATGCGGCCAGACTCATAATCCATGAAAAAAGAATCACGCTGAAAAAGAGCTCTGTGGTGACAGCATACAGCCCGGTAACAAGGAACATCCAGAGGGGGTGCGTGTAGACCTGCACGCGCTCGCCAATGTTCCAGACTAGCCCGTGCCCGTTCACAGCGTTGACGACGGTGCGGAAGGTGATATAGGCGTCATCGACAATCCATGCATTGACGAGCATGACGATGCTCAGCACGCTTACCGTAATCCATTCACTGATGCGTCGCATTTCCAATCCCTTTTCCTCGCAATTTTTCTTATAGTGTACTGTTCTGTGATGTGCACCGGTGATTACCAAGCCCCGACGCGGCGCAAGAGCGGAATGACGGGCGTGGCGTCCCACTGCGCCAAAGCCTGATGAGGATGGTGAGAATCCGATCCGGCACTCACGAGTAGCCCGTGCACTGCGGCTTGTTCGGCCAAAAACTGCACTTGAGCCGGCGTATGCGCCGGGTAATACACCTCGATGCCGTCGAGCCCACTTGCCACCATGCTGGCAATATCGTCGGCGTCAGCAGGGATGGCGTAGACCCCCTTTGAGCGCCCGGGATGCGCCAATACCGCCACCCCACCAGCCTGGTGGGCCACCGTGATGACCTCGCTGACGCTGGGTGGATTGTACGAGCCGGTGCGCGCCAACAAAAAGCGCATCCCCGCCGCTTCGTCGTCGGAATCTACCCGATCGGGTAGGTGATTGTGCTGGGCGAGGGCCGTGGCGACTTCGGCCACGTTGGGGTGTCGCCCAAGCAGTGCCGCCAAATCTGGGAGTTGCCAGCCGTCGCCTGGCAACGTGGCCAGCAACTGCCAAGCATCGGTCTGGTTGCGGGCATCGACGGATGCACACAACGCTAATACCGCCGGATGCAGGGGATCGATACCGTACATCAGCGTGTGCCACAGTTTGCCACCGTGACTGCTATCGACTTCACAGCCACTGACAAACGGGATCCCAGCCTGCTTGGCAGCGGCCTGCATGGCACGCACACCAGCAGTGGTGTTGTGGTCGGTGATGGCAAATGCACAGAGCCCAGCCGCCTGCACAGCCGGGATGAGTGTGTCGGGTGTCCAACTCGAATGATGGGGCAATGCGGCCGTGTGAATTTGTAAATCGACGACAGGCATGAGCAGTGTTCCTGTTTAGGTGGTAGCGAAAAACTGCATCAACTCAACATAATCGTTGACGATAACATCGGGCCGGGCCTGAGCAAGCTCGTCTGCAGTGTGCGTGGTAGCAATGGCGACGGTGTACATGCCGGCTGCCCGCACGGCCGTCAAGCCGGCGAAGCTGTCTTCGACACCGATACAGGCCTGTGGTGCGACTCCGAGGCGGCGGGCTGCTTCGATGAAGATGTCTGGGGCCGGTTTGCCATTGGCGACTTCGACCCCCAATGTGATGGCAGCAAAGTAGTCCTCGAGTTGTAGGCGAGCCAGTGTAGGGCCCACGTTGCCGTGCGGTGCCGATGTGGCAATGGCCGAGCGCATGCCATGGCTGTCGAGGCGCGCCAAAAAGTCGTGTAGGCCAGTCACGGCGTGTACCTGATCCATCAGGGTGCGGTAGAGTTCTTCTTTTTCATCGGCGTAGCGGTTGAGTTCGTCATCGGCAAGTGAGCGGTCAAACAACACCGGGAAGATTTCGCTGTTGCGTTTGCCCGACAAACTGGCAGCCACTTCGGCACTGGGCTGCGGGATGCCGTATTTGGTCATGAAAATATCGAACGCCTGGGCATGTAAGTGCATATTTGGCGTCAGGGTGCCGTCCATGTCGAAGACAACGGCGTGGAAGTCGTGCAGGCGTGGCATAGTCATCCTTTGTCAGCGTAAAAGCGAAATCAACCTTGCTCGTGCGGCAATACGAGCTCGTCGAGGCGCAACGACAAGACGCGTGAGGCGCTGTCGTCGCCCATCGACACTCCATAAATCGAATCAGCAATTTCAATGGTGCCACGGTTGTGCGTGACCACCACGAACTGCGAGGTATTGCGCAAGTCGGCCAGTGCGGCCCGGAAGCGCGCCACATTGGCTTCGTCAAGCGCAGCGTCGACCTCGTCGAGCACACAAAACGGCGTCGGTTTGACCTTGAGGATGGCAAACAAGAGCGCCGAGGCTGTCAGCGACCGCTCACCACCCGACAGCAATGCCAAGTTTTGTTGACGTTTGCCGGGCGGGCGCGCGGTAATCTCGATACCGATGTCGTCGAGTGCGCCGCCTTCACCCTGTTTGACGAGATCGAGGCTAGCACTGCCGCCGCCGAACATAATCTGGAAGGTGAGGGCAAATTCGCGGGCTACCGCACCGAAAGTCTGTTCGAAGTTGGCGCGCATGGTGGCGTCGAGCTCACCAATCAGATCATTGAGACTTTGGGCGGCAGCCCGCAAATCCGTGATTTGGGTCGTCAGGAAGGTATAGCGCTCGTTGGCTTCATCGAATTCCTCAAGGGCCAGCGGGTTGACCGGCCCGAGACGTTGCAGTTGTTGGCGGTACTGATTGAGTTGCCCATTGAGTTGCGCCTCATCGCCCGCGATGGGCTCGTGGCTGGTAGCCAGTACTGTAAGGTCGTACCCTTCGCTCTGGGCACGCTCAAACAGCACATCGAGGCGGTCGTTGGCACGTTGGAGTTGCAGTGCCGTACGACTGGCCTCGCCTTCGGCTTCACGCAATTGCTGGAGCAAGGCGTGCTCGGTCTGCTCGTGTTCGGGCAGGGCTTGTTCGTCGTGTTTGAGGGCTGTTTCCAGTGGTGCTAGCCGGGTCTGGATGGCCTGAATCCTGTTTTGTACTTCTTGGAGCTCGTGGGCGAACTGAGACCGTTCGTGCATGACCTGTGCGTGTTCACGGGTCAGCTCGTCGCTCCGCACTTGGCGCTGCTGGAGCGTCTGCGTCAGGCTGCTCAGGCGTTGCTCGCTCGCCGCAATGGTGGCCATGCTGGCGCGCAGTTGACCCTCGGCATCCGTCAGTAGTTGTTGGGCAGCCGTGCGGCGGTCTTCGTCAGCATAGCTCTGCTCAATCAGTGCTTGTTCGGCCCGATAGGCCTCGTCGAGGGCTGCCCGTTGCAGCTGTTGCTGGCTGGCCAGCTCGAGCAGTTCTTGATCGATCTGGGTGATTTGCCCAGTGGTATCGCTATAGCGCGTGCCTGCTTGGGTGGCTTGTTGTTGTACGAGCGCCAAATCGGCTTCGGCTTTGGAAAGGGTACGTTGGGCGGCATCGAGGGCCTGACGGAGCGGAGTGAGTTGCCCTTGGGCCTGTTGGCGAGCCTGTTCTTGCTGGCGGATGCGCTGTTCTTGCTGTTGCACGGTCTGTTGGGCCTGTGCCGTCTGCGCCACCAGGCGTTCGACGTCGGCTTTGGCCTGGGCAATCTGGTCGGGCAGCTCGCGCATGTCGCGTTCGCGGCGCAATGTGCCACCGTCGCGCACTTGGGCTCCACCCGTGAGTGAGCCGCCACTGCTGACCTGCTCGCCTGCCAGCGTCACAATCTGCCAGCCGCCGCCGATGCGTTTGACTTCGCGGCGAGCTACGCTCAGATCGGCCACAATCAGTGTGCGCCCGAGCAGATATTCGACGATGCGCTCGTAGCGTGACTCTGCGCGTACGAGATCTGCGGCGACCCCGCGGATACCTTCGCCATGGCTGGGGTTCTGGCGTTGCCCCCCACTGCGAATCGTGTCGAGTGGCAAGAACGTGGCGCGCCCCTGGCCGCCTTTTTTGAGGGCCTGAATGGCGGCTTCGGCCTGCTCCCAAGTCGGCGATACGATGTGCTGCAGGCGGGCCCCGAGCGCAGTTTCTATGGCCAATTCGAGCTCACTGGGCACTTCGACCAGTGATGACACGAGTGCGAATTCGACACGCTGCTGGGTGGCCCATTCCATGGCCGCTTTGACGCCCGCCACTACGCCGCCATGACTGCGCTGGATTTGGAGCAGGGCCTGATAGCGCGAATCGAGCTGCGTCTGCGCCCGGCGGGCGTTGGTCAATGCGTCTTCGAGTTCGCTGCGGCGTGCGCGGGCCTGCTCAATGTCTTGGCGCGCAGTCTGGATTTGCTGGCCCAGTTCCTCAACCAGCTGTTGTTGGGCATCGTAGGCCTGTTGGGCTTCTTGGAGTCGAGTTTGTTGCGTCTGCACCACCTGTGTGGCCTGTGTGATGATGGTACTTTCGTCGTTTTGGTGCTGTTGGAGTTCGCCGAGCATGCTCTGCAGGCGTTCGCGCTGGCGCTGGCGTTCGCGGATGGCGGCCTGCGTATTGGTCTCGGTGCGCTGGGCTTCGTCGACGGCTTGGCGTAACGTACGCCGTTGTTCGTTGTAGCCACTGCGGGCCTCGTCGATGACCTGCAGATCAGCCTGGTACGTGTCGCGCACCTGTTGTTGTTGGGTCAGGGTGACACGCAATTTGGCGATTTCGTCTTGGATGAGCGCTTGTTGTTGGGTGGCCTCTTGTTGGCTCTGTTCGAATTCGTGCATGCGCTGGGTAACCGCTTTGGCACGCTCATCGGCCACCGCAATCGCGCGTTGCAGACTTTCGGCACGGCTGTGCAGGCGACTGCCGTCAGCGTAGATGGCACTCACCTGATCGCGCAATTCACGGATGCGCTGGCGCGCCGCCTGAATGTGCTCGGCGAGCACCTGGCGCTGGGTCAGGAGGGCAGTCACCTGCTGACGCGCGGTCGCGTCGCTCTGTTCGGCTTCGGCTCGATGGCTCAGTGCTTGGGCATGCTGTAGGCGCAACAGGCGGATTTGTGTGGTGTCGAGCTCGTGGCGAATGTCGCGGTACTGCTTGGCGGCATTGGCCTGCCGGCGCAGACTGCGCAAGCGTGGCTCGAGCTCGGCGATGACATCCTCACTGCGGCGCACGTTGGTGTCGGTTTCGCGCAGGCGGCGCATGGCCTCGTTGCGACGCTGCTCGTGCACACTGATATCGGCGGCATCTTCGAAGAGGCGCCGGCGTTCTTCGGGGCGCAAGTCGAGCACATTGTCGACCAAGCCCTGATTGATGATGGTATAAGACCCACCCAGCGTGGCCGTGGCTTCTTGGATGTCACGCAAGCGCACTTTGCTGCGATTGATGAAATATTCGTGGTCGCCCGAGCGAGTGCTGCGGCGCGTAATGGTGACGGTGTCGTAGGCCAGTGGCAGCGTGCGGTCGCTGTTGTCGATGGTCAGCGAGACCTCGGCAAATCCGGCTGGCGCACGGCGTGGCCCGCCGCCGAAGATGAGGTCTTCGGATTTGCGGCTACGCAACGTGGAATAGCTCTGCTCGCCGAGCACCCAACGAATGGCGTCGACGACGTTGCTTTTGCCACTGCCGTTGGGACCAATGATTGCCGATACGCCTGGTCGGAATTCAAATACCGTGCGGCTGGCAAATGTCTTGAATCCCTGGATTTCGAGTCGTTTGAGATACACGCCCTGCCCTTGTCTCACACTAATTGGTGTAAGTATACCATCTGTAGCTCGCAAAAAACACGCTGGCAGTGCGCCAGCGTGTCTGTGCCGTGTCGCGATCCTGTATGCTTAGGGGTACAAACTACTCAACATGTGGGCATAATCGTCTTGGAAGGGCCAAATCATCATGCCCGCCACATCCGACTGGCGCAAAATGGTGCGTGAACGTTGCAGGTCTCGTTGCAGTTCACTGACGTTGCGCGTGCCATCGCGGGGGTCGGTGGGGAAGCCGATTTCGGTGATGACAATCGGCTTTGACTGCCCAATGGCATGCAACTCGCGCACCGAACGATGCAGGTCATAGGGGAAGCCCTGCCCATAGTACCAGTGATTTTTGTAGCGCCCACTGTCGTACGGCGAATCATCGTAGTAGTGGAAGGTGTACATGTCCACCATATCAGCGATACGCAACGGGGCTTCACGGGGCTCGACATGACTTTTCGCAAACGCCATGGCAATGGTGCGCAGATGCGTCGGGTCATTGGCACGTACCACGTCGGCCAGCGTCGCCAAAAAGATCTGCCGCTCAACGACCAGCGGGAAACAGCCACTGTAGTTGGCGTTGTCCCAGTCCCAACAGCGCAAATCGATGGGGCTACCGATGTCGGGCTCGTTGAACAAATCCCAGGCAATAATGCCCGGATTGCCCACAAATCCATGCAGCAGTGGGATGACATGATCTTTGAATGCATGGTCGTAGTGGGCTGCGCCGAACTGCTCTTGCGGGTATTTGGCCAAGAGCACGGGCATCACGTACAGCCCCTCTTGATTGGCCACGGTGATGAACTCTTC
>VFQS010002461.1_pt1 | contig 15193 bp, 13 predicted proteins | sample 3512361 | NCBI WGS metagenome assembly VFQS01 (sample SAMN10412375, study PRJNA504923) | tailings metagenome | isolation source: Relicate 1 Philex TSF3 active mining | place: Philippines
TTTACCGAAGGATGCCTCTCCCCTCCAGGGAGAGTCTTTACCGAAGGATGCCTCTATCTCTCCTCTCGACATGGGCGAATCGACGAAACATTTGTTGTCGAAAATCAATATTCTGCCTCCCTTGCCACGTTTCACTTTCGCCAACGCTCAATTCCAACCCCAAACATCTACCTCGTTGTGGGTGGAAGCGGACCCCCAACAAAACGACATCTATCGATTGTATGCCCATGGACCCAACAAATCACGTATTTTCATGGGACTCGCCTTGGTGCATACCTATGCGTGCAGCCAATGGTTGCATTCCTTGTTTCGTCCCTTGCGACCCTTTTCGAAAGGACCCGTCGATATTCGCAATGTGGATTACATTGAAGACAGCGATGTGGAAGAAAAGGAGGCAGAAGATGACAAAGAATACGACTGCAACAAAACAAAAGAAATCAAAAACAGAAACACACAAGCTATTTTGTTGCAATGTCAATACAACCCGACCTTCCGACGTTGGATTCCTGTGGCCATTTCGGAACAACGGAATGCGGTGCATATTTCTCGTTTTACCACACCGGACGCCTTGCGAAATGACAATCAATTTCCAAATTCGCGCCTTCAGAAACATTCGCAACAGCATCCGCAACAACATCCGCAACAACAATGTAATCCGAATCCTAGAAAACGACCACCACCGGCACCACAACATTCTTCTTCTCTCCAACAAGTACTCGACTCGAAGACGGATGGCAGCCAGTGGCAACAAAATTGGAGAGAACCCGGGAAAAATAACCACCACCATCACCACAAAAAAAAACATCAAAAAGCGTCAGCTGGTGGACACAAGACATACTAAGGTCGGACATGTCCTTCATTATTTTATTTTTTTTTATTTGTTTTTGTGTATTCTTCGTTTTTCGATTCTTTAAGTACTTTTTTTTCGTAAAAAACAAAAAACAAAAAACAAAAAACAAAATGAGTATAATAAACAATCGGATTCCCGTCGAAGAATTGATATTTTTCATTCGTCCATTGATGCAAGCTCGTCCGTCCATGCGGGTGGTTCGCCGAAATCAACAAAATGGACACATAGAACAAGCCAGTGCAGTAAATTTCTTGGGATGGGATCCTGAGGATTTCACTGAATATGTGGATTTGGGTAATTTCGGAGATAATTACAATTATGTGATGAATGGTCAAGCCGTCTATAAACTGCCATCGTATACCATATCGAATTTGATGCAAGATTTATTACCCATGATCGGCAAAGGCATATATTTTCCTTATAGAGATGTATGTATTCAAAATAATTGTTTGTTGTTTGTTGTGTAAAGACTCGTTCCGCTTCGCTTGCCGAAGCCGAGAGGCAGCCTTTGGTAAAGACTCGTTCCGCTTCGCTTGCCGAAGTGGAGAGGCAACCTTTCTTGCATCTTTCCTTGCGGTTCTCTCACTTTTTTTTTCATGTGTTTTTCATTTTTTTGTTTGTTTTTTATTTTTTTTTGGTTTTAAATTTTTGAAACAAAGTCATAATTAAATTTACTTCTTTATTTTTTTCACAAATGAAAAAGAATAATAAACGAGTTTTTAAAAAAAATGAATCGCGATCGTCGTCGTCGTCGTCGACGTCGATTCCCGAAACACAACCACCACCATTACATCAACCAAAGATTTGCTCGATTTGTTTGGATGAAGTTGTCGAAGAAAAGAATGATGTTCACATTTTACATTTGTGTCCTTTGGACCATGAACATGTTCCCCATACAACATTACACAAAGAATGCGCCAAACAATATTTTCGAAGCCAACTTCACGAAGGAATCATCGGTGTATCTCCTTTGATTTTGTGTCCTCTGTCTCATACAAGTGGGAAAAAACCCCATTGGAAGTCCTTGGACAAATTGGATGCAAATTTGTTTGACGCGTACAAAGAAATAATAAATTTAAAATTAATGGTGACTTGTGGAAATTGCCATCGTTTGAAATCCATTGGGGTCGAAATAAAAGAAGATACACTTGAATCAAAGATCAACAAATGTCGTGCGTTTTATTTGGATAAAATGGTTCCTTACCTGGAAGAATCGATGACTTCTACTTATGCTCCTGCTACCACAATGGTGGAAATCCAAAATCAAAAAGTGCAAGAACCAAAATTCGATGAAATGATGAATGATTTGCAAGCCGTGGACCATGGTCTCATGTCCATTGAATCATTTTTTTCGTTGTATTTTGGAAATATTTCTTTGGCATGGAACAAAGGATTATCCCATGCAATTTTTTTTCAAATGATTCAATATTGTGTTGATTTGATAACCGACAATTACGAACGACGGGTGGCCTTTCAATATCACGCGGTTCGTATTTGCAGTTTCACTCAAACGGCTTGTTGCCGGTGGAAATTTTGTTTTCGTTGTAAGACGGCAGGTCACCACGAAAACAAAACATGCGAAGAAATAATCGGGACGTTGAGCGGCGATATTTTGAGTTGCCCCCATTGCGGGTTAAGATTAGCGAAAAGTGATGGATGCAACACAGTGACATGCCTTTGCAAAAAGCAATTCGATTGGGAACAAGAAATGAAAACACAACGTGTCATCGCCGAATTTTTATCCTTGTATCCGGAGAATGCCACGGAAGCCTGTGTGAATTTGCTGTGTCAAAAGAAACAGTTCAAACAATCCAGTGACGAACGGAACGCTCGCCAAAACGATCCCGAATTTTATCGACGATGTGATTTGGCAGACCGATGGAAATCGCGATTTGTGTCGACAACCGATGCGGCGTTCAAGGAGTACTGGAAGAAATTGTATCCGATGTGTGCCTTGCGTTGTGCTTTTTTGCAAATCCACCATCTCATGGGACCGGAAGAATATTCTACCTACGGACGCGAATATGCGGCGAATTTGATTTGGAAAGCGGCCTCCGAATCAGAACGCCAAAAAATTAGAAACGATCATGACTTGGCCATCGCTTCTTTGTTTACGACCATGTTTCCAACACAAAAAGACCAAATCCATGCGTATCATCATCATCTGAAATTGGACCCGGAGTTTGCGTCCAGTCGTCATCAACACGTGTTCCATGATCATATGACCCAATCGGTGTCGATGTGGTTTTCCAAAAAGGCGAATTCTTCTCGGTACCATGCTTTTTTGAAACAAAAAAGTTTGAATACCATTCGAAATTTTTGTTTTTTGTATGGAAACCAAACTCTTTCCATGACGTTGAAAAAGAAAAATCATCAAAACATGCCATATTCTCCGCATTCTCTTCCATCATCACCCATGGTCCATGCGAGAATGTGGGATGCAACCAAAAAGAATTACACTCAAAATTTGCGATTTACCAACGAAAATACTTGTGTCGAACGTCGTGGAAGCAGTCCTGGTACCGTTTGTTTTGCGTTTACTCCTCCCATTTGTTTGGTTTCAAACGACGTTGTTGTGTGTTCATTAACCGTGGAAGCAAGACCACCCTCCAGTTATATATCTATTGGATTTATGAGCACGACGAACTTTGCAACAGATTTAATGGGAACCTTTGGGAGATTTAGGGATTCCTTTGGTTTCATGGATAGAAGCACCATGATGTGTTCCACAATAATGTGTAACGGGTGCCAACCCGGGACAAAAGAGAATAATTATTTTCCCAATTTGAAATGTGGCGATGAAATCAATCTTCTCATTTTTCCAAATCACAAGAAAGTGTTTATTGTCGTCAATGATAAAGACTCGACTCGAAGAGGAGAGGCATCCTTCGGTAAAATTGGATGTTTTACGGCAAAACAAGATTTACCCAAGAAAATTGTTTTTGGGATAACAATTGGAGATAATGTAAAATTACGTCTTAATCCAATCATATCCAATGCATCATCCTTAATGAAAACTTGCATCGATTTTTTGCCCGAAACAACGACACCGTTTTCTTTTTCGTTTCTTTCTCCTATTCATTTTAATGCGAATGCGAATGCGAATGCGAATGCGAATGCGAATGAGAATGCGAATGCGAATGCGAATGCGAATGCAAATGCGAATGCGAATGCGAATGCTGCGGCCTTTGGAACGTCCTCCTTATCCTCGTTTGATCAAATGCACTTGGAATTTCACAAACGATTACAATGTTTGATGAAAAAACCGGAATTGTCCATTTCGTCGCCGGAAACCATTTTTAATGAATACAATAAAATCATTGCCACCACCACAATCGACAACCATACTTTGTTACCCCAAAAATCAACCAAAAAGAAAACGAAAACAAAGAAACATGAGGTTGCGTCTTCTTCACTATTATTGCCTTTTCCCAAATTTATCAGAAATGGTTATGATGAATGGCGAAAATTATGTCGAAATTTATTTTTCCCACATGCCCAAATGTTGCGTACCAATTTGCCGTCTTTTACAGAGCAATGTTTCAAAGTATTGGAACCCCACATTCTAAATCCTCATCTGACAAGTCCGGAGCCAATTCCCTCGGCGCTTTGCGCCTTTCCAAACGTGACCTCTTTGTCCGATACCGGTTCGTCTGCTCCTGCCCCTGGGCAGCAAGACAAAGCGCATATATTGCACCATTCCGGTCCCTCGGACCGTGAAAGGTTATCCATTCCCTTGACGTGGATAAATGTATTGAATGCGGCGTGTTGGTATCACATTGAAATGCATCATTTCAAAAAACCCAACCAAACGAGTATGATTCAGAACATGGTGGAAGAATGGTCCCAAACCTTTGTGAAAATGCATGGCGAGGATTCCGCGGCTTTCATGGCAGCGGCGGCGTTTCCTCTGGAAAATGATCGCAACCATCCGAAATGCAGCGAAGAAGAAAAGAAATGGGCGCGTGCTTATATGTTGGTGAATTCGGGTATTATGGAAAATTGGTATACTTACAATGCTGGTTTACAAGAACCCATGTTTGGATTACAATCTGCCGATAAAAAATGCAAATGTTTGCCTCGTCATCGGAGTTGTCCTTGTTCTTCTTCCTCTTCCAAATAAGTTTTTGTTTTGTTTGGTTTTTGTTAACACAAATTTTAATTAAAAAAAAAATTATTTATAAAATTAAAAAAAAACACACACACACACACAAATTATGTTGAAAAATTATCCCAATCGGCGGGATTGACCGAAATCAAACATGGTCGTTTTTTTACACATTCTGCCGCATCTTCGCCATCATCTTCATCTTCATCTTCATCCGCATTAAAACAATCATTCACAACTTGTTCGTGGTCTTCTTGTAAATGGTGGTGATTCGATCCTTTATTCACAATGCGCCAATGTCCCATATCCAAAAATCCCCGGTAATCGGGCGATGCCACTTGTTTGATGGCATATCCACATTTCTTGTAATACCGGCGTCGTTGAATCCATTGTTTTTGAAAGACATCATGCATGTCCACCAAATCCACCACAATGGGTTGTTTGTGTTTCATACGCAAGATACGTCCCACACTCTGGACTATGTCCGTTTTGGGCGTTACCATCACCAAGGTCGACAGCGTTTTGATGTCGAGCGCCTCCGCCGCCATGGCAAACGTCGCCAACACAATCTGTTTTTCCTCGGTTTCATTGAGGGCGGCTTCTTTCATGCCGCCCACGTAGTACCCGAAGGTGGCCACGGGATTCTGATCGAGTGAGTCCCCCAGATATTTCAAGAGGGAACGATTGTGCGCCAAGACCATGATCTGCGCCCCGGGTTGTTCTTCCACCAAATCCGCCAAGATGCGCAAAATAAACAAACTACGATCCGTGTAGGCACTCACCTTCGAAATCATCGTGCTATACTTGGGCTTGCCCCGATAATCATATTCGGTTTCTTGGAAAACAGGATCCCTAGAAACCACAAAATCGATGGCACGCACCTCCACGGGATGTTGTTCGTCGCGATCCCCCTTGAACACCACCGGTCCCAGAAATTGTTTGAAGACCTCCGTGGTGCCATCCTTGCGTTCCATGGTGGCCGACAGACCCAACATGTATTTGGTGACGATTTTGAATAAGGCACGGCTGAATACCTCGCTCGAGATGTGGTGGACTTCGTCGATGATGGTGAGCCCAAACGACGAAAACACCGACACGTCGTAGTCTTTCATCGAAATGGATTGCAACATGCCCAAGACAATGTCTTTGCCCTCGATGTCGATGAGAGGACCTTGGATGCGGCCAATGCGCGCCGTGGGCAAGAATTGTTCCATACGACTGACCCATTGGTTCAACAAGAATTCTTTGTTGACAATAACCAGGGTTTTCACACCCAACGACGCAATGATATTTAGACTCAACACAGTCTTACCAAACGCACAAGGCAATTCGAGACATCCGCCTCCTCCATCCGGTGTTCTTCTTACCGCACGCAAATACGTCTCCACGACGGGCACTTGAATGGGACGCAAGGATCCCACAAAGGGTACCGAAATGGGATCGCCATCTCCAATTTTGAGAGAATGGGGGACGCCAAAATGACGCATCCCAAAAAAACGGGGCATATACATTTTGTTGGCGGATTCACGATAGATGGGGAAAGTGAGATCCGGTCCCCCAATACTTGCGCCAATCCCATTGGAAATGGGACGCACCGTCAATACTTGACGCATTGTTTCCAATTGTTCTTCCGTCCATTCTTTTTTGAATAATGTGTAGCCTTGGGGACCCACATAGGTTGTTTTGGTTTGTGTTTCGTCCAATCCAAAGGTAAAACAAATATCTTGTAATTTGGGTGTATTCTTGGCTTGCTGCATAGCCATGGCTCTTCGTTTGTTTGCATTTGTATTTGTACAAAGGTTCGCACTTGTTGCCCCTTTACGCGCAGCAACAGCAGCAGGAAAATAATTGTTATTCATGTTCTTCATATTCGGAATTGCCACAATAAAGATAATTTACAAAAATATATTTATATTTGTTTTTCCCCATAAAAAAGTAACACAACAAAAAAAAACAAAAACATATACTAACTATATTTTCGATTAATTTCTCTTTTTTTTTTCTCCTTCATTTCTAATACAAAACAACAAAACAACAAAACAAAATAACAAAACAACAAAACAACAAAAAAAATGAACATTCCTCCTATGCTCCGTAAATTAGTCGAAGACGTCAAAATGCCCGAAATGATTCTGATGGGTTTATTCGTCGTTTATTTCGTGTTTCCCATTTCGACACCTCTCGCCTTGGTGCCTTGGATCGATTCGCCCATCGGGTTGGTCATTCTCTTTGTCATCGCCGTCAGTTTGTTTTTACATATGGCACCCATCGTCGGCATTTTGTTTTTGTTGGTGGCCTACGAATTGTTGCGTAGAAACCACTACGCCGCTCCCGCGAGTCCCATTCCTGAAGCCACCCAATATTTAGCTAATCGTGTCCCCCAATCCACCGTTACCCAAAGCGAAAAGAATTCCGATTTAAAACAATTGAATCCTCCCCAACCCAAATCCTTGGAAGAAGAAATGGTCAGCCAAAGTAGTCCCCATGTCAATCAATCCCCCGATGTCTTTGTCCCCAATACCTATTTGCCCCTTGCCGATAAATCCAGTTTAGGTGCATCTCTTTTTTAAAGGCGCCGACCAACTGAGGCGCCGACCAACTGAGGCGCCGACCAACTGAGGCGCCGACCAACTAAGGTGCCGACGAACGAATTCGTTTAATCATTTGGGGGGCAAACCGAATGTCCCCATTGGCGGCAGGTTTGGCACAACACGGCAAACAATGAAACATCATCACTTCGCTTCTTTCATGACAAGGACAATCGCATAGTCGCAAGGTTTTCGTCACTATTTTTTCTCCTTCTCCTCCCTCCCCTTCTTCTTTTTCATTAATAACAAGAACGAATCCTTGTGAGTAAAAAGCAAATGGATTCAACGTGAACGTAATCGCGTCCGTCCACGATCCATAACTATAAATATTCATGACTTCCTGGGGTCGCTTTTCCCTCTCTTCTTCTTCTTCTTCTTCTTCTTTGTTATTGTTGTTGTTATTATATGGGGACTTTAATTGTTGTTGATGTTTCGACCACATTCTTTCCCGATCTTCCTTCCCATTGTTCCAATCGTCGTATTCTTTCACAATATCTCGATAATTCATTGTGGCAATGCAATTTAAATTCTTCCGGTATAATTCTTGCAAACAAAAACAAAACATAAACTAATCCAAGGCGACGTTTCTTTAAATATGTTTTGTTTTTTAAATAAATAATCAACTCATAGTATCGCCGAAAATGAATTGTCGTGTGAAGAAGAGAGGGGTGCTCCATCCTCCGGCTCTTCAAACAAATTCGCAGCGATTTCCTCGGGCAAGGGTTCGCGGTGATTGATCTTGAAGAATTCGTCGCGGAATTTCTGGAGTTTGTCGGCGCGTTGTTTTTGCACCAACAGTTGCAATTCTGACGCACGTGCCCGATTCTCGTCGCTGGACCACGGATTGCGATAGAGCTCCGTCGACACCAATTCATCGCATATTTCAGGTTTGATGATTTTAGGCGGCGGTTCTGCGGTTGACTTGACGGTGGGTTTCTCTTGGAAGGTTTTCTTGAATTGTCCCACGATCTTCTCCGGAATGGACGGACTGGTTTCCATCAACCTGTCGAATTCCTCCTTGCTGATCTTAATCATTTGGCTAACATTCAATCGTTCGTGGGGATGTTTCGCCAATTCGATTTTTATGTTGCGATAAAATTTGTCCCACGCAATGCTCGACACACGATGCGATTCATTCAATTGGGTGATTTTCAAGAATTGTTGGATGGTCGTAATAATGCCCGCTAAAATATTGAAACCGCCCACCACCATCACAAAGATATATTGGTAGTTGGGCGGAACGCGTTCCTGTGCGAAATTCGCCGTCCCCGTCAACGTCGAAATGACAATCACCGGAATCGTATACCACGCATTCTGCAAACTATACATTTGGTGGGCTTTTGAATGCATCCAACGGTAACACATCGCTTTGTCGGCCCATTCCACCAAAATTTGTTCGTGTTCGGGTGTCCATTCCGCCGCCAAGACCACCTTGTTTGCGCCCATTAATGATACCACAGATCCTTCGTTTTCCATGTTTTCGATGTTTCAGTTGATCCGATGTTTTGGAAAAATTTAAAAAATGAAAAAAAAAAAAATAAACGAAATAAACGAAATAAAATAATTTTGTTTTTGAAACACACACACACAAAAAAAAGAATATGTAATTTATATATTCCTTTATATCTGTTTTTTGTTTGATAGTATTTTTTTTTGTCTTCTTTTGCGTTTCTTTTTTCTTTAATTTTTTTTGTTTTTCATCGACTTGTTTTTCTTATAAATAAAAATGAACATAGCACGAACCACCATAACAAATGAAACATATCAATTGGCGGAAAATTTCGACACTATAAAAAATACGCGCGGCAAAATTGAATCTATTTTCGATTTGTTGCAACATCATTTGTCTCTCTTGAAAAAAATGTACGATGACACGATTCGTGCCAACCAAAACGGGGTCTTCATGTTCGGCCTCGATTCCTTCCATTTCCAGGGCAAGTTGCTCGACGTCGAATGCGATGATTTGCGCCGCCAATTTCTTCTCATCAACAATCGCATGTATTGCGAATATTACAAGCTCTATAAATTGATCGTCGAATACATCCAAAAACAGATTCCCGATTCTTTGCGTAGCAGTAGCAGCAGCGGAGGTGCCGACGCCAGCAGCGGCAAACGCCTCCACGACATGATCAAATCCACGCCGAAGTTGCCCGTCTACAAAGATTTGGAACCCTATCGGGTCTATCCCTTCCCCGTCGTCGAAGAGGCCCACGCCAACATTCTCATGGCTCTCCACGGGTTGCACGATCACATTCAAACGAGAGACAAGATTCTGACGGGTCATTTGCGCAACCAGAACCTGGGCTTAAACATCAACAATTTCGTGTCGACCATGGAATATGACATCAATTTGATTCGGGTGAAAGTACGTCTGTTCGAATCGTATTTGACCTTTTTCCACGAATTGCATTCCAAGTATTTGAAACATTTCAGCGACAAAATGAATTTGTTGTATACACGCATGCTCTCCGACGTGCATTTTGAAGAACCCGCCAATTCGACGATAGCAACAACAAATGCGGCGACACACATGACGATGGAAACCACATGTATTTCAAGCTCTACGACGAATTCTTTGTCTTTGGCAAGTCCTCTCCCTGCAAGGGAGAGGCGGCCTTTGGAAAAGTCCTCGACACCGAGGGGAGAGGCAGTCCATGACATGAACGCTACACCACGTAGTCGGTCCAGTTCATCGTTGGTACCATGCGAATCCATTCCCTCTCCGGGACCCATGACGGGAGATAAACGCAACATGAAACAAGTCTTCCAAAAGAATGTGGGCAAATTGATGCAGGGTCTCCGTTTCCTTGGCAACAAAAGTAGTGCCGCTCCTTGTGCTACGCACACCAATACACCCCAATCGACGACTGCCAATGAGGAGGATGTCGTTTCCTTTTCAATCGTGGAGGAATCACCCGTTGTTGCAGAGGAATCACCCGTTGTTGCAGAGGAAACACCTCTTGTCGTTGATGAATCGCCTTTAGTAGTAGAGGAAACACCTCTTGTCGTTATTGAGGAATCGCCTCTTGTCGTTGATGAATCACCCGTTGTTGCAGAGGAAATACCTCTTGTCGTTATTGAGGAATCTCCTCTAGTCGTTGAGGAATCACCCGTTGTCGTTGATGAATCTCCTCTAGTCGTTGAGGAATCACCCGTTGTCGTTGATGAATCACTCGTTGTTGCAGAGGAAATACCTCTTGTCGTTATTGAGGAAACACCTGTTGTTATTGAGGAAACACCTGTTGTTATTGAGGAAACACCTCTAGTTGTAGAGAAAACACCTTCGGTTGTAGAGAAACCAATTGAAGTTGCCGTACAAGAACTCTGCGTCATCATCGATGAAATCATGACAACAGGTTCTCTATCCGCTTCGCTTATCGAAGAGGAGAGACAGCCTATGTCACAGACCACCTCTCCACTTCGTTCCGAGGATTTGTCAAGTCCACGCAGCGGAGCAGAGAGGCAGTCCGTGACATTCTTCTCCTCCTCTCCATCTAGGAAGCAACAAGAGGAAGACGCCACATCCGAAAAAACGGAATCGGAAATCGCCTTTGGCATTGCCGTGGAGGTGCTCGTCGAATTAGCAGACAAAGCTACTTGCACTACCGAAGACAATATGTCATTTGGCGAAGCGGATAGTGAACTGGAAGAAGTCGAAAGCCAACCACCATTCGCTGCGGTTGCAGAAGGAGAGGTAGAAGTCACATATGCAGAGGTGTATGAAACAGGAGAAACCAATGATGAATAAACCTATTTGTTCTTATGTTTTTCTTTGAATTCAATCTCTCTTTTGTTCCATTGTCGCTTCGCTTGCCCCTTCCTCTTTTTTCATTATTTTATTTTTCGATGTTGTGGGGGAGCGGAGCGACCCCCGTGAAAGACTTTCCTCCAAAGGGGGTCGCTGCGCTCCCCCCGTGGAGAGAACAAATCGAAGAAGAAGAAGAGAGGCAAAACGGGAAAACGATGACTCTATAATTAGATTTTTTTTTTGGTTTATACAAAACTAAACAAACATCCATATTTCATAATCACAATGAAATTTTTTTTTTTCTCAAAATGAACACAGAACCAGAAATAGTGCTTGCCAAACATATGCGGGTGCCCCAATTTTTCGATAGAACAAAATCGTTGTATGAAAATATGTTGGAAATTGCAGCGAAGCATTCCCATGCATTTTTACCCATTTCATCCTGGTATTTGAATTATGCGTTGTTGTCCCCTTACGTCTCATCCAAATACATTCCGAAATCCATCGTCGACTGTGTTTCAAATGTTTGCATTCTTCACATGGAAGGTGGATTTGTTGTTCCCAAAACGGATTATGATGGGGACAACATCCATCTTGATGAAGAAAATTTCAAACATTTGTCTTATGTTTTTCGAAAGAATGACTTACTCCCTTTCGAACATTACGCCGCGCATTTCCACCGTGTCATCGCCGAGACGGTGGATCGTCACGTGTATTTTACCATTTTTTGTGACAAACGAATGCCGAATTATGTGAATTTTCCAACAGAAAACATGACGATTCGCAGCCACAATCCGCACGGATCATTAATCGTCAGTTTTTTCTTTCATATGGAATTTTTTTTTCGTTTGTTTCGTGTCGAGAGATTCCCTTTTGAGTTCGCCAATTTTTGTCGACAAAATCAGGTTCAATACATTATGTTGCATCATTTGCCCATCACCGACATTCATCCGAAAGTGATCTATCATATTCATATACAAAACGGAATGGAACATGAAGAAACCGAGTTGATAATTATGATGTTCTCGGGGGCAGACGAAACCTTACCCGGAACAAACATCAATACGCGGCATCATTTTCACACCTTTCGATCCTTCAAACGTCTGTTTTATGCTTTGAAATTTCGCACCAAGTTGAGAGATTGGGCATATCGTGCCATCGATCGCCTTTCCAGGGAGAAATATTCTCCGGTCAAATTACAAGAATTGGTCGATACGGTGAGAGATGATCCCAATCCCGAAGAGGCTCTGCAGACACTTCTGGAAAAATGGTAAAGACTCGGAACGTAGTGGAGAGGCAACCTGTGGTAAAGACTCGGAACGTAGTGGAGAGGCAACCTGTGGTAAAGACTCGGAACGTAGTGGAGAGGCAACAAGTCAAAGACGAGAGAGAGGTGGACATAATATGTTATGAATGTTTTTTTTTTGTTTTGATTTTGGCAAACCAAATGGTCTTTTTCATAATGTAATTTCTTATTAATTATAAAAATCCAATTTATACTTTATACCAAAAAAAAAGAAAATGAACACAGATACAGAGATAATATTTGCCAGAGATATCTATGGAAAGAAACATGTCTTTGACAAATCAAAATCATTGCATGAAAATGTTTGGAGAATTTCCCGTACGTTGTTATTGACTGGTTCTTATTTGGATATAACCAAATTGTATTTGAATTATTCGGTCTTGTCGCCGTATGTGGCATCCAAATATATTCCAAAGACCACTATCGATAGCGTCCAAGCATTTTGTGTTGTTCATTTGGAAGGCGGATTTGTTGTTCCCAAATCTGAATATATGGATGGGGAGAATGCAACCTCCAATTTCAAACATTTGTTTTATATTTTCCGAATCGATGACTCCTTTCCTTTGGAGTATTATTCCCAATTTTTCAAGAGTGTCATCACCGAAACAGTGGATTTTTACGTGTATTGCAAAGTTTTTTGTGACAAACGAATGCCCAATTACGTGAATTTTCCCGCAGACATGATGACCATTTGCAGCAAGGAATACCACGGATTGTTGAACGTCTCCTTATTCTTCCGCACCGAGTATTTCTGTCGTTTGTTTCAACGGGAGAATTTCCCTTTCGGCCACCACGAATATACGAAATTTTGTATTGAAAACAATGTTCGATACATCATAATGCACCATTTGCCCATCACCGACATTCATCCGAAAGTAATGTACTATGTGCATTTTCAGAACGGCATGGAGTTTGAAGATTTTAAGAACGAGTATTTGATGTATTCAGGCGCATGGGATACATTGTCGGGAACAGACATCAATATGCGGCATCATTTTCATACGTTTCGATCTTTCAAGCGTCTGTTTTATGCTTTGAAATTTCGCACCAAGTTGAGAGCATGGGCGTATCGTGCGATTGACCGTGTCGCCCGTGAGAAATATTCTCCGGTCAAATTACAAGAATTGGTGGAGGGGGTGAGAGATGCGCCTGATCCCGAAGAGGCGCTGCAATCTCTCCTGGAGACGTGGTAGTAGTATTTTGCATTTTTTTTTTGTAATGAAAAAGAAAGAAAAAGAAATTAATATTTTAATTAGAAGTTTTACAAGTCCTCGTAACAAAGTCGATAGGGTGGTCTGTGACAAAAATAAAATAAAATACAATACAAAAATTAAAAAAAAAAATATATTATAGAGATTATAATTATTTGTTCTTATGTTTTTCTTTGAATTCCATCTCTATAATGTCTCATAAAAACATCAATGAAACATCGACGACTTTTCATTCAGCGATTCTTTTTGGGTCTTCAAAATGACAAATTATAGAGATTGAATTTATTTCAATTCAATCTCTCTTTTGTCTCATAAAAACATCAATGAAACATCTATGGATTGTCATTCGGCGATTCTTTTCGGGTCTTTCAAAAGAGGTCGTTGTTTTTTCTTTTTGGGGGAGCGACAAGTGCCGGCAGGCGCGGCTGCGCCGCTGGCCAGCCGTTGGAGCGACCCCCTTCAATGGACTCGTTCAAGGGGGTCGCTCCAACGGCTGGCCAGCGGCGCAGCCGCGCCTGCCGGCACTTGTCGCTCCCCCCAAAAAGAAAAAATAAATTCAATCTCTCTTTTGTCCCATAAAAACATCAATGAAACATCGACGACTTTTCATTCAGCGATTGTTTTTGGGTTTTTCAAAAGAGAAAAAAGAGAGATTGAATAATTTGTTCTTATGTTTTTCTTTGAATTCAATCTCTATAACATCCCATAAACACATCAATGAAACATCGACGACTTTTCATTCGGCGATTGTTTTTGGGTCTTTGAAAAGAGAAAAAAGAGAGATTGAATTTATTTATTCTTATGTTTTTCTTTGAATTCCATCTCTATAACATCCCATAAACACATCAATGAAACATCGACGACTTTTCATTCGGCGATTGTTTTTGGGTCTTTGAAAAGAGAAAAAAGAGAGATTGAATTTATTTATTCTTATGTTTTTCTTTGAATTCCATCTCTATAACATCCCATAAACACATCAATGAAACATCGACGACTTTTCATTCGGCGATTGTTTTTGGGTCTTTGAAAAGAGAAAAAAGAGAGATTGAATTTATTTATTCTTATGTTTTTCTTTGAATTCCATCTCTATAACATCCCATAAACACATCAATGAAACATCGACGACTTTTCATTCGGCGATTGTTTTTGGGTCTTTGAAAAGAGAAAAAAGAGAGATTATATAATTTGTTCTTATGTTTTCTTTGAATTCCATCTCTATAATGTCTTATAAAAACATCAATGAAACATCGACGACTTTTCATTCGGCGATTGTTTTTAGGTCTTCAAAATGACAAAAAAGAGAGATTAAATTTATTTGTTCTTATGTTTTCTTTGAATTCAATCTCTATAATGTCTTATAAAAACATCAATGAAACATCGAC
>VFQS010002462.1_pt1 | contig 15192 bp, 13 predicted proteins | sample 3512361 | NCBI WGS metagenome assembly VFQS01 (sample SAMN10412375, study PRJNA504923) | tailings metagenome | isolation source: Relicate 1 Philex TSF3 active mining | place: Philippines
CAGCCAGTGAGACCCATTGGAATGACACTGTCAAGCACTGGCCTTGCGGTGTCCCCGTGCCCAATGGGATCCAGCCAATACCTCGAAATTTTTTCCAACACCTACTTTGCGTCCCTCGTGCACTAGCTTGACCGTAAACCTCTCCTCATACAGCTAACGCATGCTAGCCACCACCAAAACCGAGCTCCTGAGGTCCTCATCGGGCCCCATGGTCACGGCCGGAGACTTTGTTCTTGTTCACTACCAAGGCCATATCGTTGACAGGAAAGGCGGAAATACTGTTCAATTTGATGCAAACTACAACTTCGGCACGTTCTCTGCGGTCGCGGGACGGCCCCCTTTTGAATTTCAGCTAGGCGCGGGGTCCGTGATTCAAGGGTGGGAGAAAGGCATTCTTAACAGAAGAATTGGCGAAGTCATCGAGCTAACGATTCCGCCAAGCGAAGGATACGGCGATAGAGCGCGGGACCGGATACCCCCTAACTCCACCCTTCGGTTTCGCGTTGAAATCATAGGCGGGTTCACACCTGAAACCTTTGCGCCTGGCCTAGACCCTGATTTCAGGCACCTATCACTCAGTGACTTCGCCATAAACCCAAGACGCATTGGGCTGACCGCTAAAGATCTCCTTAGCGTCTCTTCTAGCGCGGTTGGTCTTGATGGATCCGATGTGCTCACAGGGAAGGACGCCGTAGAGGGTGTTAGCGCTGGGCGAGCCAAGAGAGATTTGTTGATCGGCCTCGATGGCAATGACCTGATCACCGGTGGAGCAGGGGGAGACCTTTTGATCGGCGGCAGGGGACAAGATACATTCAAGTATGCAGACTTCCAGAGCTCTAGACTCAGCGAGATAGATCGCATTTATGATTTAGAGATCGGCAAGGATCGAATTGATGGCGTAAACGCAGTCAATGCTGCCAAGGTCAAGGAGCTGCGTAGGGCAAGGAGCCTGGATGAAGCAGGTATTCAAGATCTGCTGGGAGCTGAGGGCTCTGTCATTGGGCGAAGGAACTTTTCCGCAAATCAGGCAGCAACATTTTCGATCATGTCCGGAAATTTGACACGAACATTTCTAGCGATTAACAATGAAGTCGCGGGCTACAACGCAAATGATGACACCTTGATTGAAATCACTGGCTTCAGGGGAAGCCTTCGCAATCTTGCCATCATCTGATCTCCCGCAATTGACATGGTTTTCAGACGCGCTTTCGGGCAATGCCACTCCTAACCGTCACAGCAGCCAATGCAGATAGCCTGGCGCCCTGCGGCCAGCTTGTGCTGCCGGCATCGAATGGGGCCGACTGGGGGCAGGGAGATGCGGAGCTGGAGCTACAGAACGGCCAGCCGCGCTTCTGGGTGATGGAGCTGGAGCACCGTGCGCCACAGGTGCCTGTGCTCGCACGTCACAGCCGCTGCAGCCAGTGCCTGGCATCCGCGGATGCCAGGCCGTGGTGGGTTGTGCTGGCGCCACCACAAGCGGAGCTGGCACCACCGGATCCGCAGATAATCCGGCTGTTTCGCATCCCAGCCGGCGTGATCCTCAAGCTCCACCCCGGCACCTGGCATGCGGGACCCTATTTCCCTGAGACCAAGGCACTCTTTTTCAACCTCGAACTGGCCGACACCAACAGCCACGACTTCACCGAAGTGACGCTGCCCGAGCCGCTGACGTTCTGCTTTGATCCCTTCTGATCAGTCAAATCCCAGCAGATCAAAGATCTCGCGGTCTTTGAGGGGCTCGGCCTCCAGGGGCACAACGCTCTCGAGCATCGCCTGGGCGAGTCGCAGGTATTCGTTCTGCACAGCTTCCACCTCCGGTGTGGCTTCCATCTCGAAGATCGTGCACTTCTTCAGGCGTGAGCGGCGGATGGCGTCCAGGTCTGGGAAATGGGCCATGGTCTTCATGCCCACCCGCGCATTGAACTTGTCGATCTCGTCGGTGTCCTTGGAGCGGTTGGCCACCACGCCGCCGAGCCGGACCTTGTAGTTCTTCGCTTTGGCCTGAATCGCGGCGATGATCCGGTTCATCGCAAAGATCGAATCGAAATCATTAGCCGTCACGATCAGGCAGTAATGGGCATGCTGCAGTGGCGCGGCGAAGCCGCCGCACACCACATCACCGAGCACATCAAAGATCACCACGTCGGTGTCATCCAGCAGGTGGTGCTCCTTGAGCAGTTTCACCGTCTGCCCCGTCACATAACCACCACAACCGGTGCCGGCTGGTGGCCCGCCCGACTCCACGCACTGCACACCATTGAACCCTGGAAACACAAAGTCTTCCGGCCGAAGTTCCTCAGTGTGGAAGTCGACGGTTTCCAGAATGTCGATCACCGTCGGCACCATCTGCTTGGTGAGCGTGAACGTGCTGTCGTGCTTGGGGTCGCAGCCGATCTGGAGCACCCGCTTGTCGAGCTTGGAGAACGCGGCCGAGAGATTGGAGCTGGTGGTGCTCTTGCCAATACCGCCCTTGCCGTACACGGCAATCACCAGGGCGCCTTCCTGAATGCGCAGTGCTGGATCCTGATGTACCTGAACACTGCCCTCCCCATCGGGGCGGCGAAGCGTGGCTGTCATCCCTGGATATCGAAACCATCCATTCCATCCAACTCCTGCAAGAACACGCAGCGGCCAGCAGCCGTGCAAAGCGCAACATCCACAGCAACTGAGCCCAACCATGTGGGCATCTGCACACGCTCGCTGGGTGCAAATACCCAATGCATGGACAAATCCTCAGACAGCGTCTAAGCATCAGCGGCTGTAGTGGGCCTTGGCGGCATACAAGGCCTCCGTATCGATCTTGACCAGTCCGTGCTGCCGGGCGTAGGCCTCGGTGTTGCGCCGCACCTTGCCGCGCACAAAAAACGGGATCTTGGCCAGCTCCGCCTCTCCATCCGGGCTCCAGCTCAGCCCAGGCAACAATGAGGCCTCGGCCACGACTGGCAACGCCAGTGGAGCAGCGGCAGCAGCATCGCCCAGATGGCTGCGGTGGCCATCCACAAATTCAAAGTCGTGGCGGAACATCCCGATCAGGTGCTCCTCCAGCCCCATCATCAGCGGCTGCACCCAGGAATCGAAGATCACACCAGCCCCTTCCCATCCCATCTGCGGGGAGTAGCGGGCCGGCACGTCCTGCACGTGCAGCGGTGCGCTGATCACCGCGCAGGGGATGCCGAGCCGCTTGGCGCTATGGCGTTCCATCTGGGTGCCGAGCACCAGCTCCGGCGCAGCCGCGGCCATCGCCGCCTCCACCGCCAGGTAGTCGTCGGTGATCAACGCCTCCAGACCCAGCTCGCGGGCGGCGGCGCGCACCTCGCGGGCCTGCTCGCGGCTGTAGCTGCCCAGGCCCACCACCTCAAAGCCCAGCTCGCGATCCGCGATGCGGGCCGCGGCGATGGCATGGCTGGCATCGCCAAAGATGAACACGCGCTTGCCGGTGAGATAGGTGGAATCCACCGAGCGCGAATACCAGGGGAGGCGTGACTGGCACTCCAGCGCACATGGGCCTTCCAGGGAGGGTTGCAGCTCCGGTGGCAGCGGCATCTGCAGCACGGTGTGGAGATCCCGCAGAAACGAGAGGGTGGCGCCGATGCCAATCGGCACCGTGTTCACAACCGGCATGCCGAACTGGCGCTCCAGCCAGCTGCAGGCCGCGGACGCCAACTCGGGAGAGAGGCACACGTTGGCATCGGCGGTTGGGATCTGCAGCAAATCCGCCGGTCGGGCGCCGAGCGGCGCCACCATGTTCACAGCGATGCCGTAGCCATCCAGCAGCCGCGTGATTTCGGCCACATCGTCGCGGCAGCGGAAGCCCAGCAGGCTTGGCCCCAGCAGATTCACCCGCGGCCGGCGCCCCTGCTCCCGCCAGCAGCCGGGATCCGGTTTGGGGCTGCCGGGCGCGGGCACCTGGCCCTTGAGCAGACCACGCACCAGTTGATAGAAGGTTTCGGCAGCGCCCCAGTTCTCCTTCTTGGAGTAGGCGGGCAGCTCCAAGCTCACCACCGGGATTCCGCCCAGATCCATGCCCGCCGCCAGCGCGCCCGGCTGGTCCTGGATCAGTTCAGCGGTGCAGCTCTCGCCCACCAGCAGCGCCTCCGGCCGGAACCGCGCCGCGGCATCGGCAATCGAGCGCTTCACCAGCTCGGCGGTGTCGCCCCCCAGGTCGCGCGCCTGAAACGTGGTGTAGGTCACGGGCGGGCGTCGGTCACGGCGCTCGATCATCGTGAACAGCAGATCGGCATAGGTATCGCCTTGGGGGGCATGTAGCACTAGATGCACGCCCTCCATCGAGGCGGCCACGCGCAGGGCACCCACATGCGGGGGGCCTTCGTAGGTCCAGAGAGTGAGATCCATCAGTGGAACTGCAGCAAGGAACGGCGGCGCAGCGGACGGGAGAACAGCGCGGCAAGATCGGCGGCCTGATCACAGCCATGGATGGGGCTGAACACCAGCTCGATCGACCACTTCGTGGTGATCCCCTCCGCTTCCAGCGGATTGGCCAGACCCAGGCCACACACCACCAGATCGGGCCGCGCCGCCCGCACCCGCTCGAGCTGGTTCTCCAGGTGCTGGCCTTCGCTCAGCCGGGTGCCCGGAGGCAGGAGTGCCAGCTCGGCCGACATCAACTGGCGATCGAGGTAGGGGGTGCCCACCTCCACCAGCTCCATGCCGCATTCGCGGGAGAGGAAACGAGCGAGCGGAATCTCCAGCTGCGAATCAGGCAGTAGGAACAACCGTCGGCCCGCCAGCAGCTCGCGGTGGGGCGCCAGGGCCTGCTGGCCGCGCTCCACCAGCGGATCCAGCACCACAGCCACGTGGGCGGGTGGGATGGCAAAGGCCTGCGCCGCGGCCGCCATCCAGTCCCGGCTGCCCTCCACACCCAGGGGATAGGGGGCAGGGATCAACTGGGCACCCCGAGCCACCAGGGCCCGGGCGGTGCCGGAGAGGAAGGGCTGGGCCAACAGCACCCGGGTGCCGGGGCCCACGGGAGGCAACTGCGTGGAGCGGCGTGGCGGCAGGCTGCACACCCGGCTGATGCCCAGGCGCTGGAACAGGCCCACCAGCCGGTCTTCCACCGCATCGGCCAGGGTGCCCACGATCAGCAGCTGCTGCTGGTCCGTGGCCGAATCAGTGGCCGGCAGCAAGGGCACCAGGGCCTGGAGCGCACCGTCTTCCCCCTGGGTGAAGGTGGTTTCGATGCCGCTGCCGCTGTAATTCAGCACCTGCACCCGGCCGCTGTGCTGCTGGTTGAGACGCTCGGCGGCCTTGGCCAGATCCAGCTTGATCACCTCGCTGGGGCAGCTGCCCACCAGAAACAGGGTGCGGATCTCCGGGCGGCGCTGCAGCAGCTGGGCCACCAGGCGGTCGAGCTCGGCGTTGGCATCGGCCAGGCCGGCCAGATCCCGCTCGCCCAGAATCGCCGTACCGAAGCGTGGTTCGGCAAAAATCATCACGCCGGCGGCGCTCTGGATCAGGTGGGCGCAGGTGCGTGAGCCCACCACCAGGAAAAAGGCATCGGGCATGCGCCGATGCAGCCACACGATCGAGGTAAGGCCGCAGAACACCTCCCGTTGCCCGCTTTCGCGCAGCACGGGCGGATCAGCAACCCGCGGATCAACAACCAATGGAGCCGCCATGCCGGCTCTCCCACCGAAGGACGCAGTTCCGGACTAGCCATAACCAGCGAGGAACGGAAGCGCCGCACACATCGAGTCATGCGCGGTGTGGGCAAAGCCCGACAGACTTGGGCGGCGCAGCGCTGCCCCCCCCGATGGATCTCTCCAAGCCCAGCACCCAGGCGAATCTCGAAGCCGCCTTTGGGGGCGAGAGCATGGCCAACCGCAAATACCTGTTCTTCGCGGAGGTGGCCAAGCAGCTGGGCAACGCCGATCTGGCCCGCCTGTTCCGCGATACCGCCAACCAGGAAACCGAGCACGCCTTCGCCCATTTCCGGCTGCTGCATCCGGAGCTGGTGATCGCCAACCCGGACGCGCTCAGCGAGGAGCAGAAGCAGCAGGTGCTCGCGCGCTGCCTGCAGCTGGCGATTGAGGGCGAAACCTACGAGTACACCACGATGTATCCAGACTTCGCCAGGCAGGCCCGGGCCGATCGCGATGGCGAGGCGGCAGCTGAATTCGACGAGCAGGCGGCCGAATCCCAAGATCACGCCGCCATCTTCCGCCGCGCCGCCAGCAACTTCGGCTTCCTGGCACCGATCGAGCAGCACCACGCCGAGCGCTATGGCGTGGCCCTGGAGGCCCTGGAAGGCAAGGGCAGCGCGGGGGAAGCCGCGGCACCGGTGCCCGGCAAGTGGATCTGCAAGGTGTGCTCGATGATCTACGACCCGGCGGTGGGCGATCCCGAGTCGGGCATTGCGGCCGGCACCCCGTTTGAGGCGATCCCCGACGACTGGACCTGCCCGATCTGCGGCACCCGCAAGGCCAACTTCATCCCCTACCGCGAACCCGAACTGCAGGCCGCCTGATCCGGGCCAGGCAGGCATGAATGCTTCAAAAATGAAGGTTTCCGGAATGAACACTTCAGGGATGAAGGCTGCCTTGATGGAGGTGCTCCAGGACATCCCAGGGATGGCGAGTGGCCGCCGGCTGGTGGTGGTGTGGGGGCAGCTGGGCGACTTCGACAGCGTTGAGTACGCCCAGGCGCTGGTGCCCGTGCTGCCGCAGCTGGCGCAGGGCGGAATCGGGCTGCATGCGTTCGCGATCGGCAGCACTGCCGGCCGCGAACGGTTTTGTTCTTACACGGGCTTTCCGCCAGAGCGGCTCACCGTGCTGCCAGGCAACCAGCTGCATCAGTCCCTGGATCTCTACGGCGGTCTGGCCACTGCAGCAGGCCCGTGGCCCAACCTGCTGCTGATGTGCGCGGGGATCGGTTCCCCGGGCACTCTGGCGGAGGTGCTGCGCGGTTACACGGGCGATCGACGGGCTCCTGCCCGGCTGCACTGGCCCCTGTTCCGGCTGGCGGGCCCTGAAACCAGCCTGCGCCCCTTCGAGCTGGCCACGGTGCGGCTGCGGAACATGCTCGAGGTGCTGGGCCACTGGCGCACCTACGTGCCCGCAGACCACCATCTCACCCAGCGAGGCGGCACGTTTCTGCTGGAGGCCGACAACACGCTCACCGAGGTGCACCGCGACCGCGGCATCCTCGGCTTCTCGGCCACCATGCACCGGCCGCTGCAGTTCTTGGAACCGCTGCTCACCAACACCAACCCCGCTTCGGCATGAACGCGCCCACCGAACCCAGCGGCCGCACCCTGCTGGCCCTGGAGCAGCAGGCCCGGCGGCATGGCAGCCAACTGACGGCCAGTGCGTTGCACGGGGAGTGGTGGCTGCACAGGCTGTGGAGCCGTGAAGGGGGCGATCAGGCGGCAAGCGCTGCCGTGCTGCGCGGCATCGGCGCCTGTCTGGCGATCAGCGCCTGCGGCAACACCGATGACGCCCCAGCGCTGCAGCTGCGCAACCGCGTGACCCTGGGAGCGGTGGCGCTGGAGTTCAGCGGGCCGGGCTGGCTGAGCGGCCAACGGCCGTTGCTGCGGTTCCGCTTCGAGCGGATGGCCCTGCTCTGGGCTGGACGGGAGATCTGGCACAGGCCGCTGCCAGCACCGGCCGCCAACACCCTGCCGTTCTTTGCCCTGATCGGCTGCGAACGCAGCACTGATCAGGGCTGGCTGGCGGCCCGCGGCCGGGGCGGCGGGCTGGCGCTGTGGCGGCTCAGGCCGTCTGCAGTTCGCGGCTGAGCAGGGCGTAGAGGTAGCCGGGCTCGCGGTAGCGGCCAGGCAGACAGTTGTGGAGGATTTCGAGGCGCTCCCAGCAAACCGTGCGGCGCACCTTGGCCAGGCTCTTGCCTTCGCGGATCAGCAGGCGCAGGGCCTTGCAGTAGGTGGGGTAGTTGGCTTCCAGTTCGCCAATGGTGAGGGCCGGTGCTGGGGTCATGGCGCTCGGTGCTGCCGCACCACTGTGCGGCGATTGGCTGGTTCGGCGAGCCCCCCATGTGGGGACAATCCCTGCTCCCGGAGTTACAGCTGCACCATGCCGCAGCGCATTCCCTTGAGCACCGCCTGCACCCGGTTGTTCACATCCAGGGTGCGCAGCAACCGTTTGGTGTAGGTGCGCGCCGTTTCCTCGCTCACCACCAGCTGCTCGGCGATCTCCTTGTCGGTGAGACCGCTGGCGAGCAGATCGAGCACCTGGTACTCGCGCCTGGTGAGCCGCGGACAGCTCAGGTAGGGGAGATTGCCGGAGCGCAGCGACGGGCTTCGATAACAGTGATGGCCCATCACCGCCATCACCGCCGCCTGCAGGGGTCGCTGGTCGCCGATGAAATCAGCCTCGGCCACCACCGCTTCCAGCCAGGGAGCATCCACGTACTGGGCCGGGATCACATCCCCCAGGGCAAGCACCACCACCTTGAGCTGGGGCTGGGCTTCGCGGGCCTTGCGCGCCAGCTCAAAGCCACTGCCGCTCTCCAGGTAGTCGGTGCAGATCAGCAGTTCATAGGACTCCTGGGCCAGGTAATGCAGACAGGTGGGCTCATCGGTCACGGCACAGCCGATGCGGCTGCGGTCGTGGAAGCTCTCGCACACCGCTCGCAGCAGAAATCGCCCCTTCATGGCGATCGCCACCTTGCCGCTGATCGCCACCGACAGCAGCACCTGATCGAGCGTGGTGCCTTCCAGGCTGCCGAGGAAGGGGGTGAGATCCATGGGCCCCTTCGGCGCCTGGAGGTCAGGCTAGGAATGCGGTACGCCGTTTCTGCGAATTGCCCCCATTTGGGGACCCATGCCTCGCAGGCGGCCTTAACAGATGCGGGGCAGCAGCTCGCCACTGATGGGCAGCAACAGCCGCTCGGTTCCGAAGGCCGTGCGCAGGCGAACCCGGGCTGTGGTGAGGGCCGTGGAGCCTTCCAGCACCTCACCGATCCAGGCGCCGCCGCGGGGTTCGAGCACAGCCAGCGCCGCATCGAGCTGCTCGCGGGCCACCACGGCCAGCAGCCGGCCTTCATTGGCCAGATGCAGAGGATCGAAGCCCAGCAGGTCGCAGGTGCGGCGCACCGGCGCGATCACCGGCAGCCGCTCCTCCTCCAGGCACATCACAACCCCCACCGCGCTGGCCAGCTCCTGCAGGGCACTGGCCAGGCCGCCTCGGGTGAGGTCGCGTAGGCAATGGGGCTGCACGCCTGCCGCCAGCAGCAGCTCCACCAGGGGCCAGAGCGGCGCGCAGTCGCTGAGCACCGGCGGCTGCAGCGCCAGGCCATGGCGGGCCGCCAGGATCGCCACCCCATGGCGGCCCAGATCACCGCTCACCAGCAGCTGATCCCCCGGACGGATCGCCGTGGGATGGGGATCGGTTGCGGCCTCCACCACCCCGATGCCGCTGGTGGTGATGAACACCTGATCGGCCTTGCCCCGCTCCACCACCTTGGTGTCACCGGTGATCACCTGCACGCCGCAGCGCTCAGCAGCCACGCGCATCGAGGCCACCAGCCGCCGCAGCAGCTCCAGCTCCAGCCCCTCCTCCAGGATCAGGCCCACACTCAGTCGCAGCGGGCGGGCGCCGGCCATCGCCAGGTCGTTGGCGGTGCCGGTGATGGCGAGGCTGCCGATGTCGCCGCCGGGAAACTCCAGGGGCTGCACCACATAGCCATCGGTGCTGAAGGCCAACTGGCCCGCCGGCACCGTGAAGCTGGCGGCATCATGCAGCACCTCAGCGGGATCGTTGTAGAGCGGCTTGAGCTCCCGTTCGATCAGCTGCTGCATCAGGGTGCCGCCGCCCCCGTGGGCCAGCTGGATGCGCTCGCTCATGGGGCTGTGGCTGAGGCCACCAGCGGCGGGCGGTAGCGGTAGTAGGCGGCGCAGGCCCCCTCGCTTGACACCATCGGCGCCCCGAGCGGGTGTTCGGGGGTGCAGGTGGTGCCGAAGGCCGGGCAATCGGCGGGGGTGGCGCGGCCCTGCAGGATCGTGCCGGCGATGCAGGCACTGGCCGCTGGTGGTTCCATCCCCTTCGTGCCGCTGATCCCCGGGAAGCGCTCGCGGGCATCGAGCCGCTGGTAGGCGCCCCGCAGGGCGAGCCCGCCCTGGGCCAGCACCCCCAGGCCGCGCCAGGGCTGATCCACCACGGCAAACACCTCCGCCATCAGGGCCTGGGCCTGGCCGTTGCCCGTCTCACGCACCACCCGGCCGTAAGCGTTCTGCACCCGGGCCTCTCCGGTCTCCAGTTGCTCCACGCAGCGCAGCACGCCCGTGAGGATGTCGAGCGGTTCAAACCCCGTCACCACCACCGGCACCCTGGTGCACGCCACCAGCGCCTCCAGCTCCGCCAGCCCCATCACGGCGCCCACATGGCCGGCCGCCAGGAACCCCTGCACCTGGTTGTCCTCGGTCGCCAGGATCGCCGCCATTGCCGGCGGCACCCGCACGTGGGCCACGAGCAGCGACAGGTTCGGGAGCTCCATCGCCAGCGCCTGCCTGGCCAGCAGCGCGGTGGCCGGGGCCGTGGTTTCAAAGCCCACCGCCAGGAACACCACCTGGCGCTCGGGATGGCTGCGGGCCAGCTCCAGAGCCTGCAGCGGTGAGGTGAGCAGGCGCACATCACCGCCGGCGGCCCGAACCCCGAGCAGGTCGTCGCCGCGGCTGCCGGGCACCCGCAGCATGTCGCCATAGGAGCAGAGGATCACCTCGGGCCGCCGCGCCAGGGCGAGGGCGGCATCGAGGGTTTCGGCCGCCGTCACGCACACCGGGCAACCCGGCCCATGGATCAGGCGCAGCCCCGGCGGCAGCAGCTGGCCGAGGCCCCAGCGCACGATCGCGTGGGTCTGGCCGCCGCACACCTCCATCAACGTCCAGGGGCGGGTGGCCGTGCGCGCCAGCTGCTCGGCCACCGCCAGCACCGCCGGCGAGCGCAGGCCTGTTCTCACCATGGCCCGGGTGCCGCGGCAGCATCCACGGCCCGGTAGCTCTGGATTGCCCGCATGTACTGGGCCCGCTCGTACTCCGAGGGGTTGGGACAGCGCCGCTGGCTCATGCAGCCCACAATCGCGCGCACCGAGGGGTGCTCGTGCTCCCGCAGCCACACCGTCAGCTCCTCCTCCAGGCTCGCCAGCCGCGCCGGACCATGGCGCAACAGCGCTCCCACCACCTGGGTGATCGCCGCACCGGCCATCAGCAGCCGCACCACATCGGTGCCGCGATGCACGCCGCCACTGGCCGCCAGATCCGCCTGGATCCGGCCGTGCAGCAGGGCGATCCAGCGCAGCGGCAGGCGCAGGTCGTGGGGGGTGGAGAGCAGCAGGTTGGGCCGCACCGCCAGCTCTTCAATGTCGATGTCGGGTTGGTAGAAGCGGTTGAACAGCACCAGGCCATCGGCACCGGCCACGGCCAGCCGCCGGGCCATGGCGCTGAGGTTGGTGAAGAAGGGGCTGAGCTTCACCGCCAGGGGCAACTTCACCTCCGTGCGCACTTCGCGCACGATCTCTTCCACCTGGTTTTCGATGGCGGCGCTACTGAGCTCGGGATCGGTGGGCAGCGCATAGATGTTCAGCTCCAGGGCATCGGCACCGGCCTGCTCGATCTGGCGCGCGAAGCGCACCCACTGCCCGGGCGCGGTGCCGTTGAGGCTGGCGATGATCGGCACCGCCACGCGGGCACGGGCCTGCTCGATGTGGCGCAGATAGAGCTCATGGCCCACGTGGAACAGCGCCGGTTCCGGCAGATAGCTGAGCGCCTCGCCATAGCTCTCGGCGCCCGCCATGGCGCAGGACTGCAGATCGAGCTGCTCCTGTTCGATCTGCTCCTCAAACAGTGAATGCAGCACCACGGCGGCGGCGCCGGCATCTTCAAAGGCCTTGAGCTGATCGAGGTCTTCCGTGAGTGGTGCGGCGGCCCCCACCACCAGGGGGCTGCGCAGCGTGATGCCGAGATAGGTGGTGGAGAGATCCACGCTCATGACGCAGCTCCTCCTTCATGGAGAGGCTGACCGGCCAGGGCCCTGTAGGTGGCCCAGCGGCGCTCCAGCTCGGCCTGGGCCTGCCGCGCCAGCTGCCGCGCCCGCTGCGGCTTGCTGTAGCGCAGCATGCGGAAGCGGTTTTCCTGCTCCAGCGCCTCCTCGAGAGGCCGGCGCTGGCCCGGGCAATCGAGCTGCAGCGGGTTCTCGCCGCGCTCAGCTCGGCGAGGGTCGTAGCGGTAGAGGAGCCAGCGGCCCGAATCCACCGCCACCTTCTGGTGCTCCATGCCCCTGGCCATGTCGATGCCGTGGGCGATGCAGTGCGAGTAGGCAATGATCAGCGACGGGCCCGGATAGCTCTCGGCCTCCAGGAAGGCGCGGATCGTGTGCTCGTCGCGGGCACCCATCGCCACGCTTGCCACATACACGGTGCCGTAGGTCATCGCCATCAGGCCCAGGTCTTTCTTGGGGGCGGCCTTGCCCGCCGCGGCGAACTTGGCCACGGCGGCCCGCGGGGTGGCCTTGGAGCTCTGGCCGCCGGTGTTGGAGTACACCTCGGTGTCGAGGACCAGAGCATTCACGTCGCGGCCGCTGGCCAGCACGTGATCGAGGCCGCCGAAACCGATGTCGTAGGCCCAGCCATCACCGCCCACCAGCCACACGCTCTTCTTCACCAGGGCATCGGCCAGGTCCAGCAGGCGCCGCATCGGATCGGCCTGGTCTGCCGCCTCGCCCGCCGCGAGCTGACGCTGCAGCTGGTCCTTGAGCTCCGCCACCCGCTGCCGCTGCTCAGCGATGGCGGGCTCATCGCTCTGATCAGCGCCGCGGATCGCCTCCACCAGCGCAGGCGGCAGTGCGCCAGCGCCAGCCAGCAGCTGCAGCAATTCCAGCGCCATCTGGCGCTGCTGATCCAGTGCCACGCGCATGCCGTAGCCGAATTCGGCGTTGTCTTCAAACAGGGAATTGCTCCAGGCCGGGCCGCGCCCCTCGGCATTGACCGTCCAGGGCGTGGTGGGCAGGTTGCCGCCGTAGATCGAACTGCAGCCGGTGGCGTTGGCGATCAGCATCCGATCGCCGAACAACTGACTGGCGAGCTTGAGGTAGGGCGTTTCACCGCAACCGGCGCAGGCACCGGAGAACTCGAACAGGGGCTGCTGCAGCTGCTGCTGGCCGATCTTGTGCAGGTTCAGATCGGCGCGTGGCGTTTCCGGGAGCTGCAGGAAGAAGTCCCAGTGGCCGCGGGCCTGCTCCCGCAGCGGCCGCTGCGTTGCCATGTTGATCGCCTTGCGGCGCGGTTCGCTGCGATCCCGCGCCGGGCACACCGCCACGCACAGGGCACAGCCGGTGCAGTCTTCCGCGGCCACCTGGATGGTGAAGGTCTGCCCCGCAAAGGCGTGGTCGCGGGCGGGGGCGGTGCGGAAGCCCTCGGGGGCGGCGGCGAACGCCTCGGGCTCGGCCACCTTGGCGCGGATCACGGCGTGGGGGCACACCAGCACGCACTTGCCGCACTGCACGCACAGGTCGCTCTCCCACACCGGCACCTCGGCGGCGATGTTGCGCTTCTCCCAGCGGGCCGTGCCCACCGGCCAGGTGCCATCGCAGGGGAGGGCGCTCACCGGCAGCGCGTCGCCGCGGCGCTCCAGCATCGGTGCGATCACCTCGCGCACAAACGCCGGGGCCGCGGCCAGCCGCTGCTCCACGACGGGATCGGCAGGCTCATCGGGCAGCGCCACCGCTGCGCCCTGATCGAGCTCCTGCCAGGACAGCGGCAGCAGCTGATCGAGGCTGGCGTCAAGGGCCTGCAGATTGCGCGCCACCACGGCCTCGCCCTTGCGCCCGTAGCTCTTGTGGATCGAGGCACGGATCTGCTCAATCGCCTCCTCGCGCGGCAACACCCCGCTCACCGCAAAGAAACAGGCTTGCATCACCGTGTTGATGTGGGGGCCCATGCCGGCCTCGCGCGCCACCCGGTAGGCGTTGATCACCCACACGGCGAGCAGCTTGGCGCGGATGGTGGCGCGCAGCGGCTGCGGCAGGCGCGCCCAGGTTTCGGCTGGATCGAACGGGCTGTTGAGCAGGAACACCCCTCCCGGCTCGATGCCGGCCAGCAGGTCGAAGCGCTGCAGAAAGTCCCACTGGTGGCAGGCCACGACGGTGGGGCGCTGGATCAGATAGGTGGAGCGGATCGGCCTTGGGCCGAAGCGCAGATGCGACACCGTGACCGAGCCCGATTTTTTGGAGTCGTAAACGAAATAGCCCTGAGCGAAGAGCTCGGTGTTCTCGCCGATGATCTTGATCGCGCTCTTGTTGGCTCCCACCGTGCCGTCGGAGCCGAGGCCGTAGAACACGGCGCGCACTTCCCCGGGGCCCTCGGTCACGAAGCTGTCATCCACCGGCAGGGAGCGGTGAGTGAGGTCGTCGCTGATGCCGACGCTGAAATGGTTGATCGCGGGCACACCTGCCAGGGCAGCACCGAGGTGATCCACCACCGCCTTCACCATCGCCGGGGTGAACTCCTTGGAGGAAAGGCCGTAGCGACCGCCGAGCACCAGCGGGCTGGGGGCATCGCCATGCGCAGCGGACCAGGACTCCTGAATCGCCGCCACCACATCGAGATAGAGGGGCTCACCGGGGGCACCTGGGTCCTTGCAGCGATCCAGTACGGCGACGGCGCGGGTGCCGGCGGGCAGCGCCGCGGCAAACAGCTCCGCTGCAAACGGCCGAAACAGGCGCACCTTGAGCACGCCCACCTTGGCGGGGCCTGCGGTGTTGAGGGCCTCGGCCGTTTCCTCGGCGGTTTCACATCCCGAACCCATCAGCACCAGCACCCGCTCGGCATCGGCGGGGCCCACGTAGTCGAAGGGCCGGTAACGGCGACCGGTGAGCGCCGCGAACTGCTCCATCACCTCCACCACATGGCCGGGGGCCGCGTCATAGAAGCGATTCACCGACTCGCGCGCCTGGAAATACACGTCGGGGTTCTGGGCCGTGCCGCGCAGCACCGGCCGGTCGGGCGTGAGCGCGCGGGCGCGGTGGGCGCGGATCGGCTCCTCCGGGATGAAGGCGCGCAGCAACTCGTCGGAGAGCGGAGCGAGCTTCTGGATCTCGTGGGAGGTGCGGAAGCCATCGAACATGTGCAGGAACGGCAGCCGTGCCTGCAGGCTGGCCCGGGTGGCGATCGCCGCGAAATCACCGGCCTCCTGCACCGAGGCGGAACACAGCACGGCGCAACCGCTGC
>VFQS010002463.1_pt1 | contig 15189 bp, 17 predicted proteins | sample 3512361 | NCBI WGS metagenome assembly VFQS01 (sample SAMN10412375, study PRJNA504923) | tailings metagenome | isolation source: Relicate 1 Philex TSF3 active mining | place: Philippines
CCCGTGCTCGTGGTGCTCATACTGATCTATTACGCGCTGCCCTTCGCCGGCATCGTGTTCTCCTCCTTCGCTGCCGCTGCCGTAGCCCTCTCCTTGGTGCTCGGCGCCTATTCGGCCGAGGTGATGCGTGCGGGTATCCAGTCCGTGCCGCATGGCCAGTTCGAGGCGGCGTCATCGCTGGGCCTCGGCTTCTACCGCTCGATGCAAAAGGTCGTGCTGCCACAGGCAATACGCCTGGTCATTCCGCCGCAGGCCTCGAACTGCGTTTCGATAATCAAGGACACATCGCTCGCGTCCGTCGTCGCAATGTCGGACCTGTTGAAACAGGCCACGGATTCTCAGGCACTCTTCGCCAACCCTACGCCACTGATGGTGGCGGCCCTCATCTATCTCGCCATCCTGTGGCCGCTCGTCCGCCTCACCGGCTGGCTCGAGCAACATCTGCAGCGCGCTTATCAGAGGTAACAGAGTGACAGCTTACTTCCTGTATCACTCCATTGGGCAATACCCGGAGAAACACGCTGGCATCCTGCGCATCATGGCAGAGTTTGCCTCCATGTGGACGTCGCCGAATGATCAGCAATGGGGCTATCTGCTGGGCCAGCGCGCCCGCTTCATTGAACGCTGGCAAGCGCTTATCGACGCTGTCGAGAATTCCGTCACCACCTGCGAGAACGTCACGCAAGGTGTGCACATGCTTGTCACGTCGCTGGGGGCAGAGGTTCTGCGCAGCAAGCGGATCCTCGTCGCCGCGGACTGCTTCCCATCCAATTATTTCTTGCTCACCAAGCTGCAGGAGCGTTTCGGCTTCACGCTGGACACGGTGGCTGCGCGGCAGGGCGCCTCCTGGGTCGAGACTGAGGATTTCGTCAAGCAGTGGGGGCACGACGTGGCGTTAGCCCTCATTACCTGGGTCTCGTCTACATCTTCCCACCGCGTTGATCTTGAGGCACTGATCGCCCACGGCAAGGCAATGGGCAGCATCATTGGCGTTGACATTACTCAGGCCGTGGGGCTGCTGCCCTTCTCAGTCAGGTCACTAGGTATCGACTTCGCCGTCTCCACAAGCCTCAAGTGGATGTGCGGCACACCGGGGGCAGGAGTACTTTACGTCGAGCCAGAGCTGACCAGACGCTGCCAGCCAGAACTCCGCGGATGGTTCAGCCAACCCAATCCCTTCAACTGGGCACTGGACTGCTTCGAATACGCACCAGACATTCGCCGCTTCAACAATGGCACGCCAGCATGCATGCCAGCCATCACCTCACTCCCCGCCATGGACTGGCATGCGGCACAAGACCATGCGGCGATCCTGGCGCAGAACCGCCGCCACACCGAGTGGATTATGACAGAGGCCGAGAACCTCGGGCTAGACCTCGTCACACCGCGGGCAGAGATGCGCCGCGGTGGTTCCGTCATGTGCCGCATGCCCGACGGTGATGCGTCGTCCGTCGTCGCGTCACTGCGCGCACAGGGAATTTATGCGGACTCGCGCGGCGCGGTCCTGCGCCTCTCGCCCGGTGTTATCACCACTGACGCGGATATCGAAACCCTCATGGCTGCGCTCGCCGCGCAGATGCGGAACTGAAAATGGGGGGTGAGCTATCCATTGCAATCGAAATTCAGAACCTCGACAAGTGGTTCGGTAAACTGCATGTGCTGCGCGCCATCAATCTACGCGTCGCCGCGGGTGAACGCATCGTACTGTGCGGTCCGTCCGGCTCAGGCAAGTCAACGCTGATCCGCTGCATAAATGGGCTGGAGGAATATCAGTCCGGTGCAGTCGTGGTCGACGGCAAGCGGGTGCAGAAGAGGTCAAAGACCATCAGTACCATCCGTTCGGAGGTCGGAATGCTGTTCCAGCACTTCAACCTCTTTCCTCACCTTACCGTCCTGGAAAACTGTACTCTCGCACCCATCTATGTCCGCGGTCTGAAGCCGAAGGATGCAGAAGATCTCGCGATGCACTTCCTTGCCAAGGTGAAAATCCCCGAAAAGGCGCTAAAGTATCCGGCCCAACTCTCGGGAGGCCAGCAGCAACGCGTCGCCATCGCCCGTTCACTCTGCATGCGGCCACGCATCATGCTCTTCGATGAACCCACCTCTGCCTTGGACCCCGAGATGATCAAGGAGGTGTTGGATACGATGATTGCCTTGGCCACCGAAGGCATGACTATGGTCTGCGTCACCCACGAAATGGGCTTCGCCCGCAAGGTTGCGGACAGCGTCATCTTCATGGACCACGGCGAAATCGTCGAGCGGGCTCCGCCGGCAGAGTTCTTCACCAGGCCCAGCTCAGCCCGCGCGCAGCATTTTTTGAGCCAGCTCTTGCGGCACTAAGGGTTTTGCCGAGGATCGGCCCGCCACAAAGACTGGCCGGGGGGTATGTCGGTTAAGGCAGCCGAATACGGTCTCGAACTCGATCCGCCCAGGCTCGAACTCGCGCCCGCGCTCATCATCCGTCAATTGCCCGCAGGTCTGCCGCCGCCGCAGTCCTTCCATCTGGAGGAGGCAGCACAGTTACAGGGCTGATGCCTCGCTACCGCGAGACCGCAGGATGATCCGACCGTGCCGATAGCCGCCATGATCCGGGAACTGCGCACGGAAGTGCTACCCTGCGTTCAGGCCTCCGAACGCGCGGTCCCGTCCTAATGAGGCCGCAAGCGGTCCCAAGGAGCGTTGTACAACGGCCGCAACAATTGCCGGCAACGTCCTCCACACCAACGAGGCCGTAACCTGGACACCTCCGGAAACTAGCGGCGCATTGAGTTTTGTGATTCCCTGATTGGCATCGAGGACGCGCAGGCCAAGGCCGATATCATATGAGGCACGTCGGAACAGTCGATGACGGCGTTTCTGGAAACCTATCTGGCTGATCATGCACTGGTCCTTCGACTATCTTCAGCGCAGTGGCGATGGCGATCCCGATGAGCGCAACTGGCTGCGCGACGAGACGGGCGGCTCTGTCTATCTCCGGCTCAGCACCAATCCCGTCACCCAGCCCCCGCGCCGCGATGACGCCGCGTTCCGGCAAGGCGTCATCGATGGTGGATACTGGCTGCGCAAGCCAGGTCCCGGCTGTGAGGTGGTCATCGCATATCAGGGCGTCATTGCTCCGGAAGCGATCGTTGCCGCCGGTCTGATCGCGGATGCCAGACGCGATGTCGGGGTTCTGGCCGTGACCTCCGCCGACCGGCTGAATGCCGGGTGGACAGCGGCGCAACGGGCCCGCGCCCGGGGCCAGCACAATGCAGTCTCGACAGTCGAACGCCTACTTGCGGAGCTGCCACGGAATTGCAGCCTCGTGACCGTGATCGATGGCCATCCGGCGACACTTGCCTGGCTTGGCGGTGTTCACGGCCACAGGACCATTCCACTGGGTGTGGAGCATTTCGGGCAGACCGGCACGATCGGGGATCTCTACCGGCACTTCGGCATCTCGGCCGCCTGTATCGCTCAGAAGGCCGGCAGCCTCACTGCCGGCCGGCCGGTGGTTGCCATGTCAGCCTGACCCGCTATCCTGTCACACAAAATTTGGTATGATAGGTTATATGGTATGACCAATGCATTGACAGCTCCAAAACGGCTTGTTAGCTTTTTCCGGAGGGCTGATTTTGCCATAGAGATCGGCTCCAAGTAAAAAAATCGGGAGGAAATACATGAAGTTATTCAAGAGCAACCTGATCCTGGCGGCGATAGTTGCCGCAGCGGCATCAACCTCGGCGCTTGCCGCCGACAAGATCGTCATTGGCTATTCGGCCCCGGCGCTGCTGGGTGGCCAGGGACAGATCCAGGCCGGCCTGCTGAATGGCGCAAAGGCCAAGGGCTGGGAGGTCGTCACCCTGACGTCCGGCGGTGACGCCCAGAAGCAGCTCAACGACATCAACGACCTGATTGCCCAGAAGGTGGCGGCGATCGTTGCGGTTCCCGATGACAGCGCCGGCATCTGCCAGGCGGTGGCGGCGGCCAAGGAAGCCAAGATCCCCTTCTACACCATCGACCGCGCCCCGTCGGGCTGTGAAGTCGACATGGTCGTGCTGTCGGACAACTACCTTGCTGGCAAGCAGGCTGGCGAGGCCATGGTGGCCTTCCTCATGGCGCGGAATGGGTCGGTTAAGGGCAAGGTTCTCGAAATCACCGGCAACCTCGCCCAGAACGTCGCGCAGCTGCGCGGCGCCGGTTTCAACGACGTCATGAAGCAGCATCCCGAAGTCGAAGTCATCTCCAAGGTGGGCGACTGGGACGCATCGAAGGGCGTCGACATCGTGCGTGACGTGGTCTCGGCCCAGGCCGATCTCGACGGCATCTACATGCACTCGGACTGCGTCTATTCCACCGGCACGGTCCAGACGCTCAAGGAGCTCGGCAAGGATGCCCAGTCCGGCAAGGACGGCCATATCTTCCTGGCCAGCGTCGATGCCTGCCTCGCCGCGCTCGAACTCATGCGCGAGAGCAGATTTGACCATGCGTCCAATCAGCCAATTCCGGACTTCGGCGTCCTGGCGGCTGACTACATCGAGAAGAAGCTGAAGGGCGAGGAAATCGCTCCCGGCGAAGTGAAGCAGGATGGCGCCCTCTGGTCTCCCGCCCGCGTCGAGAAGGCTGATGCCGGCATGCAGCTCTTCCTCTCCACCACGCCCGTCAATTCCTCCAACATGAATGACGAGCGCCTGTGGGGCAACATCGAGAAGAAGAACGGCGGCTAATCCGCCTGACTTCAGAATCACGGCGGGGTGCGACGGTCTTCCTCACCGCGCCCCGCAGCCTTCGGGCCAATGCAAGATCCCAGTGGAGAATGGTGATGGACAGCGCCCCAGAGACGCCTGTCGTCGAAATGCTGGACATCGTGAAGGTCTTTCCGGGCGTGCGTGCGCTGGACAATGTCTCCTTCATGGTCCGCCGCGGACAGATTCACGCCCTGCTCGGCAAGAACGGTGCGGGCAAATCCACGCTCATGCATGTGCTGACCGGGCTCTATGCGCCCGACTCCGGAACGATCCGCATCCGTGGCACCGTTCATGAAAATTTCAATACTGCACGCGCCAAGCAGGCCGGCATCTCGCTCGTCTCGCAGCATGCCAAATATATTCCAGGCCTGAGCATAGCCGAGAACGTCTATTGCGGCATGCTGCCGATGAAGGCCGGTGGCTTTGTCGACTGGAAGAAGATGAACCGCGACGCGCATGAGAAGCTGTCGCGCTTCGGCCTCGATCTCGACGTCACGCGGCTCATGGAAGACACCACCGTCGCCGAGCGTCAGATGATCGAAATCGCCCGCGCTCTGTTTGCCGACGCCAGCGTCATCATTCTCGACGAGCCCACCGCGCCGCTGCCCAAGCATGATGTGGCCAAGCTCTTCGAATTCGTCCGCCGCCAGCGCGAACGTGGTGCATCCTTCATCTACATCTCGCACTATCTCGAGGAAATCTTCGAGGTCGCCGACCATGTGACCGTGATGCGCAACGGCGCAGTCACCGGTACATCGGCCGTCAGGGACATCAACCAGCAGGAACTGATCCGCCTCATCAGCGGCGCCAATGTCGAACGCTACCGCAGGGCGGGCGGCAACATCGGGAAGCCGGTTCTGGAAATCAGCAAGCTGGCGCGGCCCGGCATCTATTCCGGCATCGACCTGACGCTCCATGCCGGCGAGGTGGTCGGCATCACAGGCCTGGAAGGCAGCGGACCCGGCGAACTGGCGCGCGGCCTCTTCGGCCTGGAGCCACTCGGCGAGGGCGACATCCGGCTGCAGGGCAAGGCCTACAGCGCCGCCAGCCCCATCGAGGCGCTGGCGCAGGGGCTCGCCTATCTTCCCCGCGACCGCCACGGCCTCGGCATTGTCGCGATCCGCAGCGTGCGCGACAACATCTCGCTTTCGGTATTGAAGCGGCTGCAGAGCCTCATGGGCCTTCTCGACGGAGGCAAGGAACGCAAACTCGCCGAAGACTACATCGAGGCGCTTGGCATCAAGACACCCTCGATCAATACGGCGGTCGAAAATCTCAGCGGCGGCAATCAGCAGAAAGTTGTGGTGGCCAAGCTTGCCGCTACGGAACCAAGGGTTCTGGTTCTCGACGAGCCGACCCAGGGCGTTGACGTACAGGCGAAGGTCGATCTCCTGCGGATCGTCGACCAGTTGAGCCAGCGTGGAGTGGCCGTTGCCGTCGTTTCTGATGAATTGAACGAGCTGATGGACATCTGCGACAGGATCGTCGTGTTCTACAGGGGCAGGATCATCCGCGAGTTCCGGAAAGGCCAGGACACAATCACCATGGCGCGGCTTCTGGCTGCGATCGAAGGCGAGATGGGGGAGAAAGCCGATGCAACTGTCTAAGCATGTTCCAGCGTTACTTGATCATCTGATCTGGGTGATCCTTATCGCCGTGTTCATATTCTTCATGACCCAGTCGCCGGTGTTCCTGTCATCGACAAACATCACCAACATCCTGTCTGCGGCGGCGATCCTCGGCATTCTCGTCGTCGGCCAGACATTCGTGCTGATCACGGGGAATTTCGATCTCTCCACGGAATCGACACTCGGACTGGCCGGCCTCGTCGGCATGTTCCTCATCGTCCCGGCCACCGCGCCCTACTGGGGCGGCGGCATCATGCTCAACCCCTACATCTCCATCGTGGTGCTGCTGCTGATGGGCGCCATCGTCGGCTATATCGTCGGCGCTCTGATCACCATCGGCAAGATGAATAACTTCATCGTCACGCTGGCAATGTTACTGATCCTGCGCGGCCTGATCATGGCCTTCACAAAGGGAACGCCGATCAGCGGCCTTGGCTTTGAACCGGCCGAAACCTATTTCTGGCTCGGTCACAAGGCGCTCCTGGATATTCCCGGCGTGATCAAGATCCCAGTGGCGGTGGTTGCGACCGCTGCGGTCTTCTTGATCGGCCACATCATCCTCAACCACCGCCGGTTCGGCCGCGAACTCTATGCCATCGGCGGCAACCGGCAGGCTGCGATTGCGTCAGGCATCGACGCCGATGCCCGCGTCCGCCAGGTCTATGTTCTCTCGGGTCTTCTCGCGGCATTGGGCGGCTGGATGCTGGCCGGGCGCGTGGGGTCGATCCAGGCCAATCTGGGCGAAGGCTACATCTTCACCGTCATGGCCGCGGCGGTGATTGGCGGCATCAGCTTGCAGGGGGGGCGCGGCACGATGCTGGGCGCACTGGGTGGCGTGCTGCTCCTGTCCACCATCGACCGCGGCCTGAACCTGATGAACGTCAATGTATTCTGGGTGAAGGTCATCCAGGGCCTCATCATCATGCTGGCGATGCTCATCGACGCGCAGCGCGTCCGCTTCCGGTCCTTCGAGAAGGTCAGCCAGGACCCGGCGGTCGGGCAGCCCGCGGCCTCAAACTGACTGGAGCGGCGGCGCCTAAGCCGGGATCACCGCGGCATGACCGGGAAGACAGCAACAGAAAACCAGCGCGCCGTGAGGCCAGCCCAGCAACAGACCGGAGATGACAGCCAGATGCTATTCACGAGCATCAAGCGGCGGAAGGTCCATCAGGACGTCGCCGAGCAGATCGAGAATCAGATTCTCTCGGGCCTGCTGCCGGAGGGAGCGAGCCTGCCGTCCGAGCGGAGCCTCATGGAGGCTTTCAACGTCGGGCGTCCGGCAATCCGCGAGGCCCTCCTGCTTCTGCAGAGAAGCGGCTTCATCAGGATTACGAATGGGGGCCGGACGGTCGTCACCCGGCCGACGACGGCCAACCTTCTGGAGCAGCTTTCAGGCTCGGCGCGATATCTGCTGTCATCGGAGGGTGGCGAGAAGGCCTTTCAGGATGCCCGCCGGATCTTTGAATCCGCGATCGCACGAAACGCCGCCGAGCTTGCAACTGACAAGGACATTGCGCGGCTTGGTGAGTATCTGAGGATCAATCGCGAGGCTCTGGGCGACATGGACGCCTTCGAGCGATCCGATATTGCCTTTCATCTGGCCCTGGCGGAGATCGGCGGCAATCCGGTGTTTTCGGCCCTTCATGCGGCGATTGCCGAATGGCTGGCCCTTCAACGGCATATCTCCCTGCGTGTTCCCGGCGTCGCCCTCAGCGCCTATCGCAGCCATGAGGAGATCCACGAAGCCGTAGCCGCGAGAAATCCCGAGGGCGCATGGCACGCTATGGACCGCCACCTGAGACAGGTCGCCCAGCAGTTTGAAGAGGGCAAGGGCAGGCCAGCATGAGCCCGCCCTTTGTGATCCTCGTCGAGATGAATGTCCGTTCTGCCGAGCTGATGCCGGAGTTCCGGCGCCTCATGGATGACAATGCCAGGCTGTCCGTCAAGAACGAGGCCGGATGCCGGCGATTTGACGTGGTTGTGCCCGACGACAGCGGCACACAGATCCTTCTCTACGAAATCTATGATGATGAAGCGGCTTTCGCTGCACATCTAAAGACCGAGCATTTTCTTCCCTTCCATGCGGCCTCCCACCACCTTCTGGAGAGCAGGCGCATCCGGCGGGGCGCGCTGGTCTGTGAAGCATCCGCCGCGACATGAGCACAAAGGATCGTCAAATGAAGCAGTCCTCCCTGAAGAAAATGACCCAGACCCGTGCGCCGAAGTTCGGCCACTATGTGGGCGAGTTCGCAACCCCGGGCATCGGGCATATCTTGGCTTCGGCACGATGCGATTTCGTGTTCTTCGACATGGAGCATTCGGGCCTCAGCCTAGAGACGCTCAAGAGCACAGTCCGATACTTCGAAGCCGGGGGCGTTTCGGTCCTCGTGAGATCGCCCTGCAAGGATTACGACATGATCGCCCGCATCGCCGATGCCGGCGCCGAAGGCATCATGGCTCCGATGGTCAAGGATGCCGCCGAGGCTGAAATGGTGGTGCGGCATCTCAAATATCCGCCGGCCGGCAAGCGGGGCGTGGCGCTCGGCATCGCCCATGACAACTATTTCTCGGGCGATATTCCCGTTGACGAGCGGTTGCGGCTGTCCAATGAGCGGATGACCTTCTTCGCCCTCATCGAGACACGCGAGGGCGCGGAGAACGCCGATGAAATCGCCCAGACACCGGGAGTCGACTGTCTGTGGATCGGTCACTTCGATCTCAGCGCATCGCTGGGAATACCGGGAAAGTTCGACCATCCGGACTATGTCGCAGCTTTCGACAAGATCGTGGCCGCCGCTAAGAAGCACAATCGCTCGCTGGGACGGCTGGTCATGACGCCCGCCGAAGGCATTGCTGACATCAAACGCGGTTTCGACTTCTGCTGCTACGGAACCGACACATCGCTCTATCAGCGGGCGCTGAAGGCGGGAATTTCCGAACTCCGGAGTGCATGCGATGGCAAGTGAGGATTTCCGGGTTGTCCTGTCCGGTGATTTCATCAACCCTGACGGATCGCCGAAGTTTCCGGACTTTGATCTGGCGCCCCTGCGCGCGACGCCGGGCCTGAGTGTCGGGTTCCTGCCCGAGTCAGACCCTGTGCGTGCGGATCTCCTCGAGGATGTGGATGCGCTCATCCTTCTCGGATGCAGATTCACGAAGGACAGCATCCCCGCGTCGGGCCGGCTCAGTGTCATCGCGCGCTTTGGCGTTGGCTATGATTCAGTCGATGTCGGGGCTTGCACCGCCCACGACATTGCCGTCTGCATCACGCCCGACGGCGTTCGCCGTCCGGTCGCCGTGGCCATTCTCACCATGATGCTGGCGCTCACCGGAAAGCTGCTGATCAAGGACCGCATGACGCGGCTGGGGCCTTCAGGTTTTGCGGCCGCGCGCAATGAACACATGGGCGTGGGGCTGGTGGGGCGCACACTCGGATCCATCGGCATCGGCAACATCGGCGCCGAAATGTTCCGGCTCGCGAAGTCTTTCGGGATGCGGTTCCTGGCCCATGACCCCTTCACATCGAAGGCGATTGCCGACGAGTTGGGAGTCACGCTTGTGGACAGGGAAACGCTGTTCCGGGAGTCGGACGTTCTCACCGTGAATTGCCCCCTCACCGAGGAGACGCATCACCTCGTAACTTCAAACCTGCTCTCACTGATGAAGCCGACATCTTTCATCATCAACACCGCACGGGGGCCGATCATCGATCAGGACGCGCTGACGGACATTCTCCAGCGCGGCGGCATCGCGGGTGCGGGCCTCGATGTGTTCGAGGGCGAACCGCTGAACGCCGATCATCCACTGTTCGCGCTCGACAATGTCATCGTGGCGCCACATGCCCTTTGCTGGACTGACCAGTGCTTCGCCGGCATCGGAGCGGCCGATGTGGCATCGGTGCTGGCCATCTATGCCGGGCGCCAGCCACCCGGTCTTCTCAACAAGGCGGTGATGACGCAGCCCGGCTTCGCGAGAAAGCTGCAGCGCCACGCGGCGCGTCACCTCAGGTGACATGTACCTTGGGCTTGACCGAGACATGGCTTGCCGCAGCCTCATAGGCGGCTTCGACGAGGGCATAGGTCTTGAGATTGTCCTCGCCCGAGGTGTCGGCCGCCAGACCGAGCCTGAAGCGTTCGAACATGTGGCGATTGGTGTGCAGTACGGCCTCCTGCGAGACGTGCCACGGACGGCTCGTCCAGTGCAGCAGCGGCCCGCCGACATGGTCTTCAAAGGTCAGGCCCTGGGTCGTCACCATAAGTTTCTCGCCCTTTGAAAGCATCAGCGAGCCCTCATCGCCCTCGATTTCGAGAAGCGTTTCCGGGAACGGATCATCGCCGCGCTTGGCCGCATAGGTCGCCTCGACGATGGAGACGGCGCCGGATGTGTGGCGCATCATGATGGTGGCCGTGTCCTCAGCCCTGATCTTCGGATTGCGCTTCTGTGTTTCACAGGACAGGCGCTCCACTTCGCCGAGGAAGAAGCGTGCCAGATCCAGGATATGGATGCCCACGTCCTGGATCACGAGCTTCGCCTCTTCCGCGAGATAGGGTTGGCCACGATAGACATCGAAACCGGTCCGCCAGGACAGCCTTGCCCAGCGTGGTGTGCCGATCGTGCCCTGCGCGAGCACTTTCTTCACGGCCCTCATGGACGTCGAAAAACGGAAGTTCTCATGAACGGCGAGCCAGGCATTGTGCTGACGGGCCTTTTCCACGATCGCGATGCAATCCTCCCAAGTCGGCGCAAAGGGCTTCTGGACGATGGCGGCGATGCCACGTTCTGCGGCAATGGCAGCGAGCGGACGGTGCGTGTCCATCCGCGTGGCGATGTCCAGAAGATCGAGCGGCACGGCCTCGAGCATCGCCTCGATGCGCGAGAAATGGGGCACGCCGAACTTCACGCCAGCAGCCTTTGCCCTTGCGGGATCCATGTCGCAGACCGCTGCCAGAATGGCGCCCTCCGGACGCAGATCCGCCCAGGCATGCAGATGGTTCTGGGCATAAAATCCACAACCCACCATACCGACTGCCACTGTCTGCCGCTGTTGCATGGCCCTTCATCCCCTGCCTGTCTGAAAAAGAGTCTGCGTTCACGCATGCGAGGAGTCAATGCTCCGATCACCTGCGCGGCAGATGTTGCTAGCGCCCGCCCGAGACGTTGAGGATGGCGCCCGTGACATAAGAGGCAGAGGGCGACAGCAGCCAGACGGCAGCCTCCGCAATCTCCTCGGCAGTGCCCGCCCGCTTCATGGGAAGATTGGCGGCGAAATCCGTGGCAAAGCTCGTGCCATGGTGTGCGGCATGGATTGGCGTGTCGATGACTCCGGGACGGATCGCGTTCACGCGGATACCCTCGGTGGCGACCTCGCGTGCAAGCCCGATGGTGAGGGAGTCGAGGCCGCCCTTGCTGGCCGCGTAATGCACTTCATGGGGCAGCCCACCGAGTACGGCAGCCATGGAAGATATGTTAAGGATGGTGCCGCCACGGCCACCACGCGCGGTCGACATGCGCCGTACGGCCTCCCGGCAGCAGTAGATGGGGCCAGCCAGATTGACCGCCAGCACACGACTGACAGTTGCTGCATCGACCTCCGCGACCGGTTTGACGGCGATGATTCCGCCGGCATTGTTCACAAGACAGTCCAGCGGCCCGAACGCGGCATCGGCCTTCTCAAACATCGTGACAATTTGCGCTTCGTTGCCCATGTCAGCCTGAAGGGCGATGGCTTCGCCCCCATCCGCGCGGATTTCCGCACAGACGGCGTCGGCCTCCTCACGGTGCGTGCCGTAATGCACGGCAACGGCGCCGCCCCTGCGGCCGAGCGCCCGGGCAATCGCCGCGCCAATGCCCCGGCTGGCGCCTGTCACCAGTGATACGGTTCTGACGGTCATGAGCCTCTCCTTTCCAGAGCAGCCCGGCCATCGGCAGGCCAGACCCGGATGCCGGGATGGTGGTTTGGGACTGAGTCTAGGCGCTGGGCGAAAAAAGGGCCAGAGGCGTTGTGCAGGTCAACCAGCCTGCATTGTCTGATCCGGTCACCGGCAGAACCTATTCCTTTCGGCGGGGTGAAGCGACGCGTGTTTGACGGCACGTCGGACGATGACAGGATTTTCCCTGCCCGTCAGGCCGTGGAGCGCAGCGGCAGCAGAAGCGTGTCGGCAAAGCACGCTGCCAGCATGAGAGCTGATCCCGTAAGGCAGGCGTTCAGCCCGCCCCACTGGAAGAGGATGCCGGAGAAAAGGGTTCCGGCAAACCGGCCTGCCTCATTGGCCGAGTAGTGGAAGCGCAAGTCTTCTGCGGCCTTCTCCGAACCGGCATAGGCGAGGTTCGCAGGCAGACCGGGGAGATTCGGACTATTGAGCGTAGCATCGAGCGGGGTCTTACATCCGAAGCCGCCACGGAGTTCAAATTGGCGGTGTAACCGGCGCAGTACGCTGTCTCATATCCGTGCTCCGGTACAACCTTGTGGCGCTCGGCCATGATACGGGTCAGCCGCACGGGCAGGCCTGCAAGCTCGGAGAGGACGATGCCGGCACCAAAGGCGTGCTCGTTCACATGAGCACGGTCCAGCGCGCCGGACTACAGCCCCTCAGCGAGAACCAGGCGGTTTCCTATGACCTGACGACGGACTGCCAAAGCGGCAAGCAGCCCGACGACCATTTGCGGACCCTCCAAGCATGACTAGGAAAGCCAGGAAGAAGCCCGGGTCCAAGTCGCCCACCTCGTCAAAAAAGATGAAGAAGGCGATCGGCTTCAAATCCATGAACTCGGTCAAGAACCCGGTGGCGAAGAAGATTACCGTCAGGAAGTCGGCACGCAATATCACCTGGCGGAGTGCAGCAGAAGTGGCCAAGCTGCGCAAGGCCGTTCGGACAGGCCTCAAGGCCCGCAAGCTGGCATCGGATCTCGCGGTGGAGCTGGGGATCTCCAAGACCTACCTCCACATGCTCAATAGAGGCTAGAGCGGACACCTACTTGATCCATCCGCGCCTGCGGCCAATCCGGTTCCCCCAGCAGCACATTCTTCGCCGTCTTCAGAGCGGCATCGTTGGCTTGAGCGTCCTCCCAACTCCGAGCAATCCCCGCCCAGCTCGTCCATCCGACCGGCGAATAGAGCGTCGAGAGATGATATCCGCGCGTCCTTGGGTCGTTTCCGTTGGCCGTGGCCCGCCATTCGCCTTTCGCCAGCATCTCAGTCTTAGCGGATTCGAATATTTGCCCGTCACACGCCTCGCACAGGTAGTGTGCGGTCTCAGGTCTGCCCTTCTCCCAGCGCAGGCGCTCGAACTGCAGCCACTGCATTGCCCCGCAGTGGGGGCACGGCACGAAGTAGCGCCGCTGGTCGGAGGCTTCATGTTCCCGCTCGATGCGCGACAGGCCCTTGATGATCGGTGTCGACACCAGAAACAGCGTCTTGCGGTGCCCGAACGTCGCAGTGCGAGCCTCGGCCAGGGCAATCGGATCCCCTTCCCCGTCGACATCGCCCGGATAGGCATCGACCTCGTCCAGGAACACGTAGCGTGCGGGCTTGGAACGCAGCCCCGTGGCGCTGTTGGCCCCCGTCAGCACCAGCTGTCCGCCGGGAAAGCGCTTCGCCAGTACCGTATTGCCGCTGTCCCGGCTCCGGGCTGGCGCCACGATCTTCCGCAGCGCCTCGCTGTCGTCGATCAGCGGATCGATGCGCTGCTGCGAATTGCGCTTCGCCAGTTCCACCATCGGCTGGACTGCAAGGATGGGGCCCGGCGCCTGGTGGATGACGAAGCCGATGAAGTTGTTGCCAGCTTCCGTGGCCCCGGTCTGCGCCGCCTTCATGAACACCACCCGCTCGACCGGGCTCGACGGCGACAGGTTTTCCATGATTTCCCGCATGTAGGGGGTGCGCGACGTACGATACTTCCCCGCTTCCGCCGCCGCCCTGCCCGACAGGATTCGGTACCGGTCGGCCCATTCCGCGACCGTCATCGCGGGATCGGGCGTCAGGCCGTCGGCGAGGCTCCGCAGGAAGGCGGCATTGCCCGAATAATCACTCGGCATCGCTCACCTGGGAGACAAATTCAAGATTGGCGGCGTCGACGTTGAATTCGAGCCCGCAGGAGCCTCAATGCCCGGCAGGTCAGAGCAGCTTCGCGGCTTCGGACGACATCTTCCGAAAGGTCCGCTCGGCATGGGGCGTCAGTTCCACCAGCTTGGCCCGCCCGTCCTCCGGATGTGGCTTGGTCTGGATCCAGCCGGCCTTCCCGAGTTCGGCAAGGCGGGCATAGACCGTCGGCGCCGTGCCGAAGCCCGGCGTCTTCACGATATCGGTGACGTTGAGAGACCGCTCCTCAGCGGCACACTCCCCGATGAAGTACAGAATGGCCCGGCCAGTCAGATCGATCTCATGAAGCCCAGCGCGGACTTCCGTCTCGCGCATGGCCTGCCTTATGCGAAAGATCAGATCATCCGGGCCACCAGAACGCTTTGACATGATCACCCGGCAAATGGTTGGAAAATTGAAGCGCCGCACTCTAGGGGCAGCCCTCAGGCGGTCAACACGGCAGTTTCACTGACATCGGCTGTCAGATGGTCATTCACGGCTGGTGGAGCCGGAGCTCATCCGCCGCCGAGGCCTGCAGCTGCTCGCGGACCTGCTCGGTCAGCAGCGCCTCGAGCTTGTGGGGATTCACCCCGAGTTCGGCCGCCATCAGCGCCGACACCCGAGCTGGCCAGCCGAGCCACTGGTCCCGGAGCCTTCTGGCAAAGGAGAACCCCTGCTCGATGGCATAATCCCGCTCGACCACCTCGCCCTTCTCGCGGCGGAGCTTCTCGCGCAGCAACTGGACCGTCAGCACCTT
>VFQS010002465.1_pt1 | contig 15182 bp, 11 predicted proteins | sample 3512361 | NCBI WGS metagenome assembly VFQS01 (sample SAMN10412375, study PRJNA504923) | tailings metagenome | isolation source: Relicate 1 Philex TSF3 active mining | place: Philippines
CCAACGTTCACATGGGGTTTGGTACGTTCAAATTTGCCTTTTGCCATAATGTTATCCTTAGATTTTTAACTTATTTTTTATTAACAATTGCTTCTGCTACATTTCTTGGTGCTTCTGTGTAATGCTTAAATTCCATTGAGTACGTTGCTCTACCTTGAGATAAAGAACGCATCGTTGTTGAATATCCAAACATCTCTGCTAATGGAACTTCGGCGCGAATAACCTTGCCAGTTGCATTATCTTCCATACCTTGAATCATGCCGCGTCTAGATGAAAGGTCACCCATCACATCACCCATATAATCTTCTGGAGTTTCTACTTCAACTGCCATCATAGGCTCAAGAAGGATAGGGTCCGCTTTACGCATTCCATCTTTAAAAGCTATTGAAGCTGCCATTTTAAATGCATTTTCGTTTGAGTCAACATCATGGTAAGAACCATCAAACAACGTAACTTTAACGTCTACCACTGGATAACCAGCAACTACGCCTGCAGGAAGAGTTTCTAAAAGCCCTTTCTCTACAGCAGGAATAAATTCACGAGGTACTGTTCCACCCTTAATCGCATCGATAAATTCAAAACCTTTGCCCGCTTCGTTTGGCTCCATTTTGAGCCATACATGGCCATATTGACCCTTGCCACCGGACTGCTTAACAAATTTACCTTCGATTTCAACTGGCTTCTTGATTGCTTCTCTGTATGCCACTTGTGGTGCACCAACGTTAGCTTCTACACCAAATTCTCTTTTCATTCGATCAACGAGAATTTCCAAATGAAGCTCACCCATACCAGAAATAATAGTTTGATTTGTTTCTTCATCTGTCTTAACTCTAAATGAAGGATCTTCTTGAGCAAGTCTATTCAAAGCTATGCCCATTTTCTCTTGGTCTGCTTTTGTTTTAGGTTCAACTGCAACGTGAATTACAGGCTCAGGAAAAATCATTCTTTCAAGAACAACTTCATTGCTGATATCACATAATGTATCACCAGTCGTTGCTTCTTTAAGTCCAACAGCTGCTGCAATATCGCCAGCACGAACTTCTTTAAGCTCTTCTCGCTGATTTGCATGCATTTGAAGAATACGGCCGATACGTTCTTTTCGGCCTTTGATTGGATTGTAAATTGTATCGCCTGAATTAATTACACCAGAATATACGCGGAAGAAAATTAATTGGCCCACAAAAGGGTCAGTCATAATTTTAAATGCTAACGCTGCAAAAGGCTCTTCATCAGAAGCTTTGCGCGTTGTAGGTTGGCCTTTTGCATCCTCACAAGGAACTGGAGGCACATCTGTAGGTGCAGGTAAATACTCGATCACGGCATCCAACATGGCTTGTACGCCTTTGTTCTTAAAAGCTGAACCGCATAACATCGGCACTATTTCAAAACTAATTGTTCTTAAACGTAAACCTTTTTTAATTTCTTCTTCACTTAGATCACCACTTTCTAAGTACTTATTCATTAATTCTTCATTGGCTTCAGCTGCTGCCTCAACCATTTTTTCGCGCCACTCTTTACACGTATCAACTAAATCAGCCGGAATATCGCGATAATCAAATTTCATACCTTGAGATGAATCGTCCCAATAAATCGCTTTCATTTTAATGAGGTCAACAACCCCTTCAAATTTTTCTTCAGCGCCAATGGGGACTTGAAGTGCGATTGGATTTGCTTTTAAACGTAAACGCATTTGATCGTAAACTTTAAAAAAGTTTGCGCCAGCTCTATCCATTTTATTTACGAATGCAAGACGTGGAACTTTGTATTTATTTGCTTGACGCCAAACAGTTTCTGACTGAGGTTGAACACCGCCTACCGCGCAGTAAACCATACATGCACCATCAAGAACACGCATTGATCGTTCTACTTCAATAGTAAAGTCAACGTGTCCCGGGGTATCAATAATATTAATACGATGTTGATCAAATTGTCCGGCCATACCTTTCCAGAAACAAGTTGTTGCCGCTGAAGTAATAGTAATACCTCGCTCTTGTTCTTGTTCCATCCAGTCCATGGTCGCAGCGCCATCATGCACTTCACCAATTTTATGGTTTACCCCTGTATAAAAAAGAATACGCTCAGTTGTTGTAGTTTTACCTGCATCAATATGCGCGCTAATTCCTATGTTTCTGTATCTATTAATGGGGGTTATACGAGCCACTTTGAATTACCTTTTAGATATTATGTTTAGAAACGGAAATGTGAGAACGCTTTATTAGCTTCTGCCATTCTATGTACTTCTTCACGTTTTTTCATTGCAGCGCCTTTATTTTCTGAAGCTTCTACAATTTCTGCTGCTAAACGTAAATCCATTGATTTTTCACCTCTTTTACGTGCTGCATCTCTTAGCCATCGCATAGCTAAAGCAACGCGTCTTGAAGGTCTAACTTCGACAGGCACTTGGTAGTTTGCACCACCTACTCGTCGACTTTTCACTTCAACAACTGGTCTTAAATTTGTTAATGCGAGAGAAAATACTTCAATAGGATCTTTACCACTTTTCGTTTTAATTTGATCGAATGCGCCGTAAATTAATCTTTCGGCAACGGATTTTTTTCCGCTCGTCATTAATACATTCACAAATTTAGAAACCTCTTGGCTTCCGAATTTTGGATCTTGAAGGATAATTCTTTTGGGAACTTCTCTACGTCTTGGCATATTTTGTTTACCTTAATTTAGTATTCTAAAAACTTAAGCTTCTTTAGGGCGTTTAGCGCCGTATTTAGATCGAGATTGTTTACGATCTTTAACACCGGCAGTATCCAAACTACCTCGAACCATATGGTATCGAACACCTGGTAAGTCCTTTACACGACCACCTCTTAATAAAACTACAGAGTGTTCCTGTAAATTATGGCCTTCACCACCGATATAACTAATCACTTCGTAACCGTTCGTCAGACGAACTTTAGCCACTTTACGCAAAGCAGAGTTTGGTTTTTTTGGAGTTGTTGTGTAAACACGCGTACACACACCTCTTTTTTGAGGTGAAGCTTCTAGAGCTGGAACTTTGCTCTTACTTTCAACTTTTTTTCGTGGTTTACGAATTAACTGATTAATTGTTGGCATCGCCTAAATCCTTAAATTTCTAACTTACTATTGATGATGACTCTATGAAATCTCGCGACGAACGCGAAGATCTCAAAAAGCCGCAAATTGTATTTTGGTTCCTGCATAATGTCAACCTATCATTCAGTCGGCGCTTCAATTTCAGGGCTAATTTGAGCCTCTTCAATTGGAGCTTCAATCTGGTCGAGTGGGACTTCAACAGGATCGATATCTTCCCCAGCAGCCGCAGCTTTTCTTGTTTCATGATAAGCCAAGCCTGTACCTGCAGGAATTAATCGACCAACAATCACATTCTCTTTGAGCCCTCTTAGGTCATCACGCTTACCTAAAATTGCAGCTTCAGTGAGAACGCGGGTTGTTTCTTGGAACGAAGCAGCTGAAATGAATGAATCTGTTGATAATGATGCTTTAGTAATACCTAAAAGCACATACTCATATTCTGCTGGTTTTTTATCTTGTGACAACACCAATTCATTTTCAGTTAATACTTCAGCTCTTTCAACTTGTTCGCCTTGAATAAATGAGGTATCACCTGCATCAGTAATACGAACGCGTCTTAACATTTGTCTTACAATGACTTCGATGTGTTTGTCATTAATCTTAACACCTTGCAATCTATACACATCTTGAACTTCATCAATGATATATCTTGCTAAAGCTTCTCTGCCTTGAAGGCGAAGAATGTCTTGTGGATCCGCAGGTCCGTCAACAATGACTTCACCTTTTGTTACCACTTGACCGTCATGAGCTGTTACATGTTTGTCTTTAGGAATTAAAAATTCTTTTGAAACACCTTCAAGATCTGTAATCACAAGTCTTTGTTTACCCTTGGTGTCTTTACCAAATGAAACTGTACCTGTACTTTCAGCTAACATACCTGCATCTTTTGGAGATCTTGCTTCAAATAACTCAGCAACTCTTGGAAGACCGCCGGTAATATCTCTTGTCTTAGAAGATTCTTGTGGAATACGTGCGATCACATCGCCCACTTTAACTTCTTGAGAATCTTTAACTGTAATGATGTAACCAAGTTGGAAAGTTACGTTAACAGATATATCACTTCCTGCTAATTTAACTTCATTACCTGAAGTGTCTAAAATTTTAATTTGAGGTCTCAAGCCTTTTGATTGACCTGCACGTTGCTTAGGATCGATTACAACTAGAGATGATAAGCCTGTGACATCATCAATTTGTTTTGCAACCGTAATACCTTCTTCAACGTTTTCAAATTTAACTTGTCCAGCATATTCAGAAATAATTGGACGTGTATGTGGGTCCCATGTTGCAAGAACACCGCCGGCCTTAATTGGCTTACCATCTTGAACAACAAGATTTGCACCATAAGGAACTTTATGACGTTCTCTTTCGCGACCACTTTCATCTTGAATAATTAATTCACCATTACGTGAAATAACTACCTGCTCATTTCGAGCGTTCGTTACATATCGCATTGTAGAAGTAAATTGAATAACGCCGTTTGATTTACTTTCAACTTGGCTCACTGATGCTGCTCTTGAAACTGCGCCACCAATATGGAAGGTTCTCATCGTTAATTGTGTACCAGGCTCACCGATAGACTGCGCTGCAATCACACCGATAGACTCACCTTGGCTAATTAATTTACCTCGACCTAAATCGCGACCATAACATTGAGAACAAATACCATGTCTTGTCTCGCAAGTCAGTGCAGTTCTTACTTTGACTTCATCAATACCAAGTGCATCAATTTTTTCAACGTGATCTTCTTCAAGCAATGTACCTTTTGGATAAACCACTTCTTGATTTTCTGGATTCATAATATCAAGCGCGTTTACACGGCCTAAAATACGATCGCGTAATGGCTCTACTACTTCACCGCCCTTAACAAGTGCTTTAGTAACTAAACCATCTTCTGTGCCACAATCATGCTCAGTCACCACAAGATCCTGCGTCACATCAACTAAACGTCTTGTTAAATAACCTGAATTAGCTGTTTTTAATGCAGTATCTGCAAGGCCTTTACGCGCACCGTGCGTAGAAATAAAGTATTGAAGCACATTTAAACCATCACGGAAGTTGGCTGTAATTGGTGTTTCAATAATTGAGCCATCAGGTCTCGCCATCAAGCCTCGCATACCTGCAAGCTGTCTTACTTGAGCTGCAGATCCTCGCGCACCAGAATCAGCCATCATATAAATTGCATTAAATGATTCTTGATAAAGATCTTTACCATCTTTACCCTTCACATTTTCACCGGCATCATTTTTAACAGGCTCTTCTTTAAGTTGTTTCATCATTGCATCAGCAACTTTGTCACCTGCACGACCCCAGATATCAACAACCTTGTTATATCTTTCGCCTTGTGTCACAAGACCTGAAATATATTGATCTTCAATTTCTTTAACTTCGGATTCAGCCGCTTCAATAAGCTGCTCTTTTTCTGGTGGGACAAGCATGTCATGAATACTGATTGAGATACCTGCTTTTGTCGCATAGGTGTAACCCATGTACATTAATTTATCAGCAAGAATTACTGTCTCTCTGATACCAACACGTCTAAATCCTGCATTAATTAATTTTGAAATTTCTTTTTTCTTTAATGCTTTATTAATTAAATCAAAAGAAAGTCCTGCTGGAAGAATTTCAGAAAGTATTGCTCTACCGACTGTAGTTTCATATCGATTTACTTTGTCAGTAGTTGTGCCATCTAAACCTAATTCAGTTTCTTTAATGCGAACTGTTACGCGAGCATGAATATCAACTAAGCCGCTATCAAAGGCACGATGAACTTCTGCCACGTCAGTAAATTTCATACCTTCACCACGTGCAGCAATTTTGTCTCGTGTCATGTAATAAAGACCAAGCACAATATCCTGTGATGGAACAATAATTGGTTCACCATTCGCAGGAGATAAAACGTTATTAGATGCAAGCATTAAGGTTCTTGCTTCCATCTGAGCCTCTAGAGATAAAGGCACGTGAACTGCCATTTGGTCACCGTCAAAGTCGGCGTTAAATGCAGCACAAACTAACGGATGCAATTGAATAGCTTTACCTTCAATTAAGATAGGTTCAAAAGCTTGAATACCTAAACGATGTAATGTTGGCGCTCTGTTTAATAAAACAGGATGCTCTCTAATTACGTCCTCTAAGATATCCCAAACTTCTGGTCCCTCTTCTTCTACTTTTTTCTTTGCAGCTTTAATAGTTGTAGAAAGGCCTAACACTTCTAATTTATGGAAAATAAATGGCTTGAATAATTCAAGTGCCATTTTCTTTGGTAAACCACATTGATGAAGTTTTAATTGTGGTCCAACAACAATTACTGAACGACCAGAATAATCAACACGCTTACCTAAAAGGTTTTGTCTAAAACGACCACCCTTACCTTTAATCATATCGGCAAGAGATTTTAATGGTCGTTTATTAGCGCCCGTCATCACTTTGCCACGTCTGCCATTATCAAGAAGTGAATCAACCGCTTCTTGCAACATACGCTTTTCATTTCTAACAATAATTTCTGGTGCTTTAAGATCTAACAATCTTCTTAAACGATTATTTCTGTTAATCACTCTACGATATAAGTCGTTAAGGTCTGATGTAGCAAATCTTCCGCCATCAAGAGGAACCAATGGTCTTAATTCAGGAGGCAGCACAGGAAGAATTTCTAAAATCATCCATTCAGGTTTGATACCTGATTTTTGGAATGCTTCAAGCACTTTTAAGCGCTTAGCAATTTTTTTAATTTTTGCTTCTGAGCCTGTTTCAGCTAATTCAGTTCTTAATTTTTCAATTTCACTATTAATATCAAGTGATTTAAGCAATTCTTTAATTGCTTCTGCACCCATCACTGCTGTGAATTCGTCACCAAACTCTTCTACTTTTGCGAGATAGTCATCTTCCGTAAGAAGTTGTCCTCTTGTTAAAGGGGTCATGCCAGGATCAACAACAATAAATGCTTCAAAATAAAGAACGCGTTCGATATCTCTTAAAGCGATATCGAGCACCATACCTAGACGACTTGGTAGGCTCTTTAAAAACCAAATATGCGCAACTGGACTTGCTAAGTCAATGTGGCCCATGCGCTCGCGACGCACTTTAGATAGCGTAACTTCAACGCCACATTTTTCACAAACCACACCGCGATGTTTAAGTCGCTTATATTTACCGCAAAGACATTCATAGTCTTTAATAGGTCCAAATATTTTTGCACAAAATAAACCATCTCTTTCAGGTTTAAATGTTCTGTAATTAATCGTTTCTGGCTTCTTAACTTCACCATAAGACCATGAACGAATTTTTTCTGGAGATGCTAATGCAATCTTAATTGCATCAAACTCTTCTTCTTGTGTAACCTGTTTAAATAGGTCTAATAAAGCTTTCATCTGTGATCTCCTTAGTTTCTATCGAGGTCAATATCAATAGCTAGCGAACGAATTTCTTTAACCAACACGTTGAATGATTCAGGCATGCCTGCATCAATCTTATGCTCACCCTTCACTATGTTTTCGTATACTTTAGTTCTACCAGCAACGTCGTCTGATTTAACAGTCAACATTTCTTGCAAGGTGTAAGCGGCACCATATGCTTCAAGCGCCCAAACTTCCATCTCACCAAAACGTTGTCCACCGAATTGCGCTTTACCGCCGAGGGGTTGTTGCGTTACAAGCGAGTAAGGTCCTGTTGAACGAGCATGCATTTTGTCATCAACTAGATGATGTAATTTAAGTACATGCATATAGCCTACTGTGACAGGTCTTTCAAATGCCTCACCTGTGCGACCATCAAACAATTTAACTTGCGTTTTATTTGCTGAAAATTGCAAGAGTTCTGTTTTTGGGTCGTTATCTGGGTAAGCAAGATCTAACATATATTTAATGTCAGACTCAGATGCGCCATCAAATACGGATGTAGCGAATGGAACGCCATTTTTTAAATGTTGAGCAAGCTCTACAACTTCATCATCGTTCAATGACTTAATATCTTCTTTTTTACCAGAAGCATCGTTGTAAATTTGATCTAAGAATTTACGAACTTCAGTTACCTTCGCTTCTTCTTTTAACATTTCGCCAATACGAACGCCTAATCCTTTAGCTGCCCATCCAAGATGGGTTTCTAAGATTTGACCGATGTTCATTCGGGAAGGAACGCCCAATGGATTTAACACAATATCCAAAGGTGTACCATCAGCCATATGTGGCATATCTTCTACAGGAGCGATTTTTGAAACCACACCTTTGTTACCGTGACGTCCGGCCATTTTATCGCCGGGTTGAATTCTACGTTTCACAGCTAAGTAGACCTTAACCATTTTTTGAACGCCTGGCGGAAGTTCATCGCCTTGTGTTAATTTGCGTTTTTTCTCTTCAAAACGTTTATCGAATTGCTCTTTAGCAACCGCTAAATTATCTTTTAATGTTTCTAATTGTTTTGAAGCATCATCATTACCTAAACGAATATCGAACCAATCATATCTATTAATCGAAGCTAGAAAATCTTTAGAGATTTTTTCGCCTTTTTTCAAGCCTTTTGGGCCGCCAGTTGCAACTTTGTTTGTAAGTAATCTTTCGATTCTTCCAAAAGTATCATCTTCTACAATTCTTAATTGATCAGCCAAGTCTTGTTTGAAGTGTTTTAATTGATCATCAATAATTTGTTGTGCTCTTGAATCTCTATCAATACCTTCTCTAGTAAATACTTGAACGTCAATAATTGTTCCAGACATACCTGATGGCACTCTCAAACTTGTATCTTTTACATCAGAAGCTTTTTCACCAAAGATTGCTCTTAAAAGTTTTTCTTCAGGTGTAAGTTGTGTTTCACCTTTAGGTGTAACTTTACCCACAAGCACATCGCCTGATTCAACTTCAGCACCGATATAAATAATGCCCGATTCATCAAGTCTTCCAAGCATTCTTTCTGAAAGATTTGAAATATCGCGTGTAATTTCTTCTGGGCCTAATTTTGTATCTCTAGATACTACAGATAACTCTTCAATATGAATTGATGTATATCGATCTTCAGCTACTACGCGCTCTGAAATTAAAATCGAATCCTCGAAGTTATAACCATTCCATGGCATAAATCCAACAAGCATATTTTGACCAAGGGCTAATTCACCCACATCAGTCGATGCGCCGTCAGCAATCACATCACCTCTTGCAATCTTGTTGCCAATTCTTACGAGTGGCCTTTGATTGATATTAGTATTTTGATTTGATCTTGTATATTTAGTTAGATTGTAAATATCAACGCCAACTTCTCCATCTGCAGCTTCATCGTCGTTTACGCGAATTACAATACGTCTTGAATCAACATAATCAACAACACCGCCTCGTTTGGCTTGAACTGTTGTGCCAGAGTCAGTTGCTACTGTTCTTTCAATACCTGTACCCACAACAGCTTTCTCTGCTCTTAAGCAAGGTACTGCTTGACGTTGCATGTTTGCACCCATAAGCGCACGGTTTGCATCGTCATGTTCTAGGAATGGAATAAGTGCAGCGGCTACAGAAACAATTTGTCCAGGTGCCACATCCATATATTGAATAGGATCTACTGATGACATCGTAAATTCATTACGGTGACGACATGAAATTAAGTCGTCTTGAAAGTGTCCTTTATTATCAAGCTCAGTATTTGCCTGGGCGATTACAAATTCACTTTCTTCAATTGCAGAAAGGTAATCTATCTTCGCAGTGACTTTTCCATTTTCAACACGTCTATAAGGTGTCTCTAAGAATCCGTATTGATTTGTTCTTGCATAAAGTGCGAGCGAATTAATCAATCCGATGTTTGGACCTTCTGGTGTTTCAATTGGACATACACGGCCATAATGTGTTGAGTGAACGTCACGCACTTCAAAGCCAGCACGCTCTCTTGTTAGACCACCAGGGCCTAATGCTGACACTCTGCGTTTATGTGTAATCTCAGATAATGGGTTAGTTTGATCCATGAATTGAGATAATTGTGACGAACCAAAAAATTCTCTAATAGCACTTGAGATAGGTTTTGAATTAATTAGGTCGTGCGGCATTAAATTATCTGCCTCAGCTTGACTTAATCTTTCCTTAACAGCTCGTTCAACACGAACAAGTCCTGTTCTAAATTGATTCTCCACAAGCTCACCCACTGAACGAATTCTTCGATTACCTAAATGATCAATATCGTCTATTTCACCGCGACCATTTCGCAATTCGATAAGTACACCGATCACAGCTAAGATATCGTCGTTTGATAAAATGTTTGCACCAGTTTCGCCTTGAGGACCAACGCGCTTATAAAATCTTTGTAACCAATTTGCATGTTGCTCATAAACTTTTGGATGTGCTCTTCGATTAAATTTCATACGACCTACATTAGATAAGTCATATCGATCTTCATTAAAGAATAATCCTTTAAATAAAGCCTCAACTGCGTCTTCAGTTGGTGGTTCACCAGGTCGCATCATTCGATAAATAGCAACTTTAGCGCTGTATTGATCAGGCACTTCATCTGATGTAAGTGTTTGAGAAATATAATCGCCATGATCTAAATCATTTGAATAGAGCGTATGAATTTGTCCTACGCCTACTTCAATAAATTTATCTAACACTGATTCTGTGATTTCATCGTTTGCATTGGCTATAACTTCGCCTGTATTTTTATCTACGATTGCTTTTGAAATCTTACGGCCCAAAATAAAATCTTTATCTACTGTAATTTTATTTACGCCTGCTTTTTCCATGTCGCGAATGTGTTTAACAGTAATGCGTTTGTCTTTTTGAACAATCACATTTCCTCTTTTATCAGCGATATCAAATTTAGCAATTTCACCTCTTAAGCGATCAGGAACTAATTCAAACTCAATTGATTTTGCAGTCACATTGAACGAATCAAAGTCATAATATGTTTCTAAAATTTGTTCTGGTGAATAGCCTAAAGCTTTTAACAAAATTGTGACCGGCATTTTTCTGCGACGATCTACACGGAAATATAAATAATCTTTGGGGTCAAATTCGAAATCTAACCAAGAACCACGATAAGGGATGATTCTTGCAGAAAATAATAATTTGCCTGAGCTATGTGTTTTACCTCGATCATGCTCAAAGAATACACCAGGGCTTCTATGGAGTTGAGATACGATAACTCGCTCAGTACCGTTAATAACAAACGAGCCGTTATCTGTCATAAGCGGAATCTCGCCCATGTACACTTCTTGTTCTTTAATTTCTTTAACTGTTGGTTTTGATGCTTCTTTATCCATAAGAGTTAAACGAACTTTGACTCTTAATGGAACACCGTAAGTTAATCCGCGTTGTTGACATTCTTTAACATCAAACGCTTCTTCACCTAAATTGTAAGTAACAAAATCGAGTCTTGCATTGCCAGAGTGGCTTACAATAGGAAATACTGAATTGAATGTAGACTGTAAACCTTCACTTAGTCTTTGTTCAGGATGCGTATTTTTTTGTAAAAAAGCTGCGTAAGATTCAAGCTGCATAGTGAGCAAATATGGAATATCTTGCACACGCTCTCTTTTAGCAAAACTTTTTCTAATACGTTTTTTTTCAGTAAAGGAATAGCTCATTGCGTCTCCTGGTGTAATTTTCATAAAACAATAAACTTTTAATATTTAAGAATATTGTTTTATAAATTTTTATAAGTTTTAACCTATTAATTATCTAAAACAAGAAATAGCAAAGGCTGACAGCAAGCTGTCAGCCATGCTAATTAGCATTACTTAAGTTCTGCTGTAGCGCCAGCTTCTTTTAATTTAGCTAGTGCTTCATCAGCTGCAGCTTTTGCAACACCTTCTTTAATTGGCTTAGGTGCGCCGTCTACTAAATCTTTAGCTTCTTTTAAGCCAAGACCTGTAATTTCGCGAACAGCTTTAATTACGTTTACTTTGTTGTCGCCTGAAGCAGTCAACATCACTGTAAACTCAGTTTTTTCTGCAGCAGCAGCGCCGCCAGTAGCAGCAGGTGCAGCAGCAGCAGCAGTAGCAGCAGCAGCAGCTGAAACACCAAATTTTTCTTCCATATCTTTAATAAGTTCTGACAAGTCAAGAACTGACATTGCACTTACTGCATCTAAAATTTCAGCTTTAGAGATAGCCATTTAATACTCCTAATAAAAAATTTAAATTAATCGTTTAAAAATTATGCAGGTTTTTGATCGCGAACTGCTGCTAAACCACGTACAAATTTTGTTGGTACCTCATTAAGCGTACGAACAAATTTCGCAATCGGTGCTTGCATTGTTCCCAATAATTTTGCGAGTAATTCTTCACGACTTGGTAAGGATGCTAATGCTTCAATATTTGAAGCGCTCATTACCTTATTCGGCATTGCTCCTGATTTAATAACAAACTTATCGTTTGATTTGGCAAATTCATTTAGTACTTTAGCAACAGCAACCGGATCAGTTGAGATACCATAAACTATTGGACCTACCATTTCATTGGCTAAGTCAGAGAATGCAGTTCCATCGACGGCTCTTCGAACTAATGTGTTCTTTAAGACGCGAAGATAAACTCCTGATTTTCTGGCTTGAACTCTTAATGCTGTCATTTCGCTTACACCGATACCTCGGTTTTCAGCTAAAACAACCGCTTGAGCGCCCGCGATTTGCTTATTAACTTCAGCAACCACTGCCTTTTTTTGTTCAAGATTAAGACTCAAGGTCTTCTCCTTCCGTTAAATTAAGTATTAAGTAAACTTAATACCAACATTACGGCGACCTCTATCAGGATGCTATCCTTCAGGGGTACCGCCATCTGCGTAGGCTCTAGCAAAAAACCACTAGAATTAAACTTGTTAGCACCTACGGTCTTTGAAAGCTTCACTGATATTTTCATAGTCAGCGAACCCAAAGTTCTATTTAAAAAAGCTTTCGCTTTCTTTTAATTCTTTACACTAAACTTGCTGAATCGATTCTTACACCAGCACCCATCGTGCTAGAAACCGATAATTTTTTTACAAAAATACCTTTTGTTGTTGGTGGTTTAGCTTTATTAATTGCATCAATTAATGCTGCTAAATTACCTTTTAATTGGTCAACAGAGAATGATGCTCGGCCAATAGTGCAATGCACAATACCGCCTTTGTCAGTTCTATATTGAACTTGTCCACCTTTTGCATTTTTAACTGCAGCGGCTGTGTCCGGTGTTACCGTACCCACTTTTGGATTTGGCATTAAACCTCTTGGGCCTAATACTTGTCCTAATGCTCCAACAACTTTCATAGCATCTGGCGTTGCAATTACTACGTCAAAATCCATCATGCCACCTTTAATTTTTTCAGCGAGATCATCAAATCCAACAATATCTGCACCGGCTGCTTTTGCAGCTTCAGCTGCAGCACCTTGAGCAAATACCGCAACACGTGTTGTTTTACCTGTGCCATTTGGGAGCACTAATGCACCACGAATAAGTTGATCAGATTTTTTAGCATCAATACCAAGATTAATAACTGCATCTACTGATTCATCAAATTTTGCTGTCGCTGTTTCTTTAACAAGTTGAAGACCTTCTTGAACGGGATAAGCTTTATCACGATCAACTTTAGATCTTAATGTTGTAATTCTTTTGTTCAATGGCATGTTATACACCCTCCACTTCTATACCCATGCTTCGAGCACTACCTGCGATTGTTCGCACTGCAGCGTCCATATCAGCCGCTGTAAGATCTGCCATTTTTGTTTTAGCAATTTCTTCGGCTTGCGCTCTAGTAATTTTTCCGACTTTATCTGTATGCGGTCTTGGTGAACCTTTTTCTAATTTCGCTGCTTTCTTAATTAGAATTGATGCGGGTGGCGTTTTCATAACAAAAGTAAAACTCTTGTCTGCGAAAGCGGTAATCACAACAGGTATAGGTAATCCGGGTTCAAAAGTTTGTGTAGCAGCATTAAATGCTTTACAAAACTCCATGATATTTAAGCCTCTTTGACCTAATGCAGGTCCCACTGGTGGACTTGGATTAGCTTTTCCGGCTGGGATTTGTAGCTTTATATAGCCAACGATTTTCTTTGCCATTTCATTCTCCTAAATTAGGTACAAGCGCTTTTTTAAAAAAGCTCCCTAGTTAATTTTTACTGCTGTACTACTAAATTTCTTTTTCTACTTGACCAAACTCAAGTTCAACTGGTGTTGCTCTACCAAAAATAACCACTGATACTTTAAGTTTGCTTTTTTCGTAATTAATATCTTCAATCGTTCCTGAAAACTCTTTAAATGGTCCGTCAATAACGCGAATCGACTCACCTTTTTCAAAAGTAAGTTTTTGCGTTGGATTAGTTTTGCTTTCATCCATGCGCTGTAAAATAATTTCCACTTCTTTATCTTTTATTGGTGTTGGTTTTAAAGCGCTTCCACCAATAAATGCTGTCACTTTCGGAGTACTTTTAACTAAGTGCCAGCTCTCATCATTCATTTCCATTTGAACAAGAACATAGCCTGGGTATAGTTTTCTTTCGCTTAATGTTTTTTGGCCAGCTTTCATTTCAATAACCTCTTCTACAGGCACCAAAATATCGCCAAAAAGATTCTGAAGATTTGATCGCTCAATTCTTTCAGAAAGTCCTTTTTGAACTAACTTTTCATATCCAGAAAAAGCTTGGACAGCATACCAGCGCATCGTCATTACTAACCCCGTCCCAATAACCAATTAATCGTGTATGAAAAACTTATATCTACTAATGCCAAGAAAACTGCCATCACAGCAACAAGAATAAATACAGTAATTGTCATTTGTATTGTTTCTTTTCTTGTTGGCCACACAACTCTTTTAGCTTCAATAATGGATTCATTAATAAATCCAAATGTCTTTTGACCAAGAGCCGTTTTCCAAAAAACTAAGCTTGCTAATCCAAGCCCAACAAGAATTGCTAGTATTCTTAATACTAAGGCTTGATCACTTAATAGATAAAACCCAACTATTCCTGCTACAAAAAGTAAGAATGAAAAAACAATTTTTAATTTATCCGTCATTAATACTTCTTTCTTTTAATGGCAGGCCAGGAGGGTCTCGAACCCCCAACCCTCGGTTTTGGAGACCGATACTCTACCAATTGAGCTACTGGCCTAAATATAAAATTTATCTCTAAAACTATTCAATCACCTTAGCAACAACACCAGCACCTACTGTGCGGCCACCTTC
>VFQS010002467.1_pt1 | contig 15178 bp, 16 predicted proteins | sample 3512361 | NCBI WGS metagenome assembly VFQS01 (sample SAMN10412375, study PRJNA504923) | tailings metagenome | isolation source: Relicate 1 Philex TSF3 active mining | place: Philippines
CCCCAAAACCCCAAAACCCCATAAGAATGACTCGATTAAAATTATTCATTAATAAATATAGAAGAGATAGCTTATGACTATTTAACAGGATAAGCTTTAACTAACAGGTTTGCTTAGCTTGCAACAGAGGCTGACATACCTTAATGAAAAACAAGTAGTAGCTCTATTCGACAGCTTGCAAGACACAAGTGGGGCTATATCCAAGGAAGACTACCAAAATATATTGGAGACCTGTGCCTAAATGCTCATTAAAGAAGCGTTAGATCAAGAGAAGCTGGTGAAGTGTCTCAGAGTCCTCGAGCCTTTAATTCGAGAGATAGTCGAATACATGCTTCGAAATCATGGTGACTCACCTAACTTGATACACATCATCGCGACTGTCGCGCAGTTCACAGACAAGTGCAACTTTTCAATGCTCAGCTATCTGGTGAAGATTAAGTCAATCGCCGGCATTTTCCAGTTCTCAGAAGTGAAAAGAGGACTTGAGACTATATTCCGGCTTTTTGAGGCTTAGCCATACCTCTTGAAGGTGTGGGACTGCTCTTTTCTCTTTTCAGAGAGTATCGATAGCTCTTTGTAGAACTCTGAAACCCACTATTTATTGAGGTACCTCAGACATATTGTGGCTCCAAGCAACCAACCACTCAGACAAGACATTGAAAGAACAAAGAATGTTGCGAACCTCGAGTACTTATAAAGCCTGAGACTTAATAAACAGGAGGAGGCTCTCAAATAGGCCTACTTTAATAGGCTTTTTGCATCACCAGCGCCCAAGGTTATCAAAAGCTCCCAAAATACCTAGACTGTGCACAAGGGCCGTGTCCTTACAAGCTACCTCAAGAAAAAGATTGATCAGGTCTTGGAAGTTATGGAAGAGAACATATTCTAGCACTTTGCTCTGTCAGGTGATGAAGGCAGTGGCAAGATGTCCTTTATTGAGCTCTTGTCAGATACCTTCCATGCTTCATCTCAGAACAATTTGATCGTGGTGACTTTAGAAGAAACTTTTGATTCAAAAAACCTTGTTGGTACTTACTTATGTAATGAGTCTGGAGAGTTCGTTTTCAAGAAGGGTCCACTCACAGTAGCGGCAGAACAAGGGTTATGGCTTGTACTAAGGCATATAGAGAAAGCCCCTTCAGACCTACTTTCATTCCTTCTACCATTGGTTTAGGAAAATATTCTATAAGTGACTGCAAATATGACTATCGTACCAAGACTTGGATTCAGAATATTTGCATTATGCCATTCAACCACAAAACCTACCGAAGATATAAAGCCCTTTATAAGTCACTTAAATAACGTTACCCTCGACAAGCTTATTGATTTATCTTCAACTAATTCAGGTTGCTAACAAAGAGAAGACTTTGAAAGTGAGATCCTTCCTCTTCTCTACCCCTTAACATACTCAGTGCAATGGCTGCCAAAAATTTTGCTTGACTCAGTTCGAGTTTACCTTCAACCTAAGTTGAATATCCTCAAGGGCTAGCTTTTAGACTTCAAGCCTCTCTCTGTAAGGCAAATCTTCCGTGCATTCTCTCGCACCGAGTCTTTCATGAGAGCGACATATTCTTAGACCGATCTTAGTGACTCATCTTTCTACTTGTCATCCAATGCCAAGATGCACATTCTTGAGGACCTGATAGACATTTTCTTGGGATATCTCTACGACAAGAATTTAAAGCACACACTTATCTAAGAGTTGGTATCAAGTATTTGGAACCAAGAGACATCTCAGTCCGCTCAGGCTATCTTGGACCCTATTGCCATTGCAGATCATTTAATCCATAATACAAGAACTTTCGGAGTAAACACTCACTCTTGCTACTTTGGACGATCTCAGAATATGAAAAGAGATGAAAAGGAGGAGAATAAAGATGAAGATATGATTGAGGAGAGCTCATCAAGGAAATTCGTATATACCGCTACCACACTTCGGTTGATGGAGCAAATCGCTCAGTGCGTGAACCTTAACGAAGCCTCGCTCCTTGTCGGAGAGACTGGAACCGGGAAAACGACGTCTATACAAGAACTAGCTAAATTACTTAACAAAAGGCTTCATGTGTTTAATATGAACTAGAACACGGATTCCTCAGACCTCTTGGGAGGCTTTAAGCCAGTGGATTTGAAATTCTTATTGAAGCCCCTTTATGAAAAATTCCTCGCCCTATTCAAGAGTGAATTCAAGAACTTGGAGAAGAATAAGAAATTCCTCGACCTAACTCAGAAGTGCTATGAGGAAAACAGAGTCAAGGAGTTTATTTAGTGTCTTAATCATGGACTGTCAGCTGTTCGTGGCAAGAAAAACTTTTCTAACCATGAAAAATTGGCTGAAGTAGAGAACCAAGTCTAGGAGGTTTCTAAGAGGGCCAATAAACTCGAAAACGGGGGAGGATTCATATTCCAGTTTATCGAAGGTACACTAATTAAGAGCATTAAAGATGGAGAGTGGATCCTCTTAGACGAAATAAACTTAGCCTCTGAGTCTGTATTGAATCGCCTTTCTACTTTGATTGATGGTGACTACATCCTTTTGAATGAGCGTGCAGATATAGTAGAGACATAAAGACATAAGGACTTCCGACTCTTCTTATGCATGAACCCTCCATACACTTCAGCTGGTAAAAAGTAATTACCATGGAGTCTAAGAAGCAAATTGACTGAAGTTTATGTGCCAGAGCTCGATAATCAAAGTGACCTCTGGATGATTATTGATAAGAACTGCTCTAATTAGATTAATGAACCACAGAAGAGGAAAATCCTTGAATTTTACATGAGTATTAGAGATCAAGTGTAAAAGTAAACCAAACGTGGAAATATTGGTCTCAGAAACCTGTCGAGATCTTTGGCTTTTATGAAGAATGCAATCAATCTTAAGTATCCTATTTTGAAGGCCATTTATGATTCTCTTTACACTTGTTTCGCAAGTCACCTAGACCAGAGTCTTTAGATGTTCGTATCTCAAAAGATCTTTACACTATTTGAGATTCGTCATATGCCTCAGCTTGCCCATGCTTCGGAGTTGTCTCTTTCAGACAAGTATATGATAGTTGAGTAATTCATAATTCCGAAAGGTTAGCATCCCAATGCCAAATTTGACTCAAAGGAATTCGTCACGACTAAGTCTTTTAAAAAGTTACTCAAGCAACTCGCAGGTGTTGTCGCTGTTAGTGATTATGCTGTGATTCTGCAGGGACCTACATCTGCTGGAAAAACTAGCACTGTTCAATATTTGGCAAACATTACCCACAACAAGGTCCTTAGGATAAACAACCACATGCATACTGATATCTAAGAATACTTAGGCTCATACGTCCCTGACCGAGAGGGAGGAGGTAAGCTTGTTTTTCAAGAGGGTGTCCTAGTAGAAGCAGTGAGGAATGGTTATTGGGTCATTTTGGACGAGCTTAACCTCGCGCCTTCAGAAGTTTTGGAAGCTCTGAATCGTCTTCTCGATGACAACCGTGAACTCTTGATTGTTGAAACCCAAAAAGTCATCAAAGCTCATCCAAATTTCAGAATCTTTGCAACTCAGAACCCAACAGAAGGCTATGGTGGAAGAAAAGAGCTTTCAGAAGCCTTCAAGAACCGTTTCATCCTTATCAACGTGCATGATGTGCCACTGACTGAGCTTACAGAGATATTGATCCACAAGTGCTAGCAACCTGAGTCCCGCGCTAAGCTCATGGTGGATGTGATGGAGTCACTCCAGATTTATAGGTCTCAAGGCTCCAACCTCTTTTCCGGCAAAGACTCCACCATCACTGTGAGAGACTTGCTCAAGTGGGCGAACCGCATGACCGAGCAATCCATGTCCAGCACTGTCCATGATTTGGCACTCGAGGGATACTTGGTACTCGGCGAGAGATCAAGGAACGAAATGGACAAGAAATTCATCAAAGAAACTATCGAAAAAGTGTGCAAGGTAAAGATTGATGAGAGGAAGTACTATGAGGATTACTTCAACAAGAACCTCCTTTCTAAATTTGCTGAAATTCATCACTAACTAAACTTACCAAAACTCATTCAGACTCAGCAGCTCAAAAGATTGGCAGTGCTTATACATAAATGCCTGATGAATAAGGAGCCTGTGTTGCTAGTGGGAGAGACAGGTTGTGGCAAAACAACTCTTTGCCAGATATTCGCTGCTTTAGATTCGCAAAACCTGTTTTCAATTAACTGCCATCAAAATACTGAGATCTCAGACTTTATCGGCTGCATGAGAACAAGAAAGAACCTAAAGCAAAGCTAAGAATGGTTTATGACTGGCTACCACGATCTAATCGCCTCAATTGGTAACTAAATGGGTGATCTTTCTTCTTTCAGACCGATACATCACTCGCTTAAGAGTACTCTTCAAGCCTTCTAATCACTTTTAAAGCACATCAAGACCATTTCTGATATTCCACAGGACTTGACCTCCAAGATTAACGATTTGAAAACGTTAAGGGATGATATCTCTTGCATTTTTGAATGGCACGATGGAATCCTTGTCGAAGCAATGCAGTAAGGCGGTTTGCTTCTCATTGATGAAATTTCTCTTGCTAACGATTCAGTGCTTGAGAGACTTAACTCGGTATTTGAACATGATAGGACCCTGGTGATTTCGGAAAAATCTAGCAAGGAAGCCGTTAAAATCATTGGGGCTGAAAAGTTCAGAATGGTTGCAACTATGAATCCATCAGGTGACTTTGGCAAAAAGGAATTGAGTCCTGCACTGCGCAACCGAATGACTGAGATATGGGTGGAGAGCTATTTCCAATAACAAGATCTAATTGCCATGTATGGTCAATAGACCTCTCTATTTACTGAGGTTAACAAGAAAGTTGATCTCTATCTGATAATTGAATAAACTGCTATTGACAAGCTCCAGGCTAAGATCAAAAATTCCAAGGACATACAAAGACTAGCCCTGTCTATTTTCAATATCATAGGCTATATCAATTTTGTGCTGGCCTAGAAGTACTTCGTTTTACAAAGAAAATCACTGAGTATCCGCGACATTCTTAGCATTATCGAGTTTTTACAAGCAACTGTGGATACTGTTTTCAAGATGGACATCTCAACAGCCTTTAAGCATGCGGTTAGTCTGGTTATAATTGATGGACTGTGTCTGGGTATCGATGTTTCTGGAGATAAACAGAAGAATGAGATCCTCGATCTTTGCAATTCCTTTATCCTTCAAATTGATAGAGTGATATTTGAGAATTCGTCTCAGCTTCTTATCGAATATCACAAAGCAAAGTTCTTGGAGACAAATGATCATATCGGTGTTGAACCTTATGTCTTGGAGAAAAAGATTGGGGAAAACTTTCAAACAACCTACGCATTCGATGCTTAGACCACCAAAATTAACCTTCTTAAAGTACTCCGAGCTTATCAGTTAAACAAGCCTATTCTTATCGAGGGACCTCCTGGTGTAGGAAAGACCTCATTAGTTGAGAACCTTGCTAAAGTATCAGGTAGGAAACTTATCAGAGTTAATTTGAGTGAGCAGACTGATATGATGGACCTCTTGGGAAGTGAATATCCTGTCGCTTCTTCAAACAATGACGATGATGATGACATCAGATTCCACTGGTGTGATGGTGTCCTTCTATAAGCTATCAAAGAAGGTCATTGGTTCCTTATCGATGAGATGAACTTAGCTCAACAAAGTGTCCTTGAAGGTCTCAACGCCATTTTGGATCATAGACGCACCGTTTACATTCCAGAATTGAACTAGGAGTTCAAATGTCACCCCGATTTCTTTGTCTTCGCTTGTTAGAATCCGAGTCAATCAGCGACTTCTGTTGGGGGAAGAAAGACACTTCCTAAGTCTTTCTTAAATCGTTTCAACAAAATCTACTTGGAGGAACTCACATAGAGCGATTACCAATGTATTATTGAGAGATAAGCTTCGAAATTTGATCTGAATGTCAGTGTCTTGCTGGACTTAAGTAAATTCATAGAGCAGTTGATCAAGTAGGACACGCATAGTCATCAGTATAGTGATGAGGGTGACATAAATATGAGAGATCTCAGTCGCTTTTTAGTACTTTACAAAAACTTTATAACGGTTGATAAGGTTTCAAGCGAGAGAAGTCTACTCCATGCTTTTAGAATTTGCTATCTTCAGAGGCTTTCGCCAACTAAATAGATCGAAGCTTTGGAAAAGTTCTTCAAAGTATAAAACTCTCTCCTTAACTCGCAACCCACCGAAAAAATCGACCTCAATTTCGCTTAAGTGATCCGTATTGATGAAATTGCTGGCACCCTGAATTTCCTGAATCCCCTTAAACCATCCTCACTAGAGCTAACACGGACCTACCACGAACAATAGAACTCGACATATAAGGTGCGTGACTTTGTTGACCTCCGTGGACCACATTCTACGCAGCTCTAGTTTATCGTAGACTGTATCAAATCTGGTCTCTCGATTCTCATTGTTACCGATCATTCTCAAAGATTCGTTGAGAACATCCAGACCATCGCTAAAGTTACCGGCCAAAAATTAAATAGGATCATGCTTAACGAGCGCAGTGATACCTCTCAGCTTTTGGGCTGCTTTGAATAGACCGCCCAAGACATTGGTTAGTTCATACAGGATTTAAGTCGCCTTGAATCAGTGACGAACTGCCCAAGGACCTTATCCAAGCTCCAGACATTGAAAGCAAAGCTGAGAGACAATCAGCCTATCGAGTAGAGCGACTGCCCAGAAGGAATAAATGTGCCGAATTTCAACAAGTCAACGACAAATAGCAGTTTCAACTGGGTTGACTCAGTGCTGATTAAGTCCTTGATTCAAGGGGAGTGGACGGTGTTCGAGAATGCAAACCTGTGCAATCCCTCGATTCTCGATCGACTTAATCCATTATTGGAGGAAGGAAATCACAGCTTGTCGATTAATGAGCAGGGGCTGGTTTAGGGAGACCAACTAAGAGTTATCACGGCACATGCTGATTTTCGGGCATTGTTCGTCGTGAGTGAGCGCTCACTGAGGGATCAGGGCAGAGATATATCGCGAGCTTTAAAGAACAGGTGCCTGTAGATTCATATTCAATATGGAAATGCTTTTGAAAATGAACCCAATGGACATGAGATCATGTCCAGTGAAAATGTCATTGACTCTCGACACATGCAGATGAGGTGGGACCTCGATATTGTGAGGAAACAGGTGCTAAAGAAGAGTGTTGATAGTCATTTCTAGCCTGCCAGAGTAAAAGGTATCGGCAAGAGAAAGAACCTTGAAGGAGAGGTTTCAGCTGATATTAGAGATAAAGTATTTGAGTACAATTCGCTTGATCAAATCGAAACTTACTTTAATGATGAAGCAGAAAGCATTACAGATAAGGTGGCATCAAAGGCTTATCTGCATTTCTTGACAGCTTTAGTCGGTCCAGGACATGCTTAAGCACTTTTGAATTTCGCTCAAGTTAAGTATCCTCAACTCAAAACCATCCTTACTTATCTTCAACAACACCCAGAGCAAATTGACAGACCTTGGGAGAATTCCTATATCCCTTACAAAATTCACCACTTATTATCAAAGCTCTCCTCTATCGACTTCAACCGTCTCCTGATCAACAAACACACCCATTAATTCCTAACTTTCCTCGCCTAGACATAGCCAATAATCACAGCGGAACTTTTAATCGTCCTGAGAGACATGCTTCGTGCTATTAAGAATAAGGACTTCAACCAGATCATGAGCTACCGCAACGTATACAACTTGATGAAGGGAGAATGTTGTGATCTCACTCAAATCACTTTCTCAACCGAGAGCAACTAAGTTATGAGAATTCTCGCTGACTAGATCAACTCTAAGGAACCACTACAAATTGAAGAGGTCACAAAGTATGGATAGTCATAAGCATCAAATCAAGGTGAGGTGAAGCGATGGACTAATCGTCTTAATGAAATCGCGCAGTTACCCGTCTTGTTTTGCATCAAAAACCTGTCTACAAACGTGTCTCAAGTGGGTCTCGAGGCTTTGTTAATGACCTTCTCAATTCTTATGATGACTGAAGACAAGTCGATAACTCGTATTACCTTCGATAACCACAGATAAAAGCTGGATCCATATCTTCTATAAGAAAGAATGAATACTCCCTACGCTATCTTGGTGCCTAACTCTCTTGACATCAAGCAGCACCAGGCGGACATTATTCTCTCACTGAGTAATCTTTATCCAGCTCTATCAATGATCAAGGATACTATCAAGATGCTTTAGAAAGAAAAGTTAAATCTGCCATTCGAGAGACGCCTTACTCATATTAGTCCTTTGTTCTGTGGGTTCTAAGGTAAACATGTAGAGCTACTCAGACTTAGAGGTCTTTCGGACCTTTACGAAAGTTACGGGTAGAAAGAACTGGATATCATTGAGAAAGTAATGAACTCGTCTCGCAGTGCACGCATGAGAGACCTCCCAAGTTACCTTCTTTGCTCTAGCCTCCTTCAAACAAATATCAAGAAGTACATGCAGTTGAAGGACACTCCTTACCCTTCTCTAAGATCACTGCTCCTCTATTCAGACCCTCAGACCCCTCATATGACCACCTATCTGCACGCCTTGCTTGACTAGACTTCTTATCAACTTCTTAACAGTCCTCTCATTGAGAGTTACAAGGCACGGTCGGATTATAATGAGGCCCTAGCTTTGGATTTCAAAATGGCCGTAGCTTTGATACCTCAGATCTACTCGCATCTAGAGGTAACCCTGAGGACTTTGTTCCTAGTCCCCTTGGAGACTTACCGTCTGAATCAGAAGCTAGGCCTTGAGAGAGACCACATGGCCGCTCAGTAGCTATTTATCTCCAAGCAATACCGCTCACAGAGTGAACTTGAAAGAGCGTAGGCGAGGATCAAAGTGGCGATTGAGGCTATTGAAGAACAAATTCGGTCTATATCCAGAGTTAATCAGGGCGGGGACAATAGTGAAGACCGGTTGCAAGGGCTGATAGTTGTGGTGTAGGAAATTGGAAGGAAAACATCGGAAATCATCACAATGGTCGGTGGTTAATCGAGTGAGCTGGCTGATATTAAGCAGTCAATCAAGGTGCTTCAGGCAATATTAAACCGTGCATTCGACTAATACTACCTTCAATTCAACCACCTGCTCTACCCATTATTCACAGTGCTTTAAGTCTTTTTGCATTCACTATCGACAATGGTGACTCCACAGAACGAGGTCCTTAATGACCTGATGAGTCAAATATTGAATGGAAAACAAAAGAGTTCAGCTGACACCATCGCCCTACTTAAGAGTAACCCTTCTAATAATAGACTTCTAGAGCTCTACCTGAGCTACTAGCTAAGGATTCTCAATAACAATAATGCAGCTCCTAAACATCTTTCCAGGTCTCTCCACACAACAGTGCTGGACCACTTCTTGCATCGAGAGGTGGCGAAGAAGCTGAGGGAGGAGTAGGAGTTGGCGAGCCTCGACGAGTTAGTCTACAAGCTGCCCTTCAAGCTTAAGATGCAGACGCTCATGGAGGAGAACAAGGCGATCGACGAGAGGACCGCCGAGGACAAGGCCCGCATCGAGCGAGAAGCCCTCCTCGAGATCGAGCGACAGTTCCCCTCCTACTATGACGAGTACCAGAAGGTCGTCTTTGCCGGCGTATCTATGGAAGGTGATGAAGAGTTTGGGAAGGCAAAGAAGAAGGAGCAAGAGATAAGAGTTGAGAAGATATTGAGTGAGCTTTTGAATTTGGACAGTGCTCTTGAGAAGAGAAAGGATGCATACAAACGCTCTATTGTCAAAATGAGGCTTGCTATGCTTCAAGAAATATATGAGGTGAATCAGAATCAAGATGACCTCTTCGTTCCTTTTCATGAGCGAGATTCAAGATGGTTGCATGAGGTAGATAACTACCTAAGAGAGGAGCTAACTCACCAGACCTTGCCGTCGGTGATGAATGTGAGTGAAGTAAGGCTCGCCTCGACCTTCAACTTCTATCATGACCCCTTACCCCATGAAGCAAGACTGGTCTTTGAGCCCCTTTCAAAGATCATCAAGCGTGCGGACACTATTTTGCTGGAGTATGAGAGCCCAATCCTGCAGGATGCAATTTTCTTGGCGAACTATATGCTCACCAATTTCTCCCCGAAAACAGCGCCCCTAATGAAACTTCTCACGGGCCTTGAACTCCTACTCAACAAACTTGAGGAGTGGGAAGTCTATGCCAGCAAAAGCCTCAACTCATGTACCAATGAAATGACGTTGATCAAGCAGCTGATTATCAGGTACAGGAAAATCTAGATTTTATCCTGGAGAAACCTTTTGCAATGGCGTAAGACCACTATGATTCATGAGGATTTCAAAGAGAACTTTTTGAGACTTGCACACACTCTTGAAAGATAGATCTTTGATAGACAGTACTATCTGAGTGACAATGCCAAGGACCAGGTAGAAATGAAGATCCTGGGCGTCCTCGATCTCTTTATGAGAGATTCATCACTTGGGCAGTTTAAAGCCCGCCTCCACTTCCTTAACCTCCTCAAAGAGAATTTCAAGCATAAGTTCACCACTTAATTCTCAAAGTCTTAGGCCAGCTCTAAGGCATATGTGAGACTGTAGAAAACATTGAACCTACTAAACTTTGTCACCTCTTACTATGCACAGTTCACGGGAAAGCTGGAGAGTACACTGGCTCGATTGGATGCGGCGGCCCGAGAAAAAGTTAAGACACTCATTGATGTGAGCAAGTGGACGGTGCAAAAGTTTGAGCAAGTCAAAAACAACATTGACAAGAGACATCGCTAGCTTAATAAAGCATGCAAGGATGAGGAGGAAATGATAATGCAAAACGTTGCACACTTGGTTCTTACATCTTCCCGAAAGAAGTATGTTCAGAAAGACGAAGGTCTAGCTGGTCTACAGGGAGAAAAATCTGCATTAGTTAGCCTTCTAGTCGATGAAGAGTCTCCGGTTAAATTCATGAGAATCAATTCAACCCACTGAATCATTCAAAAGATGTCTTTGATTGAAAAGCACATGCTTGAGCCGAAGTGGCCCGATTGCATGGCAGTCGAGAATATGACCTCTGTCTTATTTGAACGACTTAAGATTGTGAGGGAGATTAACAAGAAGCATATCCAGAGAAGAGCCTTTATTGACTTGCTAAAGTATATGAAAGAGCAAGGACTCACCCATAACTTTTAATCAACAATCCTTCCCACCTTCTTGGAAACCTCAATAGTCACTTTCAATAATAAGACCATTGGCAACGGTGAAGACTTCAAAACGTACTATTTCAAAGCACATGAGCTGCTTTTGATGCTGGAGAATGCAAGTGAAGCAGAAAATGCTGGAAGCTAGCATTTGCGAAATGTTGATATTATCCGTGTACGCGGCTTTTCTCAGTCGTTGATCTAGAAAATTCTCGCTCTTAACATCTCGATGAGGAGAGTTAAACAGACATATAAGGAGCTGCATAAACTTAACTCAGAAGTATAGTCTAATCTCAAGGATGTAGAAGCCTAAGAAGTGACTGTGAGCCTGTAAAATACGAAAGTCTTCACAAGCATCTCATTGCAATTCGCAGCTCTGGTGGAAAACATCAAGAACAATCTTGAGGTGCTCAACCTAGTAGACAACTCAACAGCCCCGAAAGTCGATTTCCCAGCTTACGAGCCATAGTCACTTCTGACGCCGGTGTCACTTGATTTCCTACTCAACACCATGAAGTCCCTTCACCAATCTTTATCACTCAGCTGCCTGTCTTATCAGCCGCGTGCAAGCAACCTCATCTTTTCCAAAGCCCTTCCTGAGCTTGAGTCTCTTATCACCTAAGCTGAATCTCTCAATATCAGTAATAATGATTCAGAGTCGACGGATAAGCTCAATAAGCGAGTCTAGGGTCTGATGAAGTTGAGCCAGCTTATGGTCCAAGAGACAGTGTCCGTGATGGACGAGAGATATCAGGCATTGGCCAAAGAAAGGGCTGAAGCACGCCAGGGGTCGGCTGGGTGTGCAGAGTCCACTGTAGGATCAGTGGCCGGACAAGAAACCGAAGCAGAGGAAGAGAGGATTGAGTTGACAGTCAAGGAATATGTTGAGTTTGCATCGAAGGTGGTGGAACAAGGTATCGGCAAATATGGGTCTGAGATAGCCAAAAAGGCATAGAAGATATTCAGATATGTATGCCTTAAAAAAGGTGCATCAAGCAGTCAAGTGAAGGAATAGATTCAAATAGCTGCAGAGCTTCTTCAGAGAATCACTGGACTGGTAAAGTTCGTGATGGAGAATCAATACTTGTACATGCGATCACTCGCCAAGTTTAGCTTTATCTCCCAACGAGTCTTCATTTACCTCATTTTCGAGGGCTTCTGTGGAGAAGATGACAAAGAAGATGAGAAGAACCAATAAGAGCAGTAGGACGAGGACGATAAGTTCTTTGAGAACGACGGAATGGGCATGGGAGATGGCAAGGGCGGTAAGGAAAACGTGAGCAAAGAGATAGAACATGAGGAACAGCTCGAGGGGCTTAAGAACTACGAGAGCGACCAGGAGAAGCCTGAGGATCAAAAGGATGAAGATGAAAAGAAGGACGAAAAAGATGACAATGACTTTGAGATGAAGGGTGACTTCGACGGCGACATGGAAGACAAGCCGGCAGATGATGAAAACGAAGAAGACAAGGACGATGACAAAAGTGATGAGGAGGACGATGAGCTCGACCAGGTGGACGACATGCTGGACAACAAGCTGTGGAACGAGCAGATGAAAGATCTGGAGGATAGGGAGCAGGAAGAGGACAAGGCTGATGACGAGGAGAAGAAAGACGACAAGCCCCGAGAGATCGACCTTGGCCAGCGCGACCTAGACAAGGAAAATCAGGTGCCGCAGTAGAATCAAGAGATAACAGCTGGCGATAACGACAAACAAAATGATGATGATAGGAGGGATGACAAAGGTGATGAATAAGACGAAGAGATACAGAAACCTGAGGAATCGGACGAAGGTAAGGAGGATGAAGAGCAGTAAGAGATTGATGGAAACGATGTGCCTCTTGAACGGGACCCTAACGTAGTCGAAGATGTTGAGGAAGAGCCCAAGGAAGATGAGGAGATGAAGAGCGAGGGCGGGGACGATGATGAAAAGTCGGTGGTCAACGAGGGCTCCGAGGATGAGGAAGCCGAGGACAGTAAGAGCCAAGAGGATGAGGGGAGTGATGCGCACAACGACCAGGATCTCAACTCGGAGGCTTCCGGCGACGAAAACGAGGATGAGGGCTACAAAAGGGACGTCAATGAAGACATGATCGACTAGGACATGCCCAATGACGAGTAGTAGGATGAGAAGAAGGATCAGCAAACGAACGTTAACAAACCTAAAAACGCTAACTAAAACAAAGAGTAGCAATCTAAACAGCAAAATCAATCTAACAACACTATTAATGATCAACAAACGTAGTTTGACGTGTAGGGTAGCGACATACTGTATCAGTTGTCGAACAAGTTGAAGGAAAAGCAATAGTAGTAGTAGGATACGAGCCAGCAAAACAAGCAGTAGCCTGAGAAGAAAAATGAACAGTTCAAAGAGATTGATCAACCTAACATGGCACCCAATCCTGAGGATGCTCAACAAAAAAAAGATGATAATCAAGCTGTTGAAAACGACTAGTAGGAAGGTGATTAGGCGATGGAATACGAGTTTGATAAGGACGAGGTTGAGCAGCTGTAGGGCCGCCTTGCCACTGATCAGGTCCAAGAGGCCACTCAACTCCAAGTCCCCAACGAAGAAAATGATCAACCCATGTAACAAGAGGAAGAAGAAGATATCATCAAGCCTCAAGATAAGACTAAGGCTGAGGCAAAGAAAGAGACATAGCACTCAAAGCAAAAGGCTACAGAGGTAAAACAGGATCTTCTTGTTAATGAAGAAAGCAAGTCACCTCTGCATCCTAATGATGAAGATATGGCTCTCGAGAAGGGCCTTGAAGACCTCTAACTCATCGATTAGTATTCTGAGTATTTGCAAAGAAGAGATTAACTGTTGAACAACTCTATTTCTCATGAAAAAGAAGGAAATTCCCTTCTTCCTTTCACTTTCCAATCTGATCCCTAAGAGCCATTTGATTATGCCTTAAGTAGGTAGAGGATTCGTGAGTTATTCTCTCAATGGTAGTCTTAAAGTGCTCTTGTCTCACAGAGTTAGCAGATGCTTTCAAAGTTCAAGTAAGAGACTGCTCAATCAGCAGCTTCACTTTGCGAATAACTAAGAATAGTATTGGAGCCTCAGCTCTCCCAGCAGTTGTAAGGAGATTTCAAGACAGGTAAGCGACTCAATATGAAGAAAGTCATATCCTTTATCGCTTCACACTACCGAAATGACAAGATATGGTTGAGGCGCACTCTACCTTCTAAGCGAGATTATAAGATCCTACTCGCCATTGATGATACATTATCCATGAAAGAAGGAGGTCTAGGGTTCTTCAGTCTAGAAGCACTTTCCACTATTTCTGAGGCTTTGCACAGACTTGAAGTTGGAAAAGTAGCAGTCGCTGCAATCAGAGATAGATTGGAACTACTTTAGTCTTTCGAAGAAGGTGCCTCTCAGTCCAATGAAAGAACTGCTTTTGTGATGAGTTAGTTTACTTTCCAGCATTCCGCTCCAAAGAGTGCGGATCAAGCCATGGCAAATTTTGTGAGAGACGCAAACACAATACTGGATACCCAGTCGATTGGAACTGGTGATGCGCTTTCTTTGCCATTCGTTATCGTTTTGAGTGATGGTCGCTTCAATAAGAACAATGTCCGATAGTATATCTCTGAGGCTAGAGAGAAAAAGTATCTCTACATCTTTGTGATCCTTGACTCAGCTAAGAAGCAGTAACCAGTTGAAGGTGCTTCTAAGAAAGCCACAACCTCTGATGGCTCTATCCTTAGTATGAAGAGTGTTGAGAAGGAAGAATCTGGTGGGATAAGGTTGGTACCTTACCTCAAAGATTTCCCATTCGACTACTACTGTATCGTGAGAGACGTGCATCAATTGCCCACTGCTCTTGGTAGCATCCTGGTCCAGTGGTTCTCCATGGTCAATAATGGAGGTGTTGGCAAGTGAATGTGCCGCATCCGTACCATATTTTAATTAAGACACTAAATATATTTCTATGTTTTTATATTTAATATCTACTTCTCCAATAATCTCTTATCAACTGAGTGAAAAAGGGGTTTTGGGGTTTTGGGG
>VFQS010002469.1_pt1 | contig 15165 bp, 8 predicted proteins | sample 3512361 | NCBI WGS metagenome assembly VFQS01 (sample SAMN10412375, study PRJNA504923) | tailings metagenome | isolation source: Relicate 1 Philex TSF3 active mining | place: Philippines
ACGTACAAGCCCCTTGAGTTGCTGCCAGGCGGGCTTTTTTTTTAAAAATTTTGCCATTTTTAACACTTCGCCCCCTTTTTTTTCCGGGCTTGCGAAAAAAAAGGAAATTTGCAGGCTGTATATTAGACTTATGACAAGTTCGTTAAACACAAATTACTATGAAAATCAATCGGGTCCGATTTGCGCCCAGTCCGACTGGCGCGCTGCATATAGGAGGAATCCGCACTGCGCTGTACAATTACCTCTTTGCTCGAAAAACGGGTGGTGTTTTCATCTTGCGCATTGAAGACACCGACCAGTTGCGCTACGTACCGGGCGCGGAAGCCTACATCCTAGAAGCATTGGAATGGTTTGGGTTGCGCCCCGACGAAGGCCCTGGCGTAGGGGGCGGGGATTTCGGGCCCTACCGCCAATCCGAGCGCAAAGCTATTTACGCCCAATATGCTTTAGAATTGGTACAAAAAGGCCATGCGTACTACGCTTTTGACACTGCGGAAGAGCTGGACAGGTACCGTCAGGAGGCGCAGGAAAGAGGCGGGGAGACCTTCAAGTACGACGGCAAGACGCGCCTCAGCTTACACAACAGCCTGACGTTGCCGGAAAGCGAGGTCCGTGCGCGCATCGAAGCGGGCAATCCCTGGGTCATCCGGCTAAAAGTGCCCCAGGACCAGACCATCACAGTCGAAGACCTCATCCGAGGGACCGTCCACTTCCAGAGCAACGAACTCGACGACAAGGTCATTTTAAAAAGCGACGGTATGCCCACCTACCATTTGGCCAACATTGTGGACGACCATCTCATGGAGATAACCCACGTCATCCGCGGGGAAGAGTGGCTGCCCAGCACGGCGCACCACGTGCTGCTCTATCAGGCCATGGGTTGGGATATGCCCCTGTTTGCCCACCTACCTCTCATCTTGAAGCCCAACGGGCAGGGCAAGCTCAGCAAGCGGGACGGGGTACAGCTTGGAATTCCTGTATTCCCTTTAGCTTGGAAAGGGGAAACCCCCGAAGAATCCTTTACGGGCTTTCGCGAAGCCGGTTTTCTGCCCGAAGCAGCCATCAACTTCCTGGCTCTTCTCGGGTGGAACCCCGGTACCGAGCAGGAACTCTTCCGCCTGGAAGAGCTCGTTGCGTCGTTTTCCATTGAAAAAATCGGAAAATCGGGGGCTCGTTTCGACTACGACAAAGCTCGCTGGTTCAATCAGCAGCACCTCATGGGCCTGGCGGATGCCGAACTGGCCACCCGTATCCGCCCAATTATAGAAGCCCAGGGGCAATACCCGGAAAATACCTTTTTAGAGGCTTTTTGTGGGTTGATGAAAGAGCGGGTAGTCATGTTGCCCGATTTTTGGGATAGCGGGCGCTACTTTTTTGAAGACTTTATCGTTTTTGATGAAAAGACCGTCGCCAAAAAATGGGATGCTGGTAAAAAAGCCCTTTTTCACGAACTTCTCTCCCGGCTCGAAGCGCTTCCCACCTTCGAGACAGGAACTATCCACGATGCGCTGGAAGGCTGGATGGCCGAAAAAGAGCTGAAACCCGGCGACCTGTTCCCTTTGCTGCGCATTGCGCTCATTGGCACTATGAAAGGCCCCGGTGTTCCGGAGATGTTGGCCTTGTTCGGCTTCCATGAATCGAAGCGCCGCCTGCTACAGGCGGCGACGCGGTTCGATGCGGTACAGGGAGCATAAAAGTATCCAGCATCTGTACAAACAACAGGCCAATGGCATCAAAAGACAAAAAAAGGGCGGACGGACGGGTACACGAGGAATTGAAAGGACTGAATCTCCAGATAAACACTTTTGGGGAAATCCAGTCCAGCCTGGCAATCGAGCGCATCAACCAGTTCCTGGACAAACACCTCGGCGATAAAAAAAAGCTGAACCAGGACTCATTTTTGGCGCATTTGGAAGAAGAATGAACCCCGTTTTTTATATTTTGGCATGCAACCTGTTTTTTGTCTTATATTTGCATAGTTAAGAGGAACTTATGACAGACTTGTTGCAAGGGGAATCTCCGAGGGTTCAAAAAAGTTCTTTTCTTTCCATACCGCGCCTTTTTTCGGTCGTAGAGCACTGTTAGACTCCCTCAAAAGGCCTTCGTTGGAAAGAAAATCGTACTTTTTCTCTCCTTAATGACCTCTCCCGACCAGTCTGGTGTTCCCAAAAACCGAGCCATCCCATGTATCGAACACACTACGACATGCAGCCTTATATTGGAAAACCGCACGCTTTACGGCCTGTCGGTCTGTTCCTTTCCATACAAAAATCCCCTAAGAACCTATGAGGAAACTACGCAATTACTTCGGCGCATGCCTGGTTTGCGTATTCGCCGCGGTCCTATTGTTCCCTGCCTGGACACCTGTGCCCGAAGGCACCACAGGGCCGGCCGGGGTTTTGACTACCCTTTCTGACACTACCTATGTCGCCTGCGAGAATGCACCCGCATTCTACAACCAATGGTATGACCAAATAGACAGCGTTCTGCGCGCGCGCGGGGATTCCGTACTCAGCGTCGCCCCGTCGCGCAAGACGACCTATACCTTTGCCGGTAGTTGTTCGGACACCGTATCGCATGCTTTTCTCGTGCGCCGCAGCGCAGCGCCCGACACTACCCTTCGATACCTGTTGATCGTACGGGATACTGTTCGCCCGACTATCCAATCCGCGCTGCCGGACAGCCTGTTCCTCCGGTGCGGGGAAACCATTCCCGATACGGCAGGGAACATCCTCATCCGTGACAACTGTGCGCTGGATACGGTTATTTTCAACCAGGTCACCCTGGGCGGGGACTGCCCCAATACCTATAAGATCGTGCGCACCTGGGATGCCTGGGATCGCTGCAGGCAACGCACGACCTATCAGCAGGTCATCTCCATCCGCGATGAAACCCCACCGACATTTGCCTTCGGTTTCGCCCTCGATACGACCATTGACTGCTCGCAGTCCCCACATCCCGACAGCCTGCGCAGGCGCCCCGTCGTAACCGATAATTGCGACACCATGCCGCGCTTGTACTACCAGGATGTACAACTCCCCACCCAGTCGGGCTGTGCCGGGGATTACACGATCGAGCGCAGTTGGTTCGCAGTGGATACCTGTGGCAATGCCAGCATCGTTCGCCAGATCATCCGGGTGCGCGATTTGAAAGCACCTACTTTCACAGTACCCCGAGACACGGTACTCGACTGTTCCAGTGGCGACCACCCCAATATCGCGGGCAGGCCGGGAAATGTCAAGGATAACTGCGCGCTCGCCGCTTCCATCAATGTCACGTATAAGGACGTAGTGACCTCCTCCGCCTGTTTGAACACATACAGCATACGAAGAGTGTGGTATGTATCCGATGGATGCAGCAATACCGACTCTGCCCAACAGATTATCCAAATCAGGGATCTCAGCGCGCCAACCGTCACCCGGCAGGCCCGAAACCTGGAGGTACAATGCGACGAAGCGAATGTGGATTCCCTATTCTGGGCCTGGATAGCCGGTCACGGCGACGCCCTGGCCACCGATAACTGCAACGGCCCAATTACCTGGTCGGCCCGCAACGCTGGAACCCGGGATACCATTAGTTTTCCCACCGCCGCCTGTACCCCGGGCAATGCTGTCGTATTGGAACGGCGGGTAGATTTCATCGCCAAGGACGCCTGTGGGCTATCGGATACTACTACCGCTTTATTTCAGGTACTCGATGTCGTGCCGCCGGATATCCTTTCTTGTGCAAAAGACACCGTGATACGCACCGATGCCGGCCAGTGTACTGCGACATTCACCCTGCCGGCGCCCCAGGTCAACGAAGACTGCTCCCTTGCCCGAAATGCATTCTCACAGACCCGATCATCTGATTTAGCTTCTTCCGACCCTTCCAAAGATCCGGCCATTACCCCGGTACGGCCAATTGCATTTACTTTTGTGCTGCCCGGCGACCGCTTCACGCGCGCAGCAGCGGCAGGGGCTTTGAAGATAAAACTGATCGCCGTGGACGGCGAAGGTGCCGCTGAATATTTCCAGATTCTCGCCGAAGACGGCAGTGTACTGGGCCGGACGGTTGCCACCACAGCCCAATGCGGCAACTCCGAGACGACCCTTGTGCTGAGTACTGCCCAGATAGACAAATGGGGTGCCGATGGCCAGGTTCAAATCCGGCTGGAACCTTTTATGCAGCCCGGCCTTAGCGGGGCAGGGACCATCAACCCCCTCTGCGCAGGGGGTCGTGTGGAAGCAACCTTCGAGGCGACCTTGAAGGACTTCAGCAGCCTCAAGCTGGAATACCGGATTGGTTCCGGTGCCCGAAAACAGGCCACATCGGTACACAACGAGCAGGTCAGCTTGCCCGGAGGCGTCCATACGATACGGTACTATATAAGCGATTGCGCCGGTCAGACGGATAGCTGTTCGTTTACGGTAACGGTAGAAGACCGCGAAGCACCCCAATTGACCTGCCCGGGCGATACCACGGTAGCCTTGCCTGCGGGTGCTTGTACCGCCGAGATAGCCCTTCCCCTGCCCGTAGTGGCCCTGGACAACTGCTCCGCGCTTGGCGGCTACCAACTCCGCCTGCCCATGGACACTGCTGCTGCCTATTTAACCTATGATTTCAATCCCAGTGCAAACGCCTATGTCGCCAACGGGCGAACCTTTTCATTCATCCAATCAAGCCCCAACGCTACCGATAGCGCTTCGCTGACCTTATATTTCAAGGGAGATTTTTCAAGCCCCGGTGCCATCCTTACCGTGCGCAGCGAAGAAGGGGATTTACTGGGTTCCACCCGCGTGGGGGATGCGACTTGTAGTTCGGCGGGAAAGCTGGTCCTTCGGATCGCCCCGAGCGCAGTCAACCGTTGGGCCGCTGATGGCAAGATAGACTTCTCTGTTTTACCGGGTGCTGCCTCAAGCGTTGACGGCATCAATCCCTGCAACCCCGCCCGCGTCCAGGCAAACGGCAGCAAGGATTCGGTTGCATATCTTTTTGCAGAGCTGGCCTATCCCAACATCGGCCCGTCCTACTTTACCACGGGCGCCACACAGATACCGCTTACTCCGGCACCGTTCCCGTTGAAAAGACCCATGCACATCTTTAACCGGGGAGTCACTACCGTGTATTACCTCATTTCGGATGCATACGGCAACCGCGACACCTGTAGTTTCCAAGTACGCGTAGAGGACCGGGAGATTCCTAAAGCACTTTGCCAACCTACCACCCTGTTCATCAGTCCGGCGGGGTTGGAAAGCCCACAAGTCAGCGCCCAGCAGATAGATGCGGGCAGCACGGACAACTGCGGCATAGCGCGGTTCGAACTCCTCCCCAATACGTTTAGTTGCACACAAGCAGGTACTATACAGGACGTAGTCCTTACCGTCTTCGACTCGGCGGGAAATAGTGCGCGCTGTTCCACCCTGGTGCGGGTCGAGAATATAGCCCCGGATCCCTTTGCCAACTCCGATCTCTGCGGGACGGATACGCTCTTTCTATATGCCAATCCACCCAAAGCGAGCGGCGGTATCTTATACACCTACAAATGGACCGGGCCCAACGGGTTCACCTCTACCCGTGAAAACCCTTTCATACCCAATATCGGTTCCAGGAACGCAGGTTCCTACACCGTGGAAATTACCGGGTTCACGGGGTGTAAAGCCATTGGCACCCTAGAGATAGCCATTGAAGATTTGCCATTGACCCCTGAATTGACTGCAAAAGACAATTTTTGCGAAGAAGATGCGATCGTACTCAACTCTTCCATCGCCCCCAGCGATCCTTCCGTGCGATACCGCTGGTATCGCGGTATCGCTCCCGACGGAGTGTTGCTCGGCACGACTATTGTGCCCTCTTTTTCTGTGCCCGCTCCCCATTCTGAAGGCATTCAGGATTTTTACCTGACGATAGAAGTGAACGGCTGTATATCGCGTCCTTCTGCTCCCAAGGCGATACGAGTGGTCCGGCGGCCGGTCGCAGTACCGAGTGCAGACCAGTTCAGGGTTTGCGCCGGGCAGGAAGTCCTGTTGGGCACGGAAGTGACCGGGCCCGGCATCACCTACGCCTGGAAGGGGCCAAACGGTTTTAGCTCTTCTAATCAATACCCTCCGGCCATCCTCACCACCATGGCCGACGGAGGTGACTACGAGCTCGTCGTTTCCCGTTATGGCTGTGCATCGGCACCAGCTTTCGTGGCGGTAAACATCCTCCCCAAGCCTGTCAGGCCGGAAATCACCAGTTCCGGCGCGGTTTGTGCCGGGGGCGAGGTCACCTTGCGCACGAGCGCCAGCGCCACCAAATACACCTGGATAGGTCCCAGCCTGCTTGAGTTCCCTACGTCTTCCAGTTCTTTTTTCCTGTCCAACGTTTCCAAAGCGGTAGCCGGGGCCTGGAGGGTATATGTAACGATCCAGGGCTGTCAATCCGATGTTTCCCTACCCACCCTGGTCGTAGTGAACGACCCTCCAAAAGTAAGCATTGCTACGTCCCCTGCCGTCATCTGCGACGGGGGCCCACTCACGCTGAACGCATCTCCAACGATAGTCAACGCGACCTATCGCTGGTCAGGGCCCTCCAATTTCAGTGCGGTGGGCAATACTGCGAGCGTGCAGACTGCGCGCGTACAGAACACGGGGCGCTACTCCCTAACGGTTACTGGGGCCGATGGCTGCTCCGCGACTGCCTCTACCGATGTGGACGTAAGACCTGCCGTGCGGATTGCCGCGGTGACCAACGATGGGCCCGATTGCCTGTCAGGGCCCATGGATATCCGCTTGAGCGCCTCTATTTTCCCCGAGGACGACGGCACCTATCTATATCGCTGGACCGGCCCGAACGGGTATGTCTCGAATAACCGGATAGGGGTTATCCCCAAAGCCACACAGCTCAACAACGGCAACTACCAACTTCTGGTCACTACCGCTCAGGGCTGCATATCGGCCCCCTCCATAACGATAGTGGACGTCAAGGATCCCCCCAGAGCCCCCGCTGCACCACAGATCAATGAAACAGCTCCCGGACCGGTATGCGAAGGCTCAGAAGCCGTTCTATGTGCACAGGCTTATCAGGGAGCGCAAGTCGTGTACAACTGGGCGACACCCAATAAAGGCATCCTGACGACTACCACGCCTTGCCTGCCTCTTAGCAACGTACGCTCCGGCGATTCGGGGGCCTACGCGGTTTTTGTCACGGTAGATGGATGCCGCTCCATGCAATCGGCCCCTACGCTGTTGACCGTGAACCCCAAGCCGGTCATCAACGCCGTCAGCAATAGCCCGGTATGTGCCGGTAGGCCCTTGGAGCTGCGTGCTACCATTCTCTCAGGAGCCACATACGAATGGACTGGCCCCAACTTCAGTTCCTCCCTGGCCATCGCACAGATTACACAGGCAGACTCTGCGCAAAATGCCGGCATCTACTCCGTCACGGCAATCCTGAACGGCTGCAGATCCGCGACGGCCACCACGTTAGTCAAGATTCTTCCTACCCCCCTACAGCCCGTCCTGACGGCAAAAGAGGCCATCTGTATCAGCAAACCGGGTGCTGAGTTGAAGATTGGGCTGCAGCAGGGCAGTGCGACGCCCGGCGCCATGTACACCTGGCTGGGGCCTCTTGGCCCCCTTGGCTCTACCCAAATACCCGAGTTCACCCTATCGAATTTCAGCAATTACCGGAATGGGGTAAACACCTTTTCCGTACAGGCCCAACTGGGTGCTTGCAGCTCGCCCCTCTCGAAGCCCATCGAAGTTTCGCTGAACACTATCCCGGAAGACATCGCCTTTGCGGGAAACGATTTCAATGCCTGCGATGCCGAGGCTATCTTTCTCAACGGGCTTGAACCCTCTTTGGGCCAGGGCCGCTGGACGCTGGTGTCGGGTCCCAACCCTTCGGATATAGTCATCACGTCGCCCAACAGAGGCCGTACGGCTGTACAAAAACTGATTGGCCCCAACCTTTATACATTCCGCTGGACCCTCTCCAACGGTGCTTGTACCGATTTTTCTGCCGATGAGGTGCGCGTGTCCGTCAGCCGCCAGGATACGGCATTTGCGGGGGAGGACCTGCTGGTCTGTCTTAGCCCAAGCATCAAACTGGGCGCCAAGCCCAGCGTGAACGGAACCGGAACCTGGTCGCAGAGTTCTGTACAAGCCCAACTCGGGGTGCGCATCCTGGAACCTGCCAACCCCGGTACCGCCATCAGCGGTATGCAGCCGGGGAACCTGTACGCTTTCACCTGGACGGTACTGGGGGGCTGTGGGAACCTCAGTGATGAAGTTATGGTGCTTATCTCCGACCCTAACCCCTATGCAGGGCCTGACCAGCAGATCTGTACACTTGACGGCACCGCAAAACTATCCGCAGACCTACCAACCAGCGGGAGTAGCGGCCGGTGGTTTAACTTGACCCCCGGCACACGCATCAGCGACTCGCTCAAACTTCAACCGAGCGCAAGCCAGCTTCGACCCGGCGAAAACTACTTCGTGTGGGAAATCGACCGTGGAATTTGCGGGGCCAGCTCAAGGGATACCGTCGTCATCCGCTATACCCGTAGCCCGGAGGCCATTCAAGACTCCTTTAGTGTACCTTTTGGAGAAGCATTTATCGTACCCGTCCTGAAAAACGACCTCTATTCCGGCAGGGTGCGGCTCCGCATAATAGTACCCCCCAATCGCGGCACCCTGCAGTTGCGCAACGACAGTGTGCTGGTCTATACCCCTGCTGTCAACTATGTAGGAGAAGACGCCTTCCGTTACGAACTCTGCAGCACCGGCTGCACCTGTACTACAGCAGAGGTAGAGTTGGAAGTGGGAAAAGAGGCCGGTTGTGATGTACCTACTATCATCACCCCCAACAACGACGGCATCAACGACACGTTCATCGTACCCTGTTTAATTGACGAAGGGGCTTACCCCAACAACCAGATCCTGATTTTCAACCGGTCCGGACAGGAGGTATATCGTTCCCGACAGCCCTACCAAAACAACTGGCAAGGCACCTATAACGGGGAACCGTTGCCGGTAGGTACCTACTTTTATGTGATAGACTTTGGGGATGGAAGTACCCCTGTCAGAGGCTTTTTTGTCATTCAGCGCTAAATGGAAGGGATATGTTGCGATTTTTAGGAACTCTTTTCGCCTTGTACGCCCTATGGCTTCCGCTACAAGCACAGCAAGAGGAGCGCTACTCCCAGTTTATGCTGAATAAGCTGGGTATCAACCCGGCGTATGCCGGGACTCAGGGAGGCATCACCCTATCTTCACTAGTGCGCAGCCAGTGGCTCGGACTCGACGGGGCGCCGGAGACACAGCTCCTCTCCTTCTCTGTACCGGTGTGGAACCAGAACATCGGACTTGGTGCGAACATCGTACGCCAGACCATCGGGGTCAGCTCCAACTACTCCATGGAAACGTCCTACTCCTACCGCCTGCGCGCTCCCAGGGGTTACCTGCACATCGGTCTGCAAACTTCCCTGCGCATGCTTCGCACCGACTTTGCCCAATTGAAAGGAACGCAGCCTATCAGCCAGGATCAGGCGGTACCCTCCAACATACAGAGCAAACTGGTGCCCAACTTCGGGGTAGGACTCTACTACGACTCCGAAAATTTTTACATCGGGTTATCCACGCCGAGGCTTCTAAAAAGCAATATTGATTTAAGCGATGACCAGGGCCCCATCTCAAAGGAAGTACAACACTTGTACCTAATGACCGGCTTTGTGATTCCTGTGGGGGAAAACGCATCCCTCCAACCCAACATCCTCTTCCGCTATGTCAAATCGGCACCGGTCGAAGCCGATATCAACCTGACCCTTATTTTTCTCGACAAGTTTTCTGTCGGAGCCTCTTACCGCCCGGGGGGATCCCGCGATAGAGGCTTAGGGGAATCTATATCGCTACTCACCAGCGCGCAGTTGAGCGACAAAATCCTCTTCGGCATAGCTTATGATATGACGCTTACCGAACTGCGGAACTATACCGACGGTACGGTAGAAGGGGTACTCCGCTTCACGGTGTCGGGTAAATCTTCTGGCAGCGGGCGGAGTGTGGACAGCCCTCGCGACTTCTAAATACAGCAGTTATGAATATCCAGGTTAGATGGCTCCTCTTTGTCCTTTTGTGGATGGGATATAGCGTCCTGGCCGGTCAAGGCAAGGATCGCCGGGAGGAAACCTCCAGTGTGCGCATTCAAAATACCACCCTTATCAATTCCGGTGCCTCCGATTTTTCGCCGGCATTTTATGCCAATGGCCTGGTCTTCGTCAGTTCCCGACTGAAGGGAGGTATGGTGGATCCCAACACGGGCGGTACTTTTTTCGACCTGTTTTATGCCCCCTTTGACAAAGACGGGGTGCCCCAAAAAGCCAGGCTCTTTTCCCTGGAAATCAATTCGACCCTGAACGAAGGCCCCGTGAGTTTTGACCGTGCCGAAAACACCTTGTTTTTCACCCGCAATAACCTGGATCAGGGAGCCAGCAAAACCGACAAATCGGGTAAAGTAGTCCTCAAGATATACCAGGCCGTCCGGGGAGTGTACGATTGGGAAAAAGTGGTTGAACTACCCTTCAACCGCGATTCCTTTTCCTGTATGCATCCTTCCCTAAGCCCGGACAACCACCGGCTCTTCTTCGCGTCCAACATGCCGGGCGGTTATGGTGGCATGGATATCTATTTCGTTGACCGGGAGGGCGATACCTGGTCGGAGCCTATCAATTTAGGCCCGGAAGTCAATACCATCCAGGATGAAGCCTTTCCATTCATCCACGAGAGCGGAGTCCTGTTCTTTTCGTCCAACGGGCACCGCAGTGCGGGTAATCTCGACGTGTACTCCATTGATATCAGTTCTACCCGCTGGGGGCAATTGCGCAAGCTGGAAACCCCCATTAATTCGTCCTCGGACGATTTTGGCCTCATCGTCAGCAATGATGGGAAAAAGGGATATTTTTCTTCCAACCGAAAAGACGGAAAAGGAAAAGACGATATTTATTTTTTTGAAACACCAAACGGCCTGAACGGTCTGCTGGAGCCGCGCATATACACGTTGCGACTCAATGTCACCGATGCCAGAATCAACTATCCGGTCCTCAATGCCTCCGTGCATATTTTCGAGCGCTCCCCGGATGGTCGTATCCTGAACGATTCTGCCTATCATGTGGAAGTAGCTTCTGAAGACCGGGAATTCGGCTTGCGCATGATTCGGAAGTCACCCAAAGAACTCGGTACGCCCAAAGCCTTGACCGGACGGATGGGCGAGGCTGTCGTACAGCTGCATCCCTACCGCGACTACCTGATATTGATCTCTAAAGATGGGTACAAGCTCTCCGAAACCACTTTTTCCCCTAACACTTACGATCCCTCCGTACCCCTGCCCATTTCATTGGAACGGAACAATTGCAACACCTTGAGGGGGGTCGTCCGAAGCGCTGCAAACGGGGCGCCCATACCCAATGCCAAGGTGCGCATCCTCAACTCATGTACCCAACAGGAGCAGCAAATCCTGTCCGGTGCCAATGGCGTTTATGAATACTGCGTGGAACTGGGCTGTAACTACGTCCTCGTAGGCACAAAAGAAGGTTATGACCCATTCCAGGCCCAACTTGCCCTCGGCAGCGTCAAAGAAAGCCGGGTATTCGAACTGGATCTCCTCCTTCCACAAGCGTCCAAGCTGGCCTCTCGTACCCCGCTGACAGAAGGCGCTGTCATCGTACTGAACAATATTTACTACGATTTCAATAAATCCGAAATACGGAGTGGCCAGTCGCGCGACCTCGAAGCCCTCGCCCGTCTCATGGCAGTCTATCCAACTATGGAAATCGAACTGGGTGCGCATACCGATTCACGCGGTGCTTCCGACTACAACCTGACCCTATCGCAGGAGCGGGCGGAATCGGCCAGGGCTTTTCTCCTGAGCCGTGGCATAGCCGCCGAACGCATCAAGGCCGTGGGCTATGGCGAAACCCGTCTCCGCAATGGATGCGTGGATGGCATCTTCTGTTCCGAGAGCGAACACCAGTTCAACCGGCGCACCGAGGTCAAAGTGCTCAAAATTGAAGAGCCTATCCCTGTCTCACCCATGAAGAACTGACCCTGACCATGCCCCCTGTAATCAGACTTGTTGCGAGGGAATCATCGAGGGGTCAAAAAGGCCCTTTTTCGCCCATGCTGCGCCTTTTTTCGGTTCTATAGCTGGGCTTAGACTCCTCAAAAAGCCTTCGCATGAACAAAAAATGGCTCTTCTTTCCCACCTCGCTGGCCCCTCGCAACCAGTCTATTGCCGACACCTTGAATTTTCTCCGGAAAATGCAGGTCAGAAGGATTGGAAACGCCCTAAAAATCTTTGCCTCGTACTACCTGACGCGCCTGCTCCGAAGGCCGGTGGTCTGGGGAAAACCAATTTCGGTTTCTTTCGAGCCTACCACAGCCTGCAACCTGCGCTGCCCCGAGTGCCCAAGCGGGCTGCGTGCCTTTACGCGTCCTACCGGCAATCTGCAAGCCGATTTTTTTCGCAAAACTATAGATGAACTCGCCCCCGAGCTCATCTATCTCATCTTTTACTTCCAGGGGGAGCCCTACATCCATCCTGCTTTTTTAGATATGGCCGCCTATGCCCGAAAAAAGGGCCTATATACCATCACCTCTACCAATGGCCACTTCCTCAACGACGATAACGCCCGCCGAACCGTCGAATCCGGCCTGGACCGGCTGATTATCTCCGTAGATGGGACGACCCAGGAAACGTATGCGCAATATCGCATCAACGGCAAACTCGAGGTCGTGCTGCAGGGAGCCCGTAATGTGGTCGCCTGGAAAAAAAAACTGGGCTCGCCCACCCCCCACCTCATATTCCAGTTTCTCGTCGTTCGGCCCAACGAACACCAAATTGAAGACCTCCACCGCCTGGCCCGGGAAATCGGGGTGGATGAAGTACGACTCAAAACCGCCCAGGTGTACGATTTTATCCACGGGAACCCGCTCATACCCACTATCGAACGCTATGCCCGCTACCAAAGGCAAGCCGACGGAACCTACCGCATCAAGAACGAACTCCTCAACCACTGCTGGAAACTCTGGCACGCCTGCGTCATCACCTGGGATGGCACCGTCGTTCCCTGCTGCTTCGATAAAGATGCCCAGCATCGCCTCGGCAGCCTGCAAAACCGATCCTTTTCCGATATCTGGCATGGGGAGGCCTACACGCGGTTTCGCAAAAGCCTGCTGCAGGGACGCGATAAAATAGATATATGCACCAACTGCACGGAAGGGTGCAAGGTGTGGGGGTGAAAATCCCCTGGCCTGCGTATCTTTCAGTGCATGGGTGCCTTCTCGCGGGGAGCCAAAAGGTCCTTTTTTCAACAAAAATAAGTTTGGTACGTTTTAATAAAAAAAGTTAGATTTGTCTAACAAATAAAGTTTATGGTTCTTAGTAAATCGGAAGAGGATTACCTGAAAGCCCTTTTTCACTTATGTATAGAATGTGAAGAGGAAAAAGCCGGAACGAATCAACTCGCGGATTATCTGTGCGTATCGCCTGCCTCCGTAAACAATATGCTCAAGCGTTTGAAGGAAAAAGATTTAGTCGCCTACCAGAAGTATGGCAAGGTGGAACTCACCGATAGTGGGCGGGAAACGGCAGTCTGGCTAATCCGCAAGCATCGGCTTTGGGAGACCTTTCTCTATCGCCACATGCATTTCACCTGGGATGAGGTACACGACGTAGCGGAGCAACTGGAGCACATACAGTCCACCAAGTTGATCGCCGAGTTGGATAAATTCCTGGGGTTTCCCAAAACGGACCCTCACGGGGCGGTCATACCGGACGGGGAGGGGCGCTACACGATTGCCCCGCGCACTATGCTTTCAGAGTTACACGCCGGCGACCGCTGCCGGCTGAGTGCAGTAGCCGACCATTCCGGAGCGCTCCTGCAATACGCTTCCGAGATGGGTCTCGAACTAAACAGCACCATTCACGTACACGCTGTCCGGGGCTTCGACCTGACGATGCTGATTGAGGTGGCGGGGCGTATGCACTCGGTATCCCGGACTTTTGCCGACCATTTATTTGTCAGAACCGAATCTTAACGCATCGAGAAATGTATATGGTCATTCAACCGCTGTTTGCCCTGATGGGCGGGGTACTTGTCCTTATGCTGACTGCCCTGATACTATGGCCCCAATGGGGGCTCCTCGCCAGGATTTCGCGCAACCGGCTCAATGCACAACGCGTCCTGCTGGAGGATGCACTCAAATATATTTTTGACTGCGAATACAGAGGCATCTCCTGTCGGCTCAATGGCATTGCCGGCAACTTGCACTATTCTGCCGACCGCACCGCCCGCCTGCTCGAAAGCCTGAGCACCATGGGATTAGTACGATCGCGGGGAGATATGTTCCAGCTCACCGATGCAGGTCGCTCCTACGCGCTGCGCGTCATCCGCGTACACCGGATATGGGAGCGCTATCTGGCCGATGAGACCGGAGTAGGGCACCAGGAGTGGCATGGCCAGGCCGACCTCGCGGAGCACCACCTTTCCGCCGCAGCGGCAGATGAGCTGGCCGCACAGATTGGAAATCCGGTATTCGACCCCCACGGCGACCCTATCCCGTCGCCACAGGGAGAGCTCCCCGCCTACCGGGGCAAAGCGCTCCATACCCTGCAGGAGGGGGAATTAGCAAGGATTTTGCACATTGAGGACGAGCCTGCAGCCATTTTTGCACAAATAGCTGCCCAGGGCCTTTACCCGGGAGTAGAAGTCTATATCATGGAAGTATCCGAAGACCGCATCCGCTTTGCCGCAAACGGAGAAGAATGTACCCTGACCCCGCTTTTTGCCTCCAATATCACGGTCGAGCTATTGCAGCAAGGTACGCCGAGCAGAGAAAAGCATGAACTCCTATCCTCTCTGGAAATCGGGGAAAGCGCCATCGTCAAGCGTATTTCACCCCTGTTTCGCGGGCAACAGCGCCGGCGCCTCATGGATATGGGCGTCGTGCCGGGAACTCGAATTTCCGCTGCTTTTCGAAGTGCTTCTGGCGACCCGGTGGCTTATCGCATCCTCGGGGCAACCCTGGCTATCCGAAAAGCACAAGCTGATCATATTTATATTCAAAAGATGGGACTTGATGCGAAGGGTCAGTGAGGTGGGAAAAAAGAGTCATTTTCTTTCCACGCGAAGGCTTTTTGTGGGAGTAT
>VFQS010002470.1_pt1 | contig 15165 bp, 14 predicted proteins | sample 3512361 | NCBI WGS metagenome assembly VFQS01 (sample SAMN10412375, study PRJNA504923) | tailings metagenome | isolation source: Relicate 1 Philex TSF3 active mining | place: Philippines
ATGCCAAACTCTTGAAAAGTAAAAGACCAACTAAAACCGCAATACCAGTGCTAATATCCTTTATAAATGAAAGAGCAACTATTAAAAGAAGAATAATGTTGCCTATCATTGTGTTAAATATAGAGTGAAAAATACCTGGAATAGCATAAACAAGAACCCATAAAATAACAAAAACTGTAAGTAAACCAACTAACATGTTTACGTTAAACATCGATTTCAAATCACTGAGAGATTTAAATCCTCCACGTTGTCCACTCATACTGTCCAACATCATTTTAACAAGACCAGGACCAAAAATAACTATTAATACCAAAGCCCAAATAGGAATCATTTTATATATTTAATAAAGAAGAATAATCCAGTTTATTATATAATTTGTCCTAAATATTTAATACATCATACCCATTTGTTTCAATAAAAACCACAATAATAAAATAACAACAATACCACTTACAATAGTACTCATTTTCATACCCATAATAGAACTGCCGCCGCGTTGTCCACTCATACCGTCAAATATCATTTTAATAATACCAGGACCAAAAACAATTAATAAAACCAAAGCCCAGATAGGAATCATTTTACTTTATATATATTTGAAATAAAATAAAATATTTATAGTATTAATGTTTTCTATTTTTTCTTGTTTTTCTTCCTCCTCCATAAAGAGTTGTCGAATTATTACTCGCACCGGTGAACATAATACTTGTTCCTACAATTGCGGTTAAAGCAACAACTGATAATATTTCCGCGACTCCAAATCCCATCTATATAATAGATAAGATTATTTTAATGATGTTTTCTGGTTCCTCTATGACGTGAACCTCCATGTTTTCTAGATTTATGTTTAGAGCCACCACCTTGTGTAGTAGGTTTGACGAAAATTGTTGTACCTACTAAGGCGACGAGTGTTAAAATAGCAAAGACTGTTGTAGTATCCATTTTAAATAATATATATTATAAAAAGAAAAAATATTATTTAACGATGTTTTCTGGTTTTCTTTCCACCTGAACGATGTCTTTTTGTGTGACCGCCGCCACCACGATTAGGACCTGTTGATAAAAACAAACCAGCTGTTCCAATTAAAGTTAAAATCATTATAATACTACTAGTATCCATTTGAACGTTATATAAAAAGCTGAGAAAAAATTATTTATTTAAGATTCAACAAATTGGCTATTTGATTTGATATACCATTCAGGAGGTGCTAAATAAACAGGGGATGCTGCAATAGAACAAGCGCCACTATTACCAGCGCTAACTTTGAGACCTCCTGTGTATGCAATACCTGTACCAGTATTAGTAGCAAATGGGAAAGGTTTTTGTAGTCCGGTTGGGTTGGCACATTGTCGTTGGATTTGTAACGTATATTGACTAGAATCCTGTGAATTACGCAAGTATTTTGTGTAAGGAGCATTTGCAGCCATAGTATTAAATTTATATTTGGCGGTCGAAGTATTACAATCACAAGGACCACATTCTTTAATATAACCTTCATATTTTTTGAAATCATTAACATCTGTAACACAAACGTTTGCAGCGGCTATTGTTTGAATATATAAACCTTGACTTGCGCTTTCTGTTTGGTTACCGGTATAAACAGGTTGAACCCAATAATTAGGGTATTTACCGTTATAAGCCCATCTATATTTTTGTTCCAACATTCCTTTTGTGGAGAGAACACTAGGTTTAATATATTTGTATTGAGTTCCAAGAGTATCGACTTCCCGAATATTCAAAACAGGTTGGGCTTGTTTATAAGTTCCACAACACCCACCAGATCCCATAGGATGTACACCTCTATATGGAGTACCTTGTTTAGACATTTTGTAACCTTTGCCTATATAACCGACGTTTCTATGTCCGCCATTAAGAGAGAAACCTACTGGACCGTAATTATCAATAGCGAGTTTTAGACCAACTGTACTTGCGCCGAATGGACCTTGTGGTAACCAATAACCCCCAGGTGGTTTTCCTGATATTTTTGTAGCGGAAGACCAGCGATTAATAGATTTTTTTTTAAATGTAGCAAGTGACATATTATATGACTTATAACATAATATGAGATATTAAATATGAATTATTAAATATAATAAATGTTTCTTTTTTTGACATCAATATTCAAATTTCTTAATAAAAACCAATTTAATTTGGTGTAATAAATAGTTTCCATGTTTTTATCGGTGCTAATATCCTTTTTATTTCCTAATATTTTTTCTGTTTTGGATTCATAATTTTCACCGAAGAGAGAATAATAAATAAACAAGGCTAAACTATAATAAACAGCTCTATAATCTACAATTGTAGGTAAAGTAGTAATGCTGTTTATTTCAGGTGATTTGAAACCGTTTTTTTTAAAGGGTTTTAAAAATTGCAAATATTTGTCGAATTTGTTGTTTTCAATAATTTCAATAGTATTTCCAAGATATAAGAAATGTTCGTAGTCTATTACGATGACGTTTTCTGGGACTATATTGTAAAATGTATGATTCAATCTCTCTAAATACATTATTTGATTCTTAAAAGAATGTATAATATTTAAACAATCTATATATTGTACTTTTCTAACACCGTAGTTTTTTTCACATTGATCTAAGAAATCATTAAATGTCATTACATTTTCGGCTTGAAAAAAAACAGTAGTAAAGCTGTCGTTTCTCTTGACATTTTCTAAAAATCCAGAGTGAAAAATGGATTTGAATAATGCATTTGTTTCTTTTGTATAACCAATTGAGTTGTTATGGTGTATGGCAAATTTGTAATTATTGTAATAATTAATTGTTATGTTATCTTTATTATATATTTCCATGGAAATCTCTCTATAATTAATAGATGAATATAAAATTATATGTTTAAATTTGTTTCTTCGTTAATTTCTTCTTCGCTGGATTTTTCCTTTTTTCTTTTTGCCAATATTCTCCAAAACCACGGATGATCGTAAAACACCTTTATATCTTTCCCTTGTATTAATCTTTCTCGGGCTCTCAAAGCGTTTTCATTATGAAACCATTTTTTCATATGAATAAAACATCGTTGAAAATTTTCACCACGATCACCTTGTTTTTTAACCAAATCGATTCGATCAATCTCTCCAAGTTTCAAATCTTTAATAATATTGAAAACAAATTTTCTGTCTAAATTGGTGGAAATTCGCGGAATACATAGGTTCGGTTCATTCGGTAAATATGTTATTTCGTCTGTCATTTTTGTAAATTTGTAAATTATATAATGTTATTTTTATGGCTTTAAATAGTTTATAAATCAATTAATCAATTTTTTTTGTAATTAATTTTCGCATTCCAAATCTCTCTAATTAATAAAAAACAAGTTAGTAAAATTAAAAAAAAATTGAATTAATAAATAAGTTTTTGTTTTGTTTATATAAAATAAATAACTACTCAAAATAACTAATTATTAAAATGGAAGTAATGCCAAATATTATTGATTTAACAGAAAGTCCACAACCAGTTACAATAAAAAAAACAATAACTTGCAGTTTTTGCAGACAAAAAGGACATAATATTAACAGATGTTCTAGTGATGAATTGAGAGATTCTTATGATCGTTTGAAAACATTATACGCCCAAGAAATTGACCGACCAGGACAAAATATTTTCGATAATTTCGAGAGAAAGACATTACAAGTTATTGGTAAAAGATATTTCCGTATTCCTTTAAAAACAGAATATGAAAAATTATGTGAATTATTACTAACAAATCTCTCTAATAACTATTTATTAATGTCACAAAATACAGGAAATATAAGAAGAAGTCAGATTCCAACTTATAATATTGGATCAATAATGAGTGAATATATGAATGCTTTATTAACAGAAAATGAATTAACCTTTATGTCATCCATATTATATTCAATACATAATATTCAAAATCCAACTAATGAACCACCAAATATAAACTTGAAATTAAACGAAACCGAAATAAAAGAAAACGAAAAATTTACTTGCTGTGTTTGTATGGACGACGCTATTACAATCAAAAATTCCGTAAAAACAAATTGTGAACACGAATTTTGCAACGATTGTATGAAAGATTGGGTTAAAAAAACTGGTAATGGTTGTACTTGTCCTATATGTAGAACCAAAATTAATGAAATAACTATAAATTTAAAAGAAAATTTTGAAGATTGGAAATCAATCATTAGAGAGAATTGATAAAACCGCACTATTTAACAGAAATATAATATGTATTTAAAACTACTTAAAGAAAACATACAATACTTATATGTTGGGGATCCCCGCTCAACACATGATTCCCGGCTTTAGCTCAGGGGTAGAGCAATTGACTGTAGAAGGTTTATACCATTGTGTGGTTATCAATGGGTCGCTGGTTCGATTCCAGCAAGCCGGATTTTATTTTACTTTCATTTATTTATAATAAAAGTAAAATCTTAGTTTATTTTTTATTCATCCGCATCAGTACCGGCATAAATATTGAATTCGCTATCCTCAACAATAATATCATCTTCCCTGAATGGATCCATAAGTTTTCTAATAAACCTGTTTAAGGTTAGTGGATTTTTCAAATAATATGTCTCACTCACACCAAATAACCAGTAAATCCATGTTCTTTTCATTTTTTCTGCATTCATAATTTCTTGATGAAACATTTGGTCTATTATTGAAAAACCAGATTTCAAAACTAGAATCTCTCTAACAATCCTCGTTTTTAAATTAGTTAAATAAACTAACCTTCTAATTTGAGGTTGCGTGAGTTTTATTTCCTTTCCATTCTTATCCCTGCCTTTTTTAATATCATTCAAAAATCTTATCTCATTTTTAACATTTTTCAAATTTGTTATGGTTTTTTTCTTATAATCATCTATTTTTTTTATTACAGAAAATATATTTGTGTTATAAATAACCGGATATCTCAACCTAATTGCACGCGGAATAATAAATTGATTCGTTTCCTTTATTTCCGCAACTTTTTTCTTGATATCTTCCAAATTTTTCAATAATTCTACTTTTAATTTGTGATTCAACTGATTTTCATATTTTTTAACAACATCCGTCGGTTTTTCTTTTTCATACATTATTTTTTCATTTTCATTTTCATTATCATCATTATCAATTATGTTTTTAATATCAATTTCATTATCTCTGAATAAAAGAACAGAACCTGACAAAAACTCAACCGAACTCTGTAATTTATCATATTGATGCGAAGATATTTTATGTGCCTCAGAGGCTGCATCCAATTTAAAATAATTCACAAGAGCCAATAAAAAAGCTATCAAACCATTTACTGATGACAAAACAATATAACCCCATTCATATTTATCTACAATAGAAGCCATAACTGTTGCCACAGCAGAAAGCATAATAGAAGGCATCATTAACGCATTCAACCTCTGTTCTGAGAAATATTTCGCCTCCATATATATCATCTTTTGACCCTTCAAATAACTAGCTAAAATATCTAATGACGACGAGTATTTATCATTTACATTATAGTAGTATTTATCTATTTTTTTCTCGACTTCTAAGTATGACAATTTAGTGTATCCTTTTGTAGGTTGATGTTCCTTTTTTTTATTATTTGTCACACTCACACTTTCACATGTTGAAATCGTTCTCGGTTTATTATTAACATTATTGTTAATATCGGTGTTATTATTTTTGTTATCACTACTACTACTATTATTATTACTAATATCTGCTGTATTTTCATACTCATTAACACCAATAATAACAGATTCTGTTCTAACCATGTCTCTTATATTTTCAATATCCTTCTCACTATCACTATCACTATCCGCTAAATCACTATTACTTTCAGCATAATAATCGTTGTCGTAACCACCACCATTGTCATATAATTTATATATGTCTTCTTCTTTCTTTTCATTTGATGGAATTTCATAACCAAATCGACGTTTTAAAAGACCAAAAAATTTTTTCATAGTGCCTTTATTCTTTATATTATTTGTTGACGGAGAATGTGAAATTGAATAATATTCGTCGTCAATCTCTCTAACATTAATATTAATTGCTTCGTTATTGTCACTACTTTCGTTTTTCTCATCATTCGAATTCAAATTACTTGAATCGCTATTTATACCACTAGTTTCACTCATTTTATTTCCTTTATATAAAAAAATTATAATATTAACTAATAGTATATAAGAAAGAATGGCACGTAAAACTAGAAGAAATGAACCATGGAGAGGATGGAAAAAAGAAAAACCAGGGTATCACCAAAAAACAGTTATGTTAAAAAAATGCGGCAAAAAATGCTTTTTAGGACCTAACAAATCATTCCCTATTTGTAAAAAAAATACTTGCAAAATTAGTAAGAAGGGTGTTTATGCTGCATATGTTAGAGCAAATCAATATCATCGCAGAAATATAACTAAACGGGCTAACAAAATGTTAAAAAAAATGGGTGCTAAACGTTAGAAATAATTTAAAAAAAATTGAAAACTTATTAAATCAAAATGTATAATAATTATATTTAAAAACCTTAATAAATATTTAAATATATAAAATATATAATTAGTACTTTACTTTACTTTAATTTTCAAAAATGATAGGCACATATGATATTGAATATAATGGATATATTGAATATAATAATGACTATTATAATGAATATTATGATGACAATATTAAAAGTAAATGTGAAAACGTGAATCATCAACCACACACCAAAAATAATTCAACCGATAATGATGACTGGGGATTTTTCGTCACGTTGGATGTAGATGAAAATAAACCTTATAACTATTATAAAAATGTAACATTTATAGAAACACCTATGTATAAGACTAAGCGACATAATAAAATAGAAAAACCTCATACAAACAATTTAATCGAATTATGCAATTTCAGCGTGTTGTACCAAAAACTTTCGATGTATTTTCAACAAAGACATAAAACAAAAAACAAAGATATTAGTGGAAACATATTTTATAAAAATTATGGAAGTTTTGCGTTTGTTTGTTCCGCTGTTTTATTTGTAACCAATTTATTTACTGAAAATTCTAAGCAGTAGAAGAACATTTATAAATCATATAACGAGTCCAATTATTTATACCACATCTTGTTTGACCGAATAATTGTCCCTTTGGATCTATTGTATAATTGTTTACAAAAGACACATTAGGATCAATATTGGTAGGACTAGTTGGAACAGGATAATTATTTTGTAATACGTCGACATAATTCAAGTTTTCTTCTGTTAATAAGTTAATATTTAATTCGGTTTTATTTATGAGAGAAGAAGGACAGCACTTATAGCTAGTATTATATAAATTTTTCAAAGCAATATAGTTTCCTTGTTTATATAAATTTCCTGGATTTATACGACAATTTAAAACAGGACAGAGAACCGTTGTTGCGGTTTTTCTTTTTATATAATCGCCTGCGTCCAATTTTGTAACCAATTTACCGAATGTGGGTTTTGCGGGTATAATTTGAAATCTATTGTTATTCATAATATTTGTTTTATATAATTTGTAGTTATAATAATTTTAAAAAAAATTGAATTTATTAATATTTATCAATAAATTCAAATAACAACTATATTATACAATTATTACACTCTAAATTAATTATGATTATGTTAAAACCTTTTAAATATGTCAAAAAATGCTTTGACAAAATATTTAATATGAAAAATGTTAGCGATAATAATGATTTTGACAATTCTAAAAAAAATGATGATATAATTCCCAACAGCAATATTATAAGCAACGACGAGAGAAACACGTTGCTTGACAACATAAATAATAACAATAACAATAACAATAATGAAATAAATGAAAATGATATATGTCTACATTATCCAAATGTTGCTTGGGCTGATACGATTCCATTTGTTCCGCCAGTAAAAATAGGTTATGTCATAAAAGTATATGATGGAGATACTATTACAATTGCATCTAAATTACCATATGAGAGTTCGCCTTTATACCGTTTTTCAGTAAGATTAAATGGAATAGATACGCCGGAAATCAAAGGGAAAACAGATGAAGAAAAAACCGCCGCAAGAAGAGCCCAAAAAGCATTAGAAAATATAATATTAAATAAAAATGTTATATTAAAAAATGTTGCAACAGAAAAATATGGGAGAATATTAGCTGACGTTTATTTAGAAGAACTACATTTAAATAAATGGCTTATTGATAATGGTTATGCGGTTAAATATGACGGGGGTAAAAAACAAATATATAGTGAAATAAAACATTAAAATGAATTAAATTAAATTAAATTAAATTAAATATCATAATCAGTTTGATAAGTAAGACAAAAGCTATAATCCATATTATTTAGATCAACAATACGCCCATATTCATCTAATAATTGGACGTTCATTCTTTCTATATTTACAGGACCAAAATAAACTCTTGGTGATGTTAATAATTGCAAATTATTTTGACTCAGTTCTTGATAAACAGTTCCTTGAACTGAAATGCGGGCAATTATGTTTTTGTTTAATATAGATGATGTGAATGCACTAAAAAAATTGTTGGAAACGTTGTTATTATAGTCGTCAATCACTAAGAACAAATAACGCGACCCAATTAAATTTGGTATACCTTCCGATGCATATGTAGAATTATTAACATATAATCCATTTCTGTACCCCATTATCCAACCCAATTTTAAAGGTAATGGAGTTGTATCTGGATTCCCATTAATATCACTTTGAAAATCCAAAGTAAAATCAAATGGTGTTGCAGGGGATTTTATTCCTATTAACATTTGACCGCTTCCACTATTATTATTTGATGGTAAAACATTTATAGTAAATAAAATGTCTTTAAATTGTCCTGATAGATTAGATACAAAATTATTCAAATAATCCAATAAAATTTTCGAATTGTAGCAACCACTTGGAATACTAATAACCCTACTTTCATCTCCAATAATAATAGTGAAAAAATTGTTACCCATTTGTTTAGATATAGTGTAAAATGTGAGAGGTACCTCAAAAGAAGATAATTGTAATGAAACAACTTTGGTCATTCTGTATGGCAACGTAAGTGTGAAATTTGTAGATTGTGTTGAATAATAATTCTCTCTAAATCTTGTATCAATATTTAAATAACTTCTAATAGTATTTCTGTTTAAAGGGTTTATTATACCAGGAACATATTCGCGTGGTTGAGATGTGTTGTATGGTATTTTCGCCTTTTCTTGTACTATATGAGATCCGCCTTCTTCCAACACTTTTGATTGTTTCATGTCATAGTTTAAATGATATACATGTTGGACATATTCAGGAAGAAGGCTTTTTTCTTTTTCGGGTGAATTAGTAGCATTTCCTAATACATGAATTTTAGCCTTCGAAATGAAATCAATTGTCTTCATTTTTAAGTCAATAGGCATGTCATTATTGTTTGCAATTGAATCTATCATTTTTTTTTCATTTAATTCTAATGTTGTAATACTATAATTTTTTGGCAGGTTAAATAATTCTTCTAACTCTTTAATATTGTAGTTTTGAATATTTAAATCAAACATTATTATATACTATATTATAAATAAGTATAATATATAATAATTAGTTTTTAAATTTATTTTAATAAAAACTAAATAAAATAATAAGTTTATAATCTATATATGTCATATTCGACATCATTATTTGGAATGAACGGATCAGTTGGGGAAGGTAGCGACGGCCAAACCGGTCCCATGGGTCCACAAGGAACACAAGGTTTACAAGGAACACAAGGAACACAAGGAGAAAAGGGAACACAGGGCTATACAGGTTCCAGAGGTCCAGTAGGTCTTGGTGGTGGTTTAAGTCTTTATATGAACTATACTGAACCCGGTCAAGCAACAGATACAAAAAATTTAAATACAGATATTGATATCGTTTCTCCTGCAACTGTTGTAAGTTATCCAATATCAAATACATCTGGAACGTATGCATTAACAAAATTTGTTACTGATGTTAATAGTTTTACTACTGATTATATTGAAGGGGGTATGAATGTTTCTTATTTCTTTTTTAACTTACAAGGTGACCCGACAAAAAATAGTAATTTATATTATTCTTTCAAATATGGTGTGACAGATATTAATGGTGTTTTTGATGATACACGTTCATTTGTCAGTAATGAAATTTTACTTGCTTACACAAATCTTACTACTGAATATACTGTTAGATTAAATTATGTAGTTTTACCATTTATCAGTTTTAATTCATCAACAGAGCGTTTAGGGTATGAAATGTATATAAGAAATGCTAGTGGTTTATCTCAAACTCTTAAAGTAAAATATCAGGCAACTGATGGATATTGTTATATGAATACAACGTTGCAACCACAACAGGGTCCAACAGGTGAGAAAGGTGACACAGGTGCAACGGGAGCAACAGGACCTACTGGATACACAGGAGCAACAGGACCAACTGGATACACGGGATCAACCGGACCTACTGGATACACGGGAGCAACCGGACCAACTGGATACACGGGAGCAACCGGACCAACTGGATATACGGGAGCAACCGGACCAACTGGATACACAGGAGCAACAGGACCAACTGGATACACAGGAGCAACCGGACCAACTGGATACACAGGATCAACCGGACCAACTGGATACACAGGAGCAACAGGACCAACTGGATACACAGGATCAACAGGACCAACTGGATACACAGGATCAACAGGAGCCCAAGGATCAACAGGGTATACAGGTTCGACAGGTAAACAAGGACCACAGGGGTATACAGGTTCAAGAGGTCCAGTAGGTCTTGGTGGCGGATTAAGTCTTTATATGAATTTCACACAATCAGGACAATCCGGAACTACAAAAAAATTGAGTACTGAAATAAAGCTGGATCCAACATTTGTTACTTATACAATAGGAACTACAAGTCCTAATTATGCATTAACAAAATTTATTACAGACTTAAATAGTTTAAATACGAATACAATTGAAGGTGGTATCAATAATTCTTTCTTTTTCTTTAATTTACAAGGAGATCCAACACAAACTAGTAATTTATATTATTATTTTAAATATGGTATTACAGATACTAACGGTAATTTTGACCCAACACGTACATTTACCAGTAACGAAATTTTGATACCTTACACAAACGTTGCCGAAGAATATTCTGTAAGAACAAACTATACAGTAATTAATTTTATGAATTTTAATCCATCAACAGAGCGTTTAGGATATGAAATGTATGTAAGAAATACAAGTAGTTTACAACAAACATTAAAAGTAAAATATCAAGCAACAGATGGTTATTGTTATATGAATTCGACTCTTCAACCACCTCAGGGTCCAACAGGCGCAAAAGGTGACACAGGACAAAGAGGTCCGCAAGGATACACTGGTATAAGGGGAACACAAGGAGTTACTGGCTATACAGGTGCAACTGGAAAACAAGGTCCACAAGGTGTTACTGGTACTACTGGAAAACAAGGTCCGCAAGGTTCAACAGGATACACAGGATCAACCGGAAAACAAGGTCCACAAGGTTATACTGGCGCAACCGGAAAACAGGGTCCACAGGGTTACACAGGGATAACTGGATCTACTGGCTCACAAGGTGCAAAAGGAGCCCAGGGTTACACAGGAAAAACCGGATCTACTGGCTCACAAGGTATAAGAGGTACCCAAGGTTACACAGGAAAAACCGGATCTACTGGCTCACAAGGTGTAAGAGGTACACAAGGTTACACAGGTGCAACTGGACCTACTGGTTCGCAAGGTGCAAAAGGTACACAAGGTTACACAGGAAGAACAGGTCATACTGGCTCACAAGGTGTAAGAGGAGCTCAGGGTTACACAGGAAGAACAGGTGCTACTGGAAAACAAGGTCCACAAGGTTATACTGGCGCAGTTGGTCCAGCAGGTATTGGAGGAGGACTCAGTCTTTACATGAACTATTTGCAAAGCGGTCAAACATCAAGTTCAAAATTGTTAAATACAGACATTGTTCTTTCACCAAATACACAAGCTTACACAATTCCTATTAGTACAGATTCTACACAAACAAAATTTGTCACTAATTTAAATACTTTAAATACTACAACAATTGAAGGTGGAATAACTACATCCTATTTTTTCTTTAATTTACAAGGTGACCCAACACAAAACAGTAATTTGTATTATTTTTTCAAATATGGTGTAACAGATAGTAATGGTGTTTTTGATCCTACACGTACATTTACAAGTAATGAAGTTTTAATACCTTATACAAATGTAACAAATGATTATGATGTTAAAATAAACTATGTTGTAGTTCCTTTTATGAATTTTAATCCAACAACAGAACATTTAGGTTATGAAATGCATTTCAGGAATTCTGGATCTTCTTCACGAACAGTAAATGTAAAATATCAAACTAGTGATGGTTATAGTTACATGAATACTACGTTACAGCCACCACAGGGACCAACAGGTGCAAGAGGAACACAAGGTACACAAGGGTATACTGGTACAACTGGATACACAGGATATACTGGTGCGCAGGGTTTGAGAGGTTTTACCGGTGCAACAGGAGCAACCGGACCACAAGGAGTTGCTGGATATACAGGTGCAACAGGAAAACAAGGTCCACAAGGTTATACAGGAAGGACTGGTTCTACTGGCTCACAAGGTGTAAGAGGTACACAAGGCTACACAGGAAGAACCGGATCTACTGGCTCACAAGGTATAAGAGGTACACAAGGTTACACAGGAAGGACTGGTTCTACTGGCTCACAAGGTGTAAGAGGTACACAAGGCTACACAGGAAGGACTGGGTCTACTGGCTCACAAGGTGTAAGAGGTACACAAGGTTACACAGGTGCAACTGGAAAACAGGGACCACAAGGTGCAAGAGGTACACAAGGTTATACAGGTGCAACTGGAAAACAAGGTCCACAAGGTTACACCGGTAGACAAGGTCCAGTAGGTCTTGGTGGAGGATTAAGTCTTTACATGAATTACACAGAATCAGGACAAGTTGTTAGTACAAAAAATTTAAGTACTTCAATTAATATTTCCCCTAATGTTGTAAGTTATACAATAGCTAGCACTTCTGGTACATATCCATTAACAAAATACATTACTAATCTAAACAGCTTGAACACCAGTACAATTGAAGGTGGTATGACTACTTCATATTTCTTCTTTAATTTAAATGGCGATCCAACACAAAACAGTAATTTGTATTATTCTTTCAAATATGGTATAACAGATTTGAACGGTTCATTTATTAATGGTTCATCATTTATAAGTAATGAAATTTTGATACCATATATAAATAATACCACCGAATATGGAGTACGTATAAATTATGTTGTTGTTCCTTTTATGAATTTTGATCCAGCAACTCAACGATTAGGTTATGAAATGTATGTAAGAAATGCAAGTGGTATATCTCAAACATTAAAAGTTAAATATCAGGCTAATGATGGTTATTGTTATATGAATACTACCCTTCAACCACCGCAAGGACCAACTGGAAATACCGGTTCAACCGGTGCAACTGGAAAACAAGGTCCACAAGGTGTATCTCTGGAAGTTGCCAATTATTCTTCTCAAAGTGGACCAACAGGTGTTCTAAATAACGTTAGCAACTTGTATTTTGATGTAAATAGTTTCCAATTAACAAGTATAAGTTCCAATTCAGCACTTGTTTCATTAGATAATTCTGTGCCCTCAATGGTTTTTGGAACACCATACACAACATCAGCCAATATTTATATACCAATCACTCCTCCAACACAAAATTACGTTTCATTATTACCAAACGCATTACCAACATTACAGTCACTCCGTTTAGATATAAGTTATAATTCAAATCAACCATCACAAGAATATAGAATTGTTTTAGATACTGGTTCAACACCATTTAACCCTGATTATGTTTATGGTCTGTCATCTACTGCAACCCCTCCAAATAATAAACCATTAAGTGGTATTATTTTAAATAATGGTTCTCCACCTGCAAGTAATCCTAGTAAATACACTTCCGATCCTGCATATAACGATTTTTATTATTCTTCTGGAAGTCCAACAAAGGTATGGTCTGTAATATATTATTTGAATAATCTAGAAATTACTAATACTGGTGGGAATTATATAACGGGATATTACACCGACTATAAATCTTCATCGACTGGAACAAAAGTATACTTTGGAGTGTTTGCAGTTCCTACACCTCCAACAAGTGACGCATATTATGGTTCTCCTACTATATCCAATACAACAAATTCTATAAATTTAAATATTTATCCTCCTACTCAAACTAACACCGCAAATACACCTGGTGTAACAATAACTCAATATAACACATCTTATTCTACTACTGGAAGTATTGTAAGATATCCTGCACCAATATCCCAATCAGGAACATTAAATCCTCCATATACAGGAAATCCAACAGTTTATAATCAACAAGGTTTATACCCAGATTGTAGTTATGGTTTCAACGTTAGTTCAACAAATTCATTAGAACAGACTAGTGGAAATACATATACAAGTGTGACAGCTCCAATATATGGAACATTAAATACTAATGTAGTATCAGCATTAACACCTAGCACAAATAATATTTCTCAAAACAACAATAATATATTTAGTACAGCATTTAAAAGTGGAGCATTTAGCGTGGCATCGCAAACTGCAGTAGCTAATTTTTTTAATAATATTGCAATTCAAACGAAAACATTTGGTCCCTATTCTGATAATTTCAATCAAAAAAGTAGAGGTACCTATGGTGCGAATAAAACTGTTATGGATTTTACTAGTAATATTTCAAACAGTTATTCAGTAACAAAAACAATACAAGGATTCCCACTTATTTCATCTGGAACTACTGGAACTGCTTCTTCAACTCTTGTAGCAAATTATGGAGCAACAACAGATCAATATGCATCTTCAACCACCGCATATCAAGGGTTTTATTCACAACTGGCGAGTATTGCTTTTAATGCTGCTACGGGATTAAATATACCTCCTAAAAATATTGCAGCATATTTATTTAATATTAATCAAAATTATTATGAAACGCCTGGTGGTCCAATAACAACAACATATACAGCAAGTCAACAATTTTATTATGACAACGTTAGTGGAAATCCTGGTGCAAATACAATTACATTTTCTTTAAACACAGGCAACACAACTTATTATATTTCTGGTGTTTTAGTAATAGCAACATCGCCTACTTATACAATTGCAAGT
>VFQS010002471.1_pt1 | contig 15160 bp, 16 predicted proteins | sample 3512361 | NCBI WGS metagenome assembly VFQS01 (sample SAMN10412375, study PRJNA504923) | tailings metagenome | isolation source: Relicate 1 Philex TSF3 active mining | place: Philippines
GGATAAATAAAATTGCAGCTTCCCACACCCGATTTTGGTCACTACTCAAGTAGGTAGGGTTAGTTCTACCGCGGGAAACAGTGGACTCACTGACGCCCAGAATTTGCGCAATCTCTCTACCGCTTAGCCCCAAATAGTCGGCGGCCCCAAAGAAGACCTCAGTGATTGCAACTGCTTCCTCTTCGGGGGCTGCTCTCAGTTGCGTGGTAGTCATTTTTTACCTTCTTTCAGATGCAAGAATATATCATATTTCTTGCAATTGCAATAGAGCGAAAGCCGAGTGGCCGGCAACGCTGGACAAACCGAAATATCCCACTCACCGCTGACAAAGGAGATGCAAATGAAGATGGCCTGTTGATGGAGGTTTAAAGCTTGCGCACAGCCAAGATAATCGCGTAGCAGGCAAGCACTGTGACAAATAGCTGCCCCATGAACTTCATCGCTTATGCCTCAACGATGATCTGCTGAGATGCTGCCACGCCTTCAACCATCAACTGCGCATCCACTGGCGTATTGCGCTTGACCACAGCCAGCGCAATCGGCCCCAATTCATGATGGCGAGCAACAGTGCCAAGAAAACCCACCTGCACATCCCCATTCATCACAGGAGTTCCAGATGGCGGCATCACAACTGCGTGTCCATCAAGATGCAACATCACCAAACGACGAGGTGGTTTTCCTAAGTTATAAATCTTGGCAACAGTTTCTTGCCCTCGATAACAACCCTTATTCATATGCACTGCGTTATTCAAAACACCAAGCTCATTCGGTATTGATTTATGGTCAGTATCTATTCCATGGCGTGGTCTGCCTGCTGCAACTCGTTCAGCATCTAACGCCCAGGTGCCCACCTGCATTGCGGTTGTGCCAAATACTTCTTCCATCTCAGCTATTTCAGATCGTGGCACCAGGGCAAATGGCCCACCGATATCTGTAGCTTTTCCGGGAGCGCGCAGCACAGCAAATTCACTCGATGCATTTCTCACTTCAACGCGCAACATAAATCTCATCTTGTTCAGGTACTCAAGTAGACCTTGCACATAAGGTGGGTCAATCACAATCCACGATGTATTGCCGTCATCAACAAGCACAAATTGATACTCAACATGTCCTTGTGGATCCAAGACCATCGCCGATGTCCAGACACCTGCCTGAAAATCCAGCAAGTACTGAGTTGTTAAATCATGTAACCACTTGAGGCGATCAAGACCCGCAACCGCAATTACCGAAAGATGCGATAAATCCGCCCAGGCTTTTCCGTCCTCTAAAGCCTTCTGCTCTTTATTGGGTTCACCGAAATGCCAGATGGCTCCCTTATCTGGGCCCTCTTCAACATAGACGGCAGTCACGGTGAATTACTTTACGCAGGCAGCGCAGGTGCCATAGATGGCAAAGTGCGTGACATCGGTTTTAAAGCCGTAGTCATCAGCTAAATTCTGGACAAAGTTCGCTGCCACATCTATCGGCGCATCTCCCACTGACCCACAAGTACCGCAGACAAGGTGCAGATGAGTTAACTCTTCAGCTGCGTGATAGGTAGCCCCACCGTGGCCTAAGTGCGTGTGCTGCACAAGCCCTACGTTTTCTAGTGTTTCTAGATTGCGATAAACCGTAGATAAGTTAATTCCAGGATGCGTCTGGCGCACCTTCTCTGCAACCTCTTCAGGCGTTGCATGTCCTAGTGCGCGCACAGCAGAAAGCACTAGCTCGCGTTGAGGAGTAAGGCGCAAGCCCTTTTCATGTAGTTCGTGTTTTCCAGCCATGCCTGAAGTCTACTTTCTAATTTGAGTTACTTAGACGTGAAACGTAGGCCAAGCAGGTACATCTCGCAGCCAAGGCAATAGTTAAACGCTGCATTCAAGAACGCTGCCGCAAGCGCCATGCCAACAGCGAGCGTAAAGACCGCACTGGATCCAGCTACAGCACCTAAAACGCCAACCAAAGCAAAGGCAAAGCCGACAGCCTGAGCGAATTTAGGTGGACGAACATCCTCTGTCGGAGCTTCCTTCTTCAATCTTGGCTTCACCAAAGTCTTGAAGATAAATGCATATGGAGTGAACTGAGGACCCCGCACTGCGCCAATCAAGAAGACGAGTCCTTGCGCTGCCAACAACCAAGTGCTCTGAGTAACCAAAGCAATCGCTAAAACAGTTGTTGTAATCGCAGCACCAAAACGTGGGCCACGTGCATCGATATAAATCTTCGCAACTTCTGGCTTATTGAGAATTTCAGACATGTGTAAAGGATAGGCAAGCACTTTGATAAGTGCGAGTTGCGAAGTACTTGCAGGAATTAGCGAATAGCTTCAAGCGCCTCAAGCACCTGCTCACGCTTAGGAGTTCCTGCAGCGCGGCCCACTTCAATGCCATCTTTGTTGATAAATATTGTGGTCGGTGTAGAGCGAATATCTAGTTCTCGTACCAATTCAAGATGAGATTCAGCATCAACCTGAATGTGCTTCACATCGTTCATCGTCTGCACCATCTGCGACAACAAAGCATGGGTTGCCCGGCACGGAGTACAGAAAGCTGATGAGAACTGCACCATCGTCGCCCGTGATCCCAGAGGTTGCCCCAATACCTGCTCGCTCAAGCGATGGCCAGGAATAGCCTTGTTAGACCTAATCGCGCCTGATTTACGCTTCCACCAGAACCCATATGCCGATGCCAGCACCAGCACAATAAGAAGTGGAAGATAACTTTTCACAAGAGTATTCTCACACAATGGCCAAGGTGTTGCTACTTACCAATTCGCAAGGAGCGAGCGCAGAAGTTCTTCCTGCTCTCGGCCTTTTGCAACACACTTGCAAAGTCGCACCTCTTGAAGCATCTGTTCTTGTCGATACACCAGTCATGGATATTGTCTTTGTTGATGCTCGTCGCGATCTTCCAAATGCAAAATCACTCACACGACTTCTCTCAACTACCGGAGTCGGTGCACCCATCATCGCAATCACAACTGAAGGCGGCTTATCTGCATTCACAGCAGATTGGGGTGCTAACGATGTCATTCTCGATACTGCAGGCCCTGCCGAAGTAGATGCCCGAATTCGTATTGCAGTTGGTGCACACACAGCAGCGCTAGAAGCACTCGACCCAACATCATCTGAAATTCGCCAAGGCGATGTTCTTATTGATGAGAACACTTACACCGCCAAGATCAAAGGCACTTCTCTAGATTTAACATTTAAAGAATTCGAACTACTGAAATATCTCGCACAGCATCCAGGCCGCGTCTTTACCCGCGCCCAGTTGCTGCAAGAAATCTGGGGCTATGACTACTTCGGTGGAACTCGCACAGTAGATGTACATATCCGCCGCCTACGTTCCAAGCTCGGCCCTGAATTTGAATCCATCATCGGCACAGTGCGCAATGTTGGATATCGCTTCACTGTTCCAAACGGTGGCAAGGAAACTCCTGTTTCTGAACTCGTTTAGCTATGCGCCACATCCTTAAGCTCTACCGTTCACTTGAAGAACCAATCCCACATATTCCCCATAACTATCAATTCATTACCTTCGACCTTGAAATTCATGCTGATGCTTGGCTAGAGCTGAATAACTTCATCTTTGCCCACCATCCCGATCAAGGTAATTGGGTCATGAAAGATTTAGAGAACAGAATGCAAGAACCTTGGTTTGATCCCCAAGGATTCTTCCTCTGCGTTCACAATGGCAAGATTGCAGGATTCTGCTGGACCAAGATCCACCACGACTTTGTAAACCAAGACCCTATCGGTGAGCTTTATGTCATCGGTGTTGACCCCAACGAAGCAGGCAAGGGAATCGGCAAAGCTGTTTGCACAGAAGGTCTTATCTACCTCAAAGAAAAGGGCATCAAGCAAGCGATGCTTTACGTAGATGAAGATAACGAAGCAGGAAAAGGCTTATATAAGACCCTTGGTTTTAATTGATAAGCGAACTCCGAAGAGTGAAGAGCGATTCAAGTGTTTCAACTTACAATTAGTCACACAAGGTTTAATATTGAAAATCGACGAGAGGGGTATAACTTTGAAAGACTTTCTTTGGGGGTTTTGTCTTAGGCGCTTGAAAAGATGGTCTAGGTCTGGGCTCATTGAAACAGTCAAGAGTGAATTGGTGGCATTACATCAACCCATAGTTCTTAGCGTGGGAGGATACGGGCCGATAGATATTGAGATGCGGAACTTCGTAATTGGCCATGGGGGCAAATTTGTCACTTACGATATTGATCCATCACATAACCCAGATATATTGGGGGATGTCACTAACATTCAATCAGTTCTTGCCCAAAAAAATTTAACCCCCAACGCAATAATCGCGCTAGAAGTGATGGAGCATGTTGCGGACCCAGCCCAAGCCATTGCTAGCTGTCACTTAGCTCTCTCAGATCATGGTAAATTGATTTTGTCGACACCTTGGATAATTCCAATTCATGATCGCCCCCATGACTATTACAGATTTACACCTGCTGCGCTACGAACCTTCTTGAAAGACTTTAATCACACTTCAATCCTTGCTAGAGGTAACTTTCACGATTCGATAATTGCACTACTTCTTCGAGGGCTTTTCTCGGGTGGGAAAAAAGGAAAAGTGGTGCTATTGGTTGGGGTGTTGATAAGTTCTCTTCGTCGACCGCCTTCTGTTTATACTCTTACAGATTCAATTGATTCCTGTATTGGATATGTTTCTATCTCCACAAAAATCAAGTAAGTTTCACTAACTCCGCGCACATAGTCCTAAAGGCTGCTGTATGTGCATCCACATCAGCAGCCGTTGTATCAGGGCACATCAAGGCCATATTGTGAAATGGCGTCAGCAAGAATCCATCATTTAGCAGACGCAAATGAATGTATTGCTCTAACTCAAAGTCCCCAGAATCCGCAGCCTCTTTACCTGTGATCGGTGCTTTGCCCTTGAATACATACTCTCCTCGAGCACCTAATCGATTGCAGTGCCAATTTAAATCAAACTCTTTGATCGCAGCATCAATGCCGTCACACCAACGGTTACCCAGCTCAATCATCCGCTTGAAGTTCGCTTCCGTTAACACTTCACTCAACGTCGCCTTCATCGCAGCAAGAGATAGCGCATTACCCGCCAAGGTTCCACCGATTCCACCTAAATCAATAATTGATAGCTCGACCATCTTCTTGATCTGATCTGCAATCTCTTGCGTCATTCCAAATGTTCCAGTTGGAATACCACCAGCTAGCGCTTTACCAATAGTTAAAAAGTCTGGCTTAAGTCCTAAGGCCTTTGTCATCCCACCGGGACCCACAGAGATTGTGTGGGTCTCATCAATAATCAAGTAAGCCCCATACTTCTTGGCAAGCTCTTGCACGCCAACTAAATACCCGTCAACTGGCAGCACAATTCCAATATTGGTCATGGCAGGTTCCATCAGGATTGCTGCCACATCCCCACGGGCTAGTGCTTTTTCCATTGCTTCTAAATCATTGAACTCCACAACACGCGTAGTTTCCGCTAAATCAATAGGGGCTCCAATATTGCCTTCACGCTTTACTGTAAAACCTGCATCATCTAACGTGGCAAAAGTTTCATCCACTGATCCGTGATAACAGCGGTCAATCACAATAATCTTGCTACGGCCGGTAATCATTCTGGAATAACGAATGACATGTCGGTTGGCATCTGTGGCCGACACCGTAAATTGCCATAAAGGCAGACCAAAGCGATCACGCAATAACCCTGAAACTATCGCGGCATCTTCAGTAGGCAACATCGCTGTAATGCCTTTACCAACTTGTTCGCGCACTGCAGCAACTGTGGCATCTGGTGAATGACCTGTCATCGACCCCGTATCGCCTAAACAGAAATCAACATAAGTATGTCCATCAATATCGGTAAAGCGAGCGCCCTTTGCCTCTTTCACAAACACTGGGTGAGCCCCTGGCCACTTAGCCATCCATGACATAGGAACACCTTCGTGCATCACTTTCTTTGAATCTTCAAAAGCGGCAGCTGACTTCTTGTGGGTATCAAGAAAGCGCTGTTCTTCCTTTGCGCGAAGTTCCTTTAAATGCTGGCGATTAATTACGGTGCTCATGCGGATGAGTCTATTTAGTCAGCAGAGAAAACAAATAGGGCTTCGATGTAGTTCTCGCCACTAATGCCCAAATTCGCAGCATCAGGCGGCGCAGTCTGTGGCTCTATACAAACCCCATCAGAATCTTCTGTGTAAACAACCCACCAGGGTGCATCAGATTCAATATCAATACGCGCAGCCCCTTCCCATACAACTGCCGGCGTTCCGCGCAACTGCGTAAAGGCATCATCCCAAGGTGGGGCAGGAGGTGTAATCAATTCACCAGTTGGAAGACCTTCTGAATTTCGCTTCAACATTTTCTCAGCAGAAAATTCAATCTCTGCGGTTCCGCCACGATCTAGGTCGCGCGCAAACCACGGGTGCATCCCCAGCCAGACAGGAATATCGCATCCATTGTCTTCATATTCCAAGGACCATCTAATGGCATCATCTAGAACTTCGATAGTTTGTTCAACTGTCGCGCCCATATAAGGCTTAGGTAAATGAAGTAAAGATCTGCCTGGGCCAATTTCTTGCCATGATGATGTGAATCCAAATCCGTGTATTGCATGTGGTGGATCAATATTTGTCGGCAATTGATGTTCAACACCAGATGCTGACTTAATCAGCCCATCTTTTATACGCCCTGCCCATGGCGCCATCGGATACCAACCATTGGTCAGTACACCACCTCTAAATGGCACAGTAAATTCCATTTCACGCCATTTAATCGATGTGATCCGCCCGCCACCATCTAAATCAATTGCTAATTGAAATTCTGCATCATCAATAAATTGCACAGTGACTACCTAGATTCCCTTGAGTTCATGTTTATAAGGTGGCTGTGCCCCTTTGCGAGAACAGGTAATGCTTGCCGCAACTGCAGCACGATTAAGAACTGCCTTCAGAGTATCTCCAGTCAGATTCAAGATTCCCTTTTCAATCATTGCTTCAACAACGATTGCGCCAACGGTGTCTCCTGCACCCACAGTGTCAGCTACGTCCACTTTCACACCAGGCACTTCAACAACACCAGCTGCTGTAAAGCCCACAAGGCCATCAGCGCCTCGTGTGGCTACAACCAGCGCTGCTCCATCACTAATCCATCGCTTAGCAACATCTGCGTATTGCTGGTCTGGATATAACCACGCCATATCGTCATCACTGACCTTTACAACTGATGAGATAGCCACCCAGCGCTCAACGGCAGTCAAATACTTATCTCTTTCGTTCATCACCACTGACCGCACATTGGGATCAAAGACAATGGGCGCAAACTCAGCTACCTGCATCGCCCAGTCATACAGCACATCAGCACCTGGCTGAATAACGGTTACCAGAGTGCCTATATGAAGCACATTTGGTTTATATCGTGATGGATCCGGCAGCCATGAAGCAGAAAAATCAAAGGTTGCTGTGCCATCAATTTCAAATTCATACGATGCCCCACCGCTTTCATTGAGTGAGACAATTGCTAAACAGGTCGGCCTATCGCTATTCAAAGCTAAATCAAGTTTTACTTCATCATCTAGCAGCTCTTGGCGAGCCTTCTGCCCATATTGATCACTTGATATTCCATCAATAAAGTAAACATCGTGACCCAGACGAGCTAACGCCTTAGCTGTATTGGCAGGACCACCACCAACATGCGGAATGCGTTCACCACTTCCATCTGGGATCAAATCAATCAGTACTTCACCACAGACCCAAATGCTCACAACTGTTCACCTTTGCGAGCCAAGTATTCAGTGATGATTTCAACACCCAGCATGTGGTCTGCAACTTGCTCTAAGCCGCTCACAATTAAAACCCCAGTTAGTCCAAGTCCAACAACGTTAAGCGCGAATCCACCGCCGTGAATGGCATAGTGCTCCTCTTCAACACCCATTGATTTATGCCAATCAATTCCTTGCTCTTCAGCCAATACTCGCTCATGCAGAGTAGATCGACCCGTTAAATTCACAGCACGCGCTTTGCGACCAATCCACCAATCATTTTCAGGTGTTGAACCAGGCAAAGATGCATGAAAGACAATCCAATCTTTCATCCTTACTTCAACTGCTATCGGCAGCTTGCGTTCTAACCCAATCGCCTGCGCAATCGAACCAATCTCAATCGCTTCAGCCTGAGTAAGCGATGAAAGTTCGAGAGCCTTGGCCTCGCGCTCTAAATCAGCACTTCTAAGGCCTCCTGTGGTCTTCATGAGAGAAGATTAAGCCCTCGAAAGATAGACTCAACCCATGCGCGCTTTCATCACCGGTGGTGCCGGATTCATCGGTTCTCACCTGGCCGATGCCCTCATCGCCCGAGGTGATAGCGTCACAATCCTCGACAATATGAGCACAGGTTCAGCTAAAAACATTGCCCATCTACAGGGAAAAATTGAAGTCCATGAAGGCGATATCCGCGATAAGGCACTAGTTGAAAAGTTAGTCGAGCAATCCGACATTGTTTTCCACATGGCCGCCGCTCTGGGCGTTAAAAACATCATGGAACACACCCTTGAATCCATCGATCGAAACTTCAATGGCTCAGAGATTGTGCTGCACGCTGCAACCAAGTTCAACAAGCGCCTGATAATCGCCTCAACATCTGAAATTTATGGAAAGAACCCAAACCAACCCTTAAATGAAGAATCTGATCGAGTGGTCGGTGCGCCACAAAAAATCCGCTGGACTTACGCTGATGCTAAGGCGCTTGAAGAAGCCGTCGCTTACAAACTTCATAAAACCCAGGGCCTGAGGGTCACCACAGTCCGCTTCTTTAATACTGTCGGACCACGCCAGACAGGTCAATATGGAATGGTCGTACCCCGCTTTGTTCAAGCCGCTTTAAGAAATGAAGACATAATAATCTACGGCGATGGGAGCCAATCTCGCGTATTCTGCCATGTGAATGATGCAGTCTGCGCAGTGCTTTTACTAGCTGATTCCGACTCGACAATCGGAGATTACTTTAATGTAGGCGGAATAGGTGAAGTTACAATTAGGAAACTTGCTGAGGAAGTTATCTTTTTTGTTGGTTCAGATTCTATAGTTAGATATATTCCACTTGCAGATGCATATCCAATAGGCTTTGAAGATATCCAGCGAAGAATTCCTGATATTTCTAAAATCTCTCGTGTAGTAAATTGGAAGCCACGTTATTCACTTAATGAGATTCTTAAAAGCGTAGTGAAAGATTTTTCAAGTGAGGCTTAGCTATGGTTCAGATATAAGTGTTCTGCGCTTTATTGTTCAGGGCTTCTATGGGCTGCTTAGAGTAATTCTGGAAAAAATTGAATTACTACTTGGTTTAAATTCATCCGAAATAGAATTGAAGCACCTCAAGCAGATTGGGAAACTTGTCAACCTACCGTTGACCAATCTAAGCGTGGTTGACGGCGGAGCCAATATGGGTGAGTTCACAGATATTGTTTTGCGCTTTCAGGTTCAAGCGAATGTCTTATGTATAGAACCACAGGCAAAAATGGTAAAGCTGCTCCAAACCAAATTTAGTGCGAAAAATGTAAAAATCTCGCCAATTGGACTGGGAACAAGCAAATCAATTGTTCCACTATATTTGCACGAAGAGGGCGATAGAAAGGCATCACTTTCAAACCAACGTCCTAATTTAAATTCTGAGTTGATTCCGATTCAAACCTTGTCAGAAGCATTGAGCGATAACGCATTCTCTAAGCTAAACATACTTAAGTTAGATTTGGAGGGGATGGATGCTCCAGTACTACAAACCTTCTTCCAAGATTCTCTTCAGCCACGTCCTGAGGTCATAATTCTAGAGGTTTCATGGCTTGCAAATATTTATGGTTTCACACCTAGTAAGACATTTGAGTTGTTGACTCAAAATGGTTACAACAATATCTTTCGCACTTCTCCTTTTTTTACCTTGATACGTATCCGAAGTCGCGATATCAAGGACTATCAAGGGCACACGACTAATTGGGTAGCTATTCGAAGTTAGAAATTTCTCACCACGGATCCCAATCCCGAGTCTTTTGTCATTTTGAAGATGCTTCCAGAGCTGTCCTGATTTTGAGTGAGACAGATTCAACTATTGAAGATTATCTCTATGTTGGAGGAACTGGTTAATCTACATTAAAAACTCACCACTTAGCGTTGCCTCGAGGTAGACGAACTAAACTCTATAAACCTTTAGAACTTTGAACTTTTCCAGTTGTATCAAATACATAAGGTGCACTAGCCAAGATTTTCTTCTCATCAACTGAATCGTGCTTTGTAACGACAACTGCTATATCTGCACCCTGGAGTGGAGTGGAGCCTTCTCCTTTCCAGCTACCCACAACATCATCGTGCCAAGAAACCACAGCGCCTTGATTACGAAGGTGCTCAATCACTAATTCGGCTGCGGTCTCACGTACATCGGCGACATTTGGCTTGTAGGCAACTCCAACAACTAAGACGTTTTTCCCTTGCAGGCTCCCACCGTTGTCTTCAGAGACTCTTCTAACGATGTACTCCGACATTTCAAGGTTAACTTCATTTGCACGTCGAATAAACGTAGCTGGCGCTCCATGCTCTTCTGCCACTGCAGCCAAATATGTGGGATCTACAGGTATGCAGTGTCCGCCCACACCTGCGCTTGGGGTGAACTTCATAAATCCATAGGGTTTTGTGTTTGCAGCATCCAGGGTCTCATAGACGCTTATTCCAAGAGCATGAGCAATTTGTGCGAACTCATTGACAAGCGCAATATTCACCTGCCTAAAGGTGTTTTCGAAAAGCTTTGCTGCCTCAGCAACCTCAGGTGATGAGACCTCAACTAGGTTATCGCAGAACTTTGAATAAAAATCTCTTGTCTTTACTGATGCGTCAGGAGTCATACCCGCATACAAGCGTGGAGTATTTTTCTGATTAAAGTCAATTCGACCTGGATCTACTCGCTCAGGAGATATCGCATATAGATGATCAATCTTTTTGGAAGAATACTCTTCTATTCTTGGTTTGATAAAACTCCGAAGTGTTCCAGGGAAAGAGGTCGATTCATTAATTACAAGAACGGGTTCTGAAACATTTTCTCCGATAGTTTTACATGCGGCATCAATGAAACTGAGGTCTGGCTCTCGATTTAAAGTTAAAGGCGTGGGAACCGCAATAACCACAATTTCACAATCTCTGATGTCGCTTCCTTGAGTTGTCGCTCGATATTTCCCGGCTTTAATCCATTTACTAAGAAGTGAACTTTGGACACCTTCAATATGCGAAATTCCAGAATTCAACTGGTCAACAATCTTTTGATTTGAATCAAAACCGATCACTTTAAAATACTCTGCTGCAAATGCAGAGATAGTGAGCCCTACATAACCTTGACCAATTATTGCTACTTGCATTTAAGGCTTCGTCACATCTGGATTAAGGGGATCTAATTGACGCATTTTTTCAAGTGCACGAGCTTTATCCTCTGGGGTGGAACCTGAAATAAAGTATAAGAATTTCCAAGATTCAAAAGATTGTGGGTTCCATTCAACCGCAGCTAGGGCGTACTTATGGGCAAGATCATGAAGCTTGCTCTCTTCTAGAAGCCGTATGTTCATCACATACTTATTCACATTTTGCGGGTTGAAATAAGTGGATTTCATGCTGGCCTCAATTTGAGGAAGTGACTGAGCCGACATCGCGCTCTTCCACTTAGTATCCGAAACAAAAGGTGGTAGAGAAATAAACAACCCTGCGAGTCCGCAAATAAATGAAGAGAGAAGAACTCGCGACTCTGAGCCGCGCTTGCTTTCTGACGCAGACCTTGTCCTCTTCGGGCTTAAATCCTCTTTTAATAACTCCTGCGTGCGGGTAGCTCTTTCATACGCTATAAGTGTTCCACCCAACAACCATCCCCAGATTGCCAAACCTATTTGATTTATACTGATAATCGATTGAACCTGATAGCCAATCCAGGCCAGAGCTATTGCAGTAAAAGTCCCATCAAATTTTTCTAGTCGCTTAAATGTGCGAACTAGCGCAACTGCAGAATAAGCAACCAGCGCTACGTAGGCCAAAAAAAGCGGCCAGCCACCAAATGCAAACATATCCATGAAAACGTTGTGGGCTGCATTCACTACTGTGTTGACACCTGGCAAAACAATTGATTGCGGATCTCTCACTCTGCGATACCAATCGCCAAGCGCATCCATACCAACCCCAGTGAATGGATGAGATTCTCCGGCATTCCAACCGGCCAACCAATACTGACCACGAAGTGAAACAGAGGTTTTATATATGTATTGGGTAAGTGGCCCGACTTGTAGTGCTCCAAGGACTGCGAAGAATCCAACAACTGAAACCACCAGAGTGTACAAACTGAGCACTAACTTACTGACTTTGAATCTCAAATATGCAAATCCAACTAAAGCTAAACCACCAGCAGCCACAACTCGCCCCTGAATTGCGCTTGAATCAATTATTTCGAAAACTGTGACTGGAACTACTGCCAACAGGGACCATTTCCACCATTTAGCCCGATTCCAAGAAATCGCAAATGCCACATAGGCGCTCAAAAATATTCCAAGGAAAGCACCTATAAAGTTTGGGTTTCCAAAAGTTCCCAGGATATTTCCATATGGGTTATTCCAACCGATGAAATCTCCAAACAAAATAACCCAACCGCAATAGATGATGTTAACAATTCCTGCAAATAGAAGTGCTTTGGCTACTGAATCAAAGCTTTCCTGCCTTCTAATTACAACTGCAGCTAGTAGAACACATGACAAAAAGATGTATGCAATCAGCCCGTTGTTTCTGCCGTATGTCCCATAAATGTTCTGAGAAAGGGGGGAGCTGCTAAAAAAAACAGCATTTGTTGCTGACATCAAAAAAAGACAAATTAAAGTGTAAATAAAGACCATGGAGCGATCTCTGACCTTGCCCCACGCGGCAAGTAAAACTCCAAATGCTGAGGCGCCAACAACTCCCAGGGAAACCAGTTTGGGTGTATTCACAGGGTCTGTTACTGAATTACTTACAACTAAGATTGCAGTAAGTGCGGCCCCATAGCTCAAAATCTTTGCCAAAGTTTTCTCTGCACTCAGTGTAAGCATGGCGTAATCCTAACTACAGAAATGCCGAATCCCGGCTTCCCCCAAGGGAAACCGGGATTCGGTTTGTGATCTTTTCAGTTAAAGGCGGCTATTAAGCACGGACCTTCTTCTGGATCTTGATGACCAAGTTGGTCAATGAAGTGATCTGAGCACGAAGCTGTGAGATCAACTTGCTTACTGATGCTGATAGCGCTGCTACTGCATCAGATGCATCCTGAGCTGCAGCTGTTGCTGCATCTGCTGCATCTGCTGCTGCAAGAGCTGCATCTGTAGCTGCGTTAGCTGCATCTGTAGCTTCGTTAGCTGCATCTGTAGCTGCGGCTGATGCCTGTGAAGCTACAGTTACAGTAATTGAGCCAGCCTTGGCCTGGTTTGCCAATGCAAGACCAGTGTTAGCAGCTGCGTTTGTTGAACCTGTTGTCCATGAGAATGTTACATCTCCTTCAGTGACAGGCATAAACACTTCGTACTTATCTCCACCTGAGGTGTAAGCAAGAACGTCTGTGCTTGAAATGGTTGCTGAACCATTTCCAAGTGTGTAGTTAGACTTGATTCCACCTGTAGCAAAGATTGCTGTGTAGGTTTCATCTGTAACTAAGTCTAGACCTGAGCTATCAGCAAGAGCAACTGTGATTGTTGCCTTTTCACCAGGTACGTATGATGACTTGTCTAGCGAAACAGTTACTGATGCTGGTGTAAGTGATCCAACACGAACTGAAACTGCAGGTGCGTTAACACCTGTTGTAGCAGTTGCTGATGACTTAGTACCAACAGTGACGTTAGCTGTTCCAGCTGCAACACCAGTCAATGGAATGAGGTAACCCGCACCCAATGTTCCGTTTGTTGAGTTGTATGTGATTGAAGAGGTTGCTGTGTAAGCACCTGAAATCTTCGTTGTATCACTTGAAGTTACATAGAACGTTGTTGCTTCTGTAACTCGTGTTCCAGCCGCATCAAAGAGATTTACCAAAATTGCATTTTGGCCCGATGTTGCCTTGATGACAGGGCGAACAACAGTTGCTGTCGCAGTTGTTGCATCACCGTAGAAAGTTACTGTCTCAGTTGCAAGAGTTCTTCCTGCAGCTGATGAGATAGTAATTGTTGCTACGCCCGATGCGCCATCTGAGTAAATCGCAACAACATCTCCAGCTTTAACTGTGATTGCGCGACCTACTGCATTAACGTCGAGGTTTCCGTCATTTGCTTGACCTGAAAGGAGACCAGGTCCTGCAATTGTTGCAGTGTAGGACTCACCTGTAGTTGTTGCACCAGCAGCGTTCTTCAAGGTCACCTTGATGATAGCAACCTCTGCTGTTGTTGAAGCTGCCTTAGGAGCTGTAACAGTTACATCTGTTGCAGTTGTTGTATCTGCTACTGCATTCAGAATTGAATCTGCAGAAACTGCAACAGTATCTGTATTTGGGTTTTGAGAGACTGTAATTGTCAAGTTGACGCCATCTGTATTAATAACGCCACCACCAGCAGAGATAGATGGCACAAGACGAACTACATATGTACCGGCAACAGTTGGAGCGTTCATGTATACACGAAGCTTCGCTGTGACAGCTGTAGCAGAGTTAGCGCTTGCCTTTACAGATAGAGCCTGGTCGGTTACTTGCGCACCTACATCAAGAGCTGTTGTTCCGACAATCGCATCAGTTACGATTGCTGATGAGGTTTCTGCAACCTGCATTACCGGAACGGCTGTGTTTCCTGCTGGAGCTGACATCAAAAACGCTGTAATTGTTAGCGTGTCAGCTTGATCAGTTGCCAACCAGCTTGAAGTTGCCACAGCAGCCGAGGCTGTTGAAGTTTCTCCAGTTAACTGAGTTGAAGTTGCAGATGAAAGAGTCAATGAGTGAGCCTGAACTGTCGCCTGTGAAGGCACAGCAGCAAGAACACCAAGACCCAAAGCTGCAACAGCAACAAGCGCTACGCGCTTGAATGTTGTCTTTGTAGACATTTGTTTCCTTTCGATAGTCGAACTACGGACGATCCGTGGTTCGGCTTTGGAGCTAGTTTCCTAACTCCGCTCGATTCATCGCACGTGCTGATGAATCAAATTCTCCACCGTGTATCCGGACG
>VFQS010002472.1_pt1 | contig 15157 bp, 14 predicted proteins | sample 3512361 | NCBI WGS metagenome assembly VFQS01 (sample SAMN10412375, study PRJNA504923) | tailings metagenome | isolation source: Relicate 1 Philex TSF3 active mining | place: Philippines
AACTAATAGAAGTGCCGCCCAGCGCTTAACTGAAGAAGGCTGAACCATAATCGAATTCTAACTCGACAATCCGTGCATTCCCTGGGAGCCACATTCCGTTTAAATTCCGTTCAACGGACGGAAACGGACGGAAATGGGCATATCTGCAAAGGGTGGCTTGACTAATGAAATACTGGGGTACATTGCCACTCAGGCTCCATATAGAGGTATTGCAACATAACTACGGATCAGAAGGTTGGGGGTTCGAGTCCCTCCGAGCGCGCGAACCCGCCAAGAATTTCACGACTTGGCGGGTTTTTCCTTTCGTTCCCCAATTTCAACTCTCAGCCTTAGACTCGTGGCCAAAAAGGGGTGATGATTTGGATTCACTTAACAGGCACGAGGACTATGGGCAGGAACTGCTGGATGAGTCCCATCTACTTAGTGATCCCATAGAACAGTTCAAGATTTGGCTCAGAGAAGCAGAAGAGCAGAACATCTATGAGCCGAATGCTTTTGTTCTCGGGACGGTGGATTCAGAAAACAAACCTCGTTCGAGAACAGTCTTACTCAAAGGTGTTGACTCTCGAGGCTTCTTTTTTGCCACCAACTACCTGTCTCGCAAAGGGGAGGCTCTTGCGGTTAACCCCTTTGTTAGCGCCGTGTTTGGCTGGTATTCGATTTATCGACAGGTGCTGATTTCAGGCGTAGCTCAGAAAGTTGAATCATCTGAATCTGATGATTACTTTAACTCTCGGCCGCATGATTCCAAGGTGGCGGCGTGGTCTTCAAAGCAGTCAAGACCCATTGAGTCGAGAGCCCAATTAGATAACCAGTTTGAGTTGGATTTGAAGAGATTCGAAAATACCGCACCACCTAGGCCCGAATACTGGGGAGGCTATCGCATAACTCCAACCAGGATTGAGTTTTGGAAGGGCCGCACTAACCGGATGCACGACCGAATCGAATACGTAAGATCTTTTTCAGAATCTGGGGAGAGTAGCCCGTGGGAAGTTCAACGGTTGCAACCTTAGACCAGTCATCGAGGGGAAGATTTTTTCAGCAACTTCTATCCGCGGAAGAATTAGCTGATTTTCAAACTCCTGCTTTTCTGGCTCGGCGCTGATAAAGAGCCCAGGCTGCAACGGATAAGACAGTAAGTATGAAAAAAATCTGTAATACAACCAGCCAGAGTTCAGCCTGCTCATACCACCAGCTGGCTGATGGAGTAACAAATAACCCGAGTACTAAGAGGTGAAGCATATAGAGCGCTAGCGCGTTTTGGCCCCACCAGCTAAAGAGCCCGGGCCTATCAGCAATAGCCCTCGATACATATTTAGCGATTATGAATGCAACTGCACTTATTAGGAGAGAAACCAAAATATAACTAAGCGAAACTCGATTCTTACTCACTGGCACCAGAGCCATCGACACCGCTGCCACCACGACTAGGACACCTAGAGAAATTGCCAAGGGCCGAAAGCCTCTTTTCAACATATCTGCTAAAGCAGTGGACAGAATCAGTAGAGCAGTCCATGAAATGGAACCAAATAACCCACCATGGTTTGAACCCAATACAGATTCCAGCATGCTGGCGTCTAACACCACCTGATAGCCAACTAATAGCAACAATCCAGCTGCCAAACGAATCCAGGGGTTGAGTCTTATGAATAGAAGACAAAGTACTCCCGCAACACCTATTGCCTGAAGCACACCCCAGTCTGAAGCTCTGCCGACAAGATTTGATCCTGCGGAGATAATTGCCCCAATACCAATCAGGCTTAGATATCTTGTTAGAACATATCGATACGCCGCTGGCTTGTCACTCTCGTATCTTCTCAAAAAGGAATTTCCATAATTCAGCCCGATGATGAACACAAAAGCCGGAGCAACAATGTCCGCAACTGTGTATCCAACATCTGGGGCATGCTTGAGAAAGTCTGGAATTGCCTGAACACCAGCGATGTAGTTGCCGATTACCATGAGCATCACTAGCAGACCGCGATAGCTATCAATGCTCAGGTCTCGCTCAATAGGGCTGCCGGGGCTTACTGAAGACAAATTACTCATTTGTTATCTATAAACCTTTTCCTGAATCAAGACCCTTTTCGCTCCCAAATTTAGTCTCGGATAGGTGTATGTCTTGCTAGCCGTTGAGTAACTTACTGAGTCCTCTAATGAATCTGAATCCGAAAATTGAAATCAGCAAGCAAATGCTGCCACCGACGAAAAAGGGCATTCGCAGGTCAATGGTTGCAAGTGCACCGCCCACTAATGAACCAATTGGCATCAATCCCCAGACCAGAGTTCTTCTCGTTCCATGTATTCGTCCGAATAGATGAGTTGGGATGATCTGGTGGTAGGTCGACATCAGAAGAATATTCCAGGTTGTAATCACTAATGAACCAACCAGAAGTAGCCCCGCAAGAACCCAGTAATTGGGGGATAATCCCTGAAGGACGACCAATAGCCCAGACAGAATAATCGCCACACCCATCGTCTCAGTTCTTCCAAAGGCTTTAGAGATTCTTGGCGCAAGGATTGATCCAGCCAAGGCTCCAAAGGCGGGCATGGCTATAACAAATCCAAAAATTGCTATTGGGATTCCTAAAGTCTCAAGTGCGAAAAGCACCATTGTCGAAGTTGAAGCTGAAAAGAAAAATCCAAGCGAGGATGTGAAGAGTACGAGCTTCAACAGAGTCTTATCTTTGTAGAGGTAGCTGATTCCAAATCGGATGTCCGCCCAAAAACCATTCTTCTCGGTTTTCTGTTCAACTTCTTGAATCGAATAATTCATCGGTATAGCAGCCACCAGGAGAACTGCAGCAAAGACACCTGCTGCGCCAAAAGCAAAAGGCAATCCGATGGCAACGGCATAGAGCAAACCACTAATTGGTGTTCCGATGAACTCACCAAGGGTCACGGCTGTGACCTCGAGCCTGCTGTTGCCTCTCTCAAGCTGGGACTTGTCTAAAACCTGGGGGATCATTGACTGCATGGTGGTGTCATACATGACCTCACCGATACCAAACATGAAGCTTGCCAAAAACAAAATCGGCAAAGTAATCAAGTCAAAGCCCACCGTTATTGCAAGTAGCAGAGCTGCGCTAAGACGAATGGTGTTGGCTATTACTAAGAGCTGTCTGCGATTGATTCGATCAACTAGACCACCAATTGGAATGGCAAATAGCAACCAGGGCAGCATAACGAGTGCTGCGAGAAAGGATATCAGGAAGGGATTTTGGGTCAGGGAAGCAGCTAGAAGTGGCACTGCAGTTTTCAACAGACCATCAGCCACATTGCTAGCTGCGCTAGCAGACCATATTTTGTTGAAGGCCGGGCTTAGCCTTTCTGCGCTGTTTTTAGCCAATCAAGTGCCTGCCTCTAGTCTTTAGAACCCAGGAGCTAACAATACAGATGTCTCCAAGCTGATTATTTGAGGAAATTGGCGTTTTCTTGTGCAGCTACTCAGCATTCTCTCGGGAGTTTGTGAGAGCTTATATAGAGGTAGGAAGCAGGGCCTCAATTCGATTGACGCCAGGAAGAAGATCAAATGCGCAAAAGACGTTGGCCCCTTATAACTCTCGGCGTAGTAATAATTGCTGCTATAGCGGCAGTCCTTGTAACTCCATACCTTACGCAAGCTCCCGAGTATGAGACTTATGAAGTTGTGAACACCGAGGTTGTTAAGACTGTCTCGGCCAACGGCCAGTTGGCTGAAACTAAGCAACTCGCCTACGGTCCAGCGGAACAGCCAATCCTGACTTCAGCTAATGGAAGCGTGCTGTCCATTGCTCAATTTGGTTTGAGTCTTGAGGTCGAAAGTATAAACGTTTCCGTTGGCGATCTGGTCCAAAAAGACGATCTCCTCTTTACATATGTTGACCAGCTGAATCGTGAGATAGAAGTAAATGCAATCTCGGATGGCATTGTTAGGTCTATAGACACCGAGGCAGGACTTAGGACATCGGGCACGATTATTAGCATCGGTTCGAATAAACCAATCGTCTCAGTCTTTATTAGTGAATATGATGCTGATCTAGTTGCCCTCGATCAGGTGGCCACCATCGAGCTAGATGCCATAAACGCAGTGTTTGATGGAACTGTAATTAATGTCGGCCAGGTTGCACAATCCGTCAGCGGCATAAAGCAGTACGAAGTCTTACTGAGCGTTGATGAAATTCCTGCCGGTGCACGATTCGGCATGAGTGCAACTGCAGAAATCAAAGTTCAGAGCAGGGACAATGTTCTCGCTGTCCCACTGAGTGCACTGGTCGGAGATGAGGCCGCACAGGTTGATGTATTAACCGATGATGCGGAAGGTAACCAGAGTGTCTCTACCGTAGATCTGCAGCTAGGACTTGTCGGCGACAGTTTCGTAGAAGTTACCTCGGGCCTAGCCGAAGGTGATCTGGTTGTGACTGGGGTTTCTGGCTCTGTCCCCGCACCAATCAACTTTGGTCCACCACCAGGGGTGCGCCAAGGTGGCTGATGCAGTTGTCGAGCTAGAGGATGTTCGCCGCGAATATTTAGTGGGAGATCAGCGGACGATTGCGCTGGATGGGATCGATCTGAAGATTGACCGCGGTGAGTTTGTCGCAATAGTTGGCCCTTCGGGTAGCGGAAAGTCAACCATGATGAATCTCATTGGTTGCCTCGATAGGCCCAGTTCAGGCACCGTCAAGATTGCTGGCGCATCCACGAACTCTCTCAACGACAATGAACTGACCAACCTTCGCTCCAGAGCAATTGGTTTTGTTTTTCAGCAATTTCAACTTCTTCCCAACACAACAGCATTAGAAAATGTCATGGCCCCCCTGCTCTATCAGCGCCAAAGTTCTAAGGCAGCCAAGCAGGCTGCGACTCAAATGCTGGAGCGATTGGGGCTTGGAGAGAGATTGAATTTTGACAGAAATCGCCTATCAGGCGGCCAGCAGCAGAGGGTTGCTATCGCTAGGGCGCTGGTCACTAGCCCGGACATTGTCCTAGCTGATGAGCCAACTGGTGCTTTGGATTCCAAGACCGGTGCTCAGGTGATAGATCTCCTGAAAGAACTCAATAGAGAGGGACGAACGATCATCTTGATCACTCACGATTTGGATATAGCCGCTTCTGCTCCTCGAAGGGTGTTTCTCAGGGATGGCAAAGTTGAAAAAGATGAGCGGAGTGGTGAGTGAACATACTTGGAACCGCACGACTAGCTCTGAGTCGGATCTGGGCAACCAAGACCAGATCTCTACTAACCATGCTTGGGGTCGTGATTGGTGTTGCGGCAATCGTTGCTTTGACTTCAATTGTTGATGGGGCTTCGCAGGGCATCAACCGATCTCTCGCGACACTAGGGACTAACCAGTTGAATATCACGGCCCTTGGCCCCAATGCTCTCACAGAACAAGATGCTCTAGCTCTCGCAGAACTTGATGATGTAGCAATCATGTTCATGCAATCCCAAAACGAAGGAACTATCGCAACGGAGGAGAACCGGGTCACGGCGAGACTCGTTGGTGTCTCGGCTGATTACTTCGAGGCAGTAAAACCAGAACTGGCCATGGGCTCTTATCTTTCTCGCAACCCAGCCGCTTTGGAATCCAGAGATGTTGTATTTGGTGCAGATGCAGCAAACGATCTTGGCGTTACTGATGACCTCTTGGGCAAGACCGTGAAGCTGAATGGTCAAGACTTCCGTCTGGTAGGAGTGTTGGATGATCAAGCTGGTTTCGGCACAGCCGGCAGAGTGTATGTCAACCTAAACAGCGCTCGGAAGTTATTTAGTCAATACCCGTATGTCAATTCAATTGTCATCCAAGCAACTACTCCAGAGCGAGTAGATCAACTGCAAGTAGCAGCCGATCGGTTGCTGAGGGAACGCTACGGTCTTAACCAATCGGCAGAGGCACGCTTCACAATTACCAACCAGGCCTCGCTGATCTCAGCGGTCAGCACAATTACTGACACTCTCGGCTTGCTCCTGACAGGCATTGCTGCAATCAGTTTGATTGTCGGCGGTATTGGAATTATGAATATCATGCTGGTCTCTGTGCGAGAGCGAACTAGGGAGATTGGTGTGCGAAGAGCTATCGGTGCTAGGCAATCGGACATTCTTACTCAATTTTTGATTGAGGCAGTTGTGCTTTCCATTGCGGGTGGAATTGTTGGACTTGTCTTAGGTGAAATTGCGGCCTTTATCTTGGCCATTGTTGGGGATTGGGAATTTGCCATTCGGATGGACACTGTCACCCTGGCGATGGGATTCAGCCTGGTAGTCGGTGTTCTATTTGGGGTTTGGCCAGCAAGAACCGCTTCTCGACTAGAACCAATCGACGCGCTCCGGTTCGAGTAATCGGCAATTGTTTAGTTGCCTAAGAATGGCCTTAGTTCAACCCTGCGGTTACAAGCTTGCGATGCCCCAAGGGCAATCTCTTTCGCCTCTTCTTCAGAGCCCGCATTGATTATCCAAAAGCCGCTGTAGAAGTCAGTTCCATTTAGCGATGAAGGGCTCACAGCACCAAGACCAGATCGATTGTCAATTAGAAGAGCTTTAGCTGAAGAACTAATCCCCGCAGCCATAACTAGCTGGTCATTACTTTGCAGGTTTGAATTGAAAGCATCAATTGCCCTCATCTCTTCTTGATTACCAGTATTTGATGCTGTATCGATGACAAAGATTATGAATTTCATTGTGCAGCAACTGCCTAACTTAATTGGAAGTTCATCTTAAGTCCCCACTTAGAGAAACTGAAACCCTAAACTAAAGTTTCGAGACGAGGCATTGGCAATGTGGCTGAAAATCCCGTTGCACTGCCTCGTTCGAACTGCCAATTCTTAGTCAGCGTCGAGATCATCTCAAAGCCCATACCTCTAGAAGCATCAGGACTAAACTGCTTACCGTTGTTGCCGGCAACAACCTCTAAGTCACCCTGGGCATTGAGATGGGCATTGAGCCAAAACTTAGTTGCACCACCGTGTCGATTAGCGTTGCTTATCAACTCCTTGATGATTTCAACAAAGCACGTTGTTGAAGTGGTGCTTTGCGACAAGGCCTGGTGCGCACTTGGCGATATCTGATACTCAAAATTACAAACACCGGCCCACGTGAGTGCAATTTCCTCAAGCATTTCTTTGGCGTCAGAGGAGAACTCGGGGGGATTTGTGAGGACACGCTTAGCTCTCTCTATGTCATGATAAACAGCCATCCTGAGTTTCATGTCATGTCTGTTTGCCATCTCCAATCTAGACGCAGCGACTGTAAGTGCAGCCTGTACTGTCCCGTGGATCAAGTAAGACCATTTTCTCTGAGCTACCCAGATAGCTTGATCCAGCAAGTCCATCTCATGCTTAATCTCTTGATTTAGTTTCTCTACGCGCGAGACCTTCTCCGCTCTTTCACGTTGCAAGGCAAACCAAGCCGTCCCAAAAATTGCCGAGAGCCAGAGAACAGCTCCGGCGGTCACAGACGTGATTTGTAACAGCGGCTTGTCCGATGCATTGAAGGCAATAGCTAGGCCTGTAGGGAGATAAGCAACAAAGCAAATCAACGAAACCATTATCAAGCTGCGAGCAATTGTGACTTTCCGGTTTGGTAAAAAAGCTTGAACTAATCTTCCAAGTGTCGGATAGGTAAGTGATATAGACGCGATGAGAAGAGTGCTCAAGAGGTCTGTTTTGGAGAGAATGGTGAGAAAGATATTTGGGACGGCAACTACGTAGGAGGCAACAAAAGTTGAATCTAGAGCAGGTATGGATAAAAGTCTTGGTTTCATGGTGAATTTCGTCACGCTAGAGACGACTGGCATCTTCTCAGACAGGGCGTCAGCTCTTGACCTTAGCTCTCGGCTAAGTGGTCTTACTTGATTTCTGATTAGTGATTGAATCTGCATCTTTAGCTTGGCGGATTCTGCTGAATCTAGTACTTCTTGGGTAAGTACAGCTAATCTGTCTAATTCCGCAAGAAGCACGCTGTTAGCCTTTTCATTGAATCGTGTTTCAGTTTGAATGGCGCTCTCCAGACGCAGCTGTTTCTGATCCCCTAGTCGATTTGAAGCCCGATTCAGTTCTTCAATCGCAAGTCGGTGATCTTCAAATGCAGAGGTGACTGCTCCAGCAATCAACAAATAAAGTGCAGCAAGAGAGATGTCACCTGGGAGCCTCTCCGCATACCGCACAATAAATTGCTCAGGGTGAAGAAGTGATATGAAGGAAGCACTCTTCACCATTGCAGCAAGAATTACTATAAAAAATATAACAACGCCTCTGATGGTCCGATTGGAAATCCGATTAACAACAAGCACTACTGGTATGAAGAAAATAAAAAAAACAAACAGTGACGCGAGCGAAGCGGGCACCAGAATAATCAGCTTTTCGGGTGACCTTTGCCCTTCGTAACCGAGATCTGTAGCAAACAACAAAAAAGCCATTAGGCCAAGAATTCTGTAATTCAGAGGGTTGACCGTCTTTATTCCATTCCAAAACGTTTTGAACAGGGTCACAGTTGAATTCGGTAAAAATCGGGTTTTCAATTACTGCGACCGCTGACTTGGAGGTATTTGATTGCGGCTTGGACTCTGCGTTCGGGACCCGCATCTTCGTCTAACCCCATTGCTTGAAATGCACGAGCAAGAAGCATTCTCACTGCCCTAACGGTGGTACTTCTCTCCCGTGCTATTTCCTGATTAGATTTCCCTTGAGCCAGCAAGCGAACCGCATCCAGTTGTGATCTAGAAAGATCAGCCAAGGGATTAATTGACTTTAGATCATCCCGAAACTTAATTCCATGCCCTCGAGACACTTGTTTGATTGCCTCATCAAGAATTGAGGTTTCCCCTATGCGGCTTTTCACCAAGTAGGCGTGGCCCTCGGGTAAATCTTTACCCGTGCGTCCGGCTAGTTTAGGTTCCAGAAGGTTGGTCAAAAAGATGATGGCAATTGTTGAATTTATTGCTCTAAGGGCTGTAGCAAGATCAAAACCATTCGGCCCTGCACCAAGATCTACGTCGATAATGACCACATCTGCATCAAAATTTTGAAAGACTCTTCTTGCTTCCGAGCTGCTACCAGCAGTTTGGGTCTCATATCCAAGACTTCTCAAGACCTCAGCTAACAGAGACCGCACAAGTGGCTCATCGTCCACTACTAGGACTCTGAGCCTAAATTCCATGAGTTAAGAATGGCAGATTAGAGCTGTCCCCTGAATTCATGCCATTCCTAAGGGGGAAGATTAACGAAAAATCTCTCTGGTCAACTTGCACAATATCCGAAGCAGAGCTAGAGGATGAATGGCACCAAAGCGGTCGTGGGTTGGTTTCTGGCCAGGGAGAGGGTCAAAGTCTCTATTTGCGCGGCGACGCAGGGTAGAAATGGACGAAAATTACCCTGAGCACATCACCAGCTGGGCCACCAATTTGAAAGGGTCCATCGAGGGTATTCGAGATGATTCGACAGACTTGCAGAAAAAGTATGAACACGCTCCACTGCGAAGAAAACGGCAGGCAAAGAAAAGCAAACTGGCTAATTAAGTGAACCTGGGAACGAATCGAAGTGGCACTGTCTTCGGAAAATGTTTATCCAAAGTTTGTTTTTTCAGCTAATCTTCCCTAATTAGCCCTAATCAACCAACATAAAGAGGGAGAATTTGTTCTTTCTAGGCTCCTTAGAAAACCTTGGACCTGGCTTGCCAAGGCAAATTTTTATGCGCCCAATTCAATGGTTTGAGGATCCAATTTTTGTTTATCTAGGGCTGGCCTTGGTTGCTGGATTCGTAATTTGGCTCATGTTTTTTAGTGGCAACGGCGATTTCAAGTCATTCCTCTCTGACCTGAAAGGAATGCCCAAAGATACTAAGCCCGAGAGATTCCCAGTCCCTGTCTTTAATAAGTCAACCTTTGATTTACCAAGGCCCCCCAAGGTTGAAAGAAAGCCTCTCACCTTCCAGAGAACCGCAGACGAAATTGATCTCAAGCTCGACACCTGGGCCAAGGATCTAAGGCAGTCGCTCAGAGAAGTCAGGGCCGAAAGTCAGTGGCTGGTAGAGAAGTATAAAGATGTGCCACTAAAGCGACCAAAGCCTGAGGTTAAGACAGACAAGGCTAAGCCAGCCAAGAAGTCCCCTGCCACCAAAGCCACAAAGACCCCAGCCAGCAAGACAGTTGCCAAGAAAAAGGCGACGACCAGTAAGCCAAAGGCAAAATCAACGAGCAAATCAGCTCAGGCCAAGAAACCAAAGGGCAAGGCCTAGGTTTCCCTTTGCCCCCATTTCGGATAGCCTTTGAAGTATGACTGAGCCAACCAAGAAGGTATTTTCGACTGCTGTCGGTGGGTATAGCCGCACCGAAGTCGATGAATACATCGCATGGCTACGCAAGACCCTGACCGAACTTGAGCAATACAACGCTCTTGCCGTGCGTGAGCAGAACTCACTACGCGAGAGGGTGGTTCAGCTAGAGGAGTCCCTCAAGCTAGCCAAGTCACCTGGCTATGCTCAACTTGGTGCTCAGTTTGAGCAGACACTGCGCCTCGCTGAATCTGAAGCCGCCAAGCTCGTCAATGATGCTGGCAAAGAAGCAGTGCGCATTCGAGAAGTCGCCAAAGCCGAGGCTGAGAAAATCAAGTTTGAGGCTGAAGAGACGGCAAAGCCAATTGTTGATGGAGCGAATCGTGAAGCTCGCAATCTAGTCATCTCGGCTCGTAAGCAAGCGGAAGAAATTCTTGAGAAAGCCGAGGACGAGCTTCGCAAGGTTCAGGCTGAGAGAGCCCAGCTCCAAAAAGAGGCCGCAGTTATTCGATCTGATGCTGACAACTATGTTGCCCGCACCAAAGCCGAGTTGCAGTCCGAAGTTGAGCGCATTCAGACAGAAAACGCTCGGCTTCTAAAGCGCAACGCAGACATTGAGTCTGAGATCAAGAACAAGATTGACGAGGGAGAGAAGCAAGCCCTAGAGCTATTCCGTAAGATTCAGCGCGAAAGCGAAGAGATGCGCGAGCAAGCAGAACGCGAGCTACGTGCCGCAACCGAAGAGGCATCTTCACTTGTTGAGAATGCAGAGCTAACTTTGGAAAACGCTAGAAAAGAAGCAGACAGAGTTGCTCAAGAGTCACAGTCGATGGCAGCTGCTCTGCTAGCTGATGCCAGAGCGAGAGCAGAAAAGCTTGCTGTTAGATCGCTTGACATCACTCGTGAAGCGATTGCTGAAGCCGAGTATCGTCTCGCAAAACTTCCAAGTCAGCAGAATTCCATTGAGAGCTTCTTGGAAGAGACGCGTTCGATGCTAACCCCTGAGCAAGAAGTCATCATTGCTCGTCGCAAAAGCCTGGAGCAGTCATTCCAACAGCCACTTGAAGCAGAAGTTGTTGATGACACCCAGATAATCTCTGAGGCTGACGACAAATAATTAGAGCAATCCTCTAATAGCATTCATTGCCCCACCCATAACTGCTGGCATTCCTCCACCTGGATGAACCGATGCCCCTACTCGATAGAGCCAGGGTCTCAGGATTGATCGATAGCGAGGTGAGTGGAATGGACCTGATTGCCAAAGGGGATTCTTCTTCCCATAGATAGCTCCAAGGGGTCCGCCAACCCCTTGAAAGTATTGAGGATTGAGAATCTCATAGTTCTCAAAGAGCTCATCAATGCGCTGATCCAGTCCCATTACTTTGGAAATTCTCTCCAGCTCACTGGCAACCCAAGGAGTTGTAAGGTCTGCATTTGAGCCATCAGCAGCTGCGGTGAGCAGGACAGCTACCGTTGGCTTGCTGTTTTGATAAATATCTCCAGGCAGGTAGTAGTTGACAAATGCCATCGTTTGCTCGGGTTGTGTGTTGCTCTTGATTCTTCGGTATAAGTCAGTTGGTTCATCGGGCATCACAACTGAGTGAGTGACAGTGGTTTTAGGCAGTGGTTTCTTCAATACCGCATAGATAGCCACTCCGGAGCAGGAGCGAGACTTGGCTGGAGGTTGACTCTTTCCGCTAATTAGCTCTCTGGTCTTCTGCTCATCAATTCCAGAGATCACAATGTCGCATTCGTATTGAGCCGATTTGGTCTTCACTAGGCCCTTGCTAATTGATTGAACTTCGCTGTTTAGAACTATTTCGCAGCCGCTTTGTTTCGCAAGCTTTGCCAAAAATTGAGGTAATTCATTGACACCACCTTTTGGAACGGCGATACCTTGCTTAGACATGATTGCGGTGACGGATGCATATATTGGCAACGTTTGATCTGGAGCGACACCTGCGTTTAAGGTGTGAATAGCAATTAGTTCTTTCAGGCCCTCGGGCATCCAAGACTGCTTGGCAAGATACTTCTCGGTGTTCAGATTTGCTCCATAAACCTTGAGCAGCTTCAGAACAGAGCCGAGTGTCCGCAACTCGGTTGGGTGAGCAGTTAGAAGTTCAGCGATTGGTTGGGCCAGTAGGGCATGCTCAGATACAAATCTCTCCCAGGGTTTGAACCAAGCATGACTTGGGTCAAGTGGGATGGTGATCTCCTCACCCCTGAAAAAATACTTACCAACCTCAGGCAACTTTATGAACTCTGGTGCACCGGCTATCTCCCCACCAAGAGATTGATAGGTATCCAGAAGCTTTTGCCAGACAGAGACAAAGGTGACGAGGGATGGGCCACTATCAATAATCTGACCTGCGATTGAAAAGCGGCGAGACTTACCACCAATCCAATCGCCCTGCTCGAGCAGGGTAACTTTATGGCCCGCTTGCGAAAGAAGCGCCGCAGCGGTGAGGCCACCAAAGCCAGCACCGATTACAACTATTCGCTTACTCATCCTGCAAAAAAGCCAACGTTGGCTATCACAAGCTGAACGCCAGCAACAGCACCCGCGACATAGGGGAAGGCGATTGAGTACTTGTAAACATCATGAGCTTTTTCTGGAGTTGGATTTTTCCAGACAGAAACTATTAGGTATGCCGCAATAGCAAAATTCACAACTGCAACCGGGATATTCACCATGGCGAAAAGAATCGTAGAAGCCAGCCACCAAAAAGCTGACCAAATAAGAGTTCCTCTAACCCCGAGATGAACAGCAGTGGTTCTAATTCCGGTGTCACTGTCTTGGGGAATATCTTGAATAGCGTCGTATGCGTGCTTGGCAATTGACCACATCATCAAACCAATGACGCCCAACCAGAGCGGCTCTTCTCCCAGGGCTAGTGGAACAAACGCCAGCGGAAATGCATAGTCAGTATTAGAAAAGCTATCCAGGTATGGTCTTGCCTTGAACCGTAGTGGGGGTGCCGAGTAAAAGGTAAAGAAGAGGCTGTAGGCAACCATCCACCAAACTGCTGCGGCTGGCAGAGTCAGAGCAAAGTAAATTAAGAATGGAACATTGGTGGCTATCACACCAATCCAGATTGGCTTCACCTCGTTGGGGAATATGTGTGCGCCTTCGTAAGAACCTTTTCGAGCATTGATGTTGTCGGTTTCCTGATCGAAGATGTCATTGATGCCATAGATCAAAAGGTTGAAGGGAAAGGTCACCCAAATCAAAATGGGGAGAATTTCCCACGTCCACAGGTATCCCGCCAGCCACATACCGATCACCGTGGTTCCGATGGTGTTGACCCATAGAACAGGGCGAGAGATCTCAATTAGGCGGCGCAGCACAGCCTAAGCCTAGGCGTTGGAATCAAATTCACTTATGTGCAGGTAAACCAGCTTCCCTGAGCTTTGTGGGCGGGCCATACTAATCACATTCGCTCACCTCAGAGCACGTATGTGAAGGTCCCAATGGCAACTATTACACCGCTGATTCCCCCAGCTCAGGGGTCCGTTTCCGATGATTTGGCCGCTTCGATGGCTGCCTTGGAGTCACTTCTGGCAATCAGATTCTTTGAGGAGGCCGTAGATGGCTTATTTGCCAGGGGCCTGATGCATGGAACTATGCACCTCTCTATTGGCCAGGAAGCTGTGGCGACCGGAGTTTGTGCAGCTCTGCGTCAAACCGACTACATAACCTCCACTCACCGAGGTCACTCGCACTGCATCGCTAAGGGAGCTGATCTCACCAGAATGATGGCCGAATTACTGGCCAAGCAGACTGGCTACTGCCGAGGGCGAGGTGGCAGCATGCACATCGCAGACGCCAAGACCGGGAATCTGGGAGCCAATGGAATCGTGGCGGGAGGTATCCCAATTGCAACCGGCGCCGCCTTGGCGCAGAAGATGCGTGGCACTGACAGCGTTGTGGTTAGTTTCTTTGGCGATGGTGCAACCAATGAGGGTGCATTTCACGAAGCACTGAATCTTGCCTCGGTTTGGAATCTGCCAGTGATTTTTGTGTGTGAAAACAATAAGTATGGAATGAGCTTTTCCACAGCCAAGAGCATGAAGGTTGAGCGCATCTCTGATCGAGCAGCTGCCTATGCGATGCCCGGGGTGACTGTTGATGGCAATGACGTTGATGAAGTTTTTCAAGCAGCTAAGAGTGCTGTTGAGAGAGCGCGTTCAGGCGGAGGCCCAACACTGATTGAGTGCATCACCTATCGTCACAAGGGCCACTCCAAGAGTGACAAAAATCTTTACCGAACCAAAGAAGAGATTGAGTTTTGGAAAATCAAAGATCCAGTTGGAATATTTGAAACCAGATTGATTGACAAAGGCATTCTCACTAAAGAACAAGTAGATCAGATTACGGAAGCTGTAAGAAATGAAATCCGCACTGCGATTCAAGATGCATCCAGTGCACCTGATTCAGATCCAGCTGAACTACTATCTTCAGTCTTTAGGCAGGTTGGCTAATGAGCGAAAGAGTTCTTACCTACGCCGAGGCCATTCGCGAAGCAATTGGTCAAGCCATGGAATCTGATCCAAATGTTTTCATGCTCGGTGAAGACATCGGGGTTTATGGTGGAGCCTTTGGAGTATCGGGCGACCTCTATCACCGCTTCGGTGAAGAGAGAGTTCGCGATACGCCAATCTCTGAAATGGGAATTGTCGGCGCTGCTGTCGGCGCTGCTTTAGTTGGTATGAAGCCAATTGTTGAAATTCAGTTCTCTGACTTCACCGCTCACGCCATGGATCAGATTGTGAATCAGGCAGCAAAGATTCACTTCATGCTTGGTGGGGAGCTGTCGGTCCCGATGGTCCTTCGGGCGCCGACCGGCTCTGGCACTGGCGCTGCAGCCCAGCATTCACAGAGCCTAGAGACCTGGTTTGCCCATGTCCCTG
>VFQS010002473.1_pt1 | contig 15157 bp, 16 predicted proteins | sample 3512361 | NCBI WGS metagenome assembly VFQS01 (sample SAMN10412375, study PRJNA504923) | tailings metagenome | isolation source: Relicate 1 Philex TSF3 active mining | place: Philippines
TCAAAAATGCTCGATGTTGCCTAAAAATGTATCATCTAAGTTGGTTACTATGTATATAAAGACCACGCCACAGTCGAATATTTCAACAGTCTTGTATAACAGTTAATACAATCTTGAAACAACAAAGTTATCATACAACGAAATAAAATGTCCGTATTGTCGCACGCTAACACCGCAACTACTTCCATATTATTCATATCCAGATGTAAGTAAAATAAAATATGTGAATACTCCGGCGGATCTAGCTCTTCCTGCTTTGACATGTGAATACAATAGCCACGTGGATGGTGCTGCGAAATGTCGCACAAGTTGTGTATATCAGGAAAAATATGATATGATGTTGTGTGCTAGACATTTCAATAAGTTAGAAACAAAGGTCGAATCCGAAAATGAAATATCACCGCCTATTACTCGGAAATTAAGACGTCGAACCACTACTAAATCAACATCAGATGTTGATGATAAGAATGTCATCGTTTCACATAACAATCCCGCAACTAGTGTATGCTCATTCAAATTATTGTCTGGCCCACGTAAAGGTTGCTCATGCGGAAAACCGATGTGGATTCCGAAAACATTAGTTTCATTACAAAATGGTTCAGAAACACCTCATGCTGTGTATTGTAAGACACATTATGAGAAAATATATCCATCATAAATTTTACAACCTTATACAGAGTATTGATTTGCGTATGCTTATACGATTTAATGTGTATAATCATATTATTAAAATGCCGAATATTGTATATTATTCAAATTGCCAATACGCAGGAATTAATTATTTTTTACAAATTTCAGTACCAAATTATTATAACATATTTCATTTAGAAAACTATGGTCTGATAAAAGAAAAAAAATCAATACCAGTTGATAAATTGAAAGAAGCTGATATATTTATTTATCAACCGATTGACAAAAGACATGGAATTTATTCAACTGATGTGACAATCGAAAATAATATATTGTCATACTTGTCGCCGAATTGTAAATTAATTTCATTTCCGTACATTTATAATTCAGCGTTATGGTGTTTAATTCCCCCTGCGAATATTGATGGATATATTGGTGAATATCCAAATATAGATAAATATGTAAATCGAGAACCGATTGAGAAATTGAAATCACAAGGATATACCCTAGATGAGGTTCTTCGCATGTATTCAAATAATGAAATTGATTTTGACTATGAAAATCGCTTTGAAAATTGTATCAATATACTAAAAAATAAAGAAGATAAGTGTGATGTGACAGTAAGCGATTTTATTGTAAAACATATTGGTTCGATACGACTTTTTTTTACACAGAATCATCCGACCACATGTGTATTCGTTCATATCGCCAATCAAGTATTATCCATATTGGGTTATAATGTAAAATTTGACGAGTTTGCCTTTCCAGAAAATATATGTAATTTACCCGGCGAATGGCCAACTTCTTCTAGTGATATGACTTATTGGAAATTTAAATATCAGTGTAATATTCAAGATATATGGTATATTCCACATATTACAAATATATATCAAAATTATCAAGTAAAACACTTATATCCATTATCATATTCTATACCGCATAAATGTATTAAAAAACTTCATGAAACAAAAAAAACACGATTGTTTTCTCCTTTGATACCAGGTGATAAAAATACGTATATTTATAATGACGAGAATAGTTATAATAATAATTATAATGAAAGTTGGTTTGCTTTTACCTACAAGAAGGGAGGTTATGATTGTTTACGACATTATGAAATACTTGCAAATAACACAATACCATTTTATATCGATATTGAAAAGATTCCGTTAAAGACAATGACAACCTTCCCTAAAAAAATAGTAAAAAAAGCGATGGATGCGTTAGTAAATAAAACCGATATTAGTGGTATCGTTTTTGATGAGTATGTTCAAGAGTTACATGATTATACTATAAACAATTTAACATGCGAAAAAATAGCAACTAATTTCATGAATTTACTCAATCGACTGAACAGAACGTCAAATATTACTTCTGAAAAAAAGATTATCATGATAACAAATTATAATATGAATTATTCGATGATGTCGTTGGCATATGGTTTAAGAATGAATTGTAAAAGTAATTTTGTAGATTTCCCCAAAATAAATAACTTATATAATAAAAGTCAATATAATCTTCATATGGAAGATGATATACCAATAGATCGTTATGATATAGATAATAAATTACGAAATAAATATTACGACTATGTTATTATTGGTTCGGTAGGTCCAGATGAAGGGTGGTCATTTCAACATTATGAAGAGTTAATATGTAATGTTTATAAAAAAACAGAAATTATATACATATTTGGAGGTGACCGTCCATTTAATACTGTTGTTACTGACAATAGATTATATAGATATTTGAATGAGTTTTTACAAAAAGGAGTATGTTTTGTTAGAGAGTTAGATGATAATACAGAGTATTATCATGAAACTACGTGGGGTGAATATGTGACTGAATGCGTAGAAAAATGGAATGATAAAATAAAAAGAGCAACCGTTATCTTAGACAATAATAGAATATAATAGAATATAATGAAATAAAAATACTGTAATATACTAAATGAATATTTGTCTATATTTTTACATCTTCATAAAAACATTATTTACGCGAGAGTTGCCTGGAACCGGTTGAAGACTGCAAAGTGAAGCAACCGGGGGCGCCGCATTTTTCAATTTCGCGCGTCGCACCGCAATCGAAGAAGCACCTACCCCGGAACCAGCAGTATATGACGCGTTCTTATTATTGTTATGGACATCCGCCATAAGTGTCAATCTAGCACGTTTCAACATAAGAGTTACACAAATTAGGCACTATATAATACATCAATAAAATATAACACACTAATACATATAATAGTGTGTTATTGTGACAATTCATATTTGCGAGGTTATCGATGCAATTTATAAAACGCTACTTACCAGACTCATTATCCGCCAGTGATAAGACAAGACAACGTAAAGAACTGACAAAATCACGACGATTATATAAACAAGGCAAATATTATACACGCAAGTCTATGAACTCGTTCAAATCAAAACAGTCTAAACACCTCGAACACGCATCAAGATTATATCATGTTGATAAAATAAGGCCAACGAGAGAATTATCTCGCCGGTCTGGGTGTTCACTCAAAGGATTAAGGCAAATTGTGAAGAAAGGTGAAGGCGCATATTATTCTTCAGGTTCTCGCCCGAATCAGACACCGCAATCATGGGGAAATGCGCGGTTAGCGAGTGCGATTACTGGCGGGAATGCGTCGCTTATCGACTTTCATATTTTGGATAAAGAGTGTGATCATCGAAAACCAGCATATCGTCTAGCACAAAAACCCGCCAAATATACGCGATAATAGTGATACATTTTTTTATTGTTTATACATATAATCTAAAGATATGTCTCAACTAGAACAACCACTTCAATCACAACAATATCCTCTTCCAGTTAAAGGTGGTCAGCCGGTGCAACCATTATGTACAGATTTGGTTCATGTGTCGAAACAAAACTTACAAGAACCTGCGTCTGGAACTCAAGTTACTCCATCACAAACCGCTGTAACAAAAGAAGAGCTGAAGGATTATTTACGCCAGTGGGTTCGTGTTGAAAATGAAATTAGTACGCTGTCGGCTGAAATCAAAAAGCGCAAACTGATCCATCAACAACTATCTAAATCACTTTTAGATGTTATGCGTAAGAATGAGATTGATTGTTTTGATATTGCGAATGGCCGTATTGTGTATTCTAAGACAAAAACCCGAGCACCTTTGAATAATGGTCAATTGAAATCTGCGCTTACGAATTATTATAAGGATGACATCGAGAAAGCGAATAGTCTAACAGAATTTTTACTTGCGTCTCGTGTTGAAAAAACCCGCGAGTCGATTAAAATGAAGATTCCAAAAATCAAATAAATACATATGTTATAAGTATTTTTATATACCTATAACATGTTTTATATAAATGGTGGTTCTAGAGGTAAGAAACAAGCATTACGAGAGATTTTTACAGCTGTAGATGAAAAAGAGGATCAAGATGATAATGAGTTCAAGCAACGATCACGGTCACGGTCACGGTCACGGTCACGAACAACAACACGTTCAGAGAACGAAATCGATTCTGATCGAAGTGAAGATGATGTCGAAACCGACGAAGATTCTGTAAAGTCCAGCTCCGAAAAACATATGGATGAACAGAATCAAGATTATATTGTTACACTAGGAACATCTATAAAAGACAACGCGATACATTATCAATATAGTTTTGTTGATAACGAGCTCGATTATGATATCGAAGAATTCGCAGAAAAACACCCGGAAATAAAAATGTTTGAACTCATGATATATCGAATAAATACAGTATCGTCCCTTCCGTTTATTGAGTTTCTTTTTTACTACGAAAAATCTGTTTGTAAATTACCATATTATAACCATTCTTCGAAAAAACACATACGAAAGGAATGTGATGCGATTATGAAAGAATTATTTAGTAGTAAGTTTAGGTTCAAAGGATATATTTATGATGAGCAAACCGGTAAATGTGTTATTTTTTACGAGAAATATTTCCGTAAGGAACACGTAATTCCTGGGCAGTTGGCTCTTACAAAACCACACAACTGGTATTGGATCTGTTTTTCTGAAATCATAAACCACAAACGATATATGACACATCCGATTCATGAAGATGCGATCGATTTTTTTATAGCATATCCTTTGATCGGAGTATTACAAAATATTGTTCGTGTGAATAAAGATAACTCTACCAGATTGGAAAATATTGAAGTGCCATCTATTTTATATTACGGTTCGACGCTGTGTTATGCTGAAAATACATCAATTTATGGTTTGAAACGAGAACCGATTATTGCTAGGTTTGGACCATTTTACTATTTTACAACTCTCGAACACTCTTATTATTGGGCATGTTATCACAATACAAGTAAAGAATCTAAACAAGCAAAAAATGCGCAAGGTGGCATATCTAGATATGCTGTTTTTACTGGACGAATGAAAACCGTTTATCAAGATGACGACTATGATGTTGATCTTGTAAGAAAATATACCGAACGGAAAAATATATTTGAGACACAGATAAATCAATACCGGCAAACACAAGAACAATACCAAGGGGGGGCTTATGACAGTATTTATAGTTATGATTATACATGGCCAGAGGAGTATGATACGATATATAATGGGTTTTATTCAACTAAAAAAATAATACGACCAGTTTGGTGTGTATGTGATTATCGGCAGTTTCAATTGTTATCATACTACGAGGTGCTTACGGACCATATACCATCGTCATATGATCCTGAATTTACAGATTATATGATTACGTAAAATATTCATCACTGTAGTATATAACACAGATTCGTTTCTTAAAATAGTTATCACCGTCGATAATGGGGTTATTCGACAATAAGTTTTACAACTTTATTATGTTGTTCTTTGTCAGCGCAATTATTGTTCAAATCATGAACTTTTTTGATGTTGAATTCGTATTCTATATCAGTTATTTATTATGGTTTATCGCAATCGGTATATTTGTAATTGTTCTTCCGCGAGGCCAATCTTCGGTTATTTAGAGAGGAATATAATGTCGATAGTAGATATATAAAGATTATCGTTGATAATTAGTAATATATGGGGGATCAAGCAGCGAAAGATAATGCAAAAAAGGAGTCTTATACTCCGAAACCGGTTACTTATAATACGAATCTCGAGAAACTATTGAAAGAAAATTCAGAAGAATGTGAATCATTATCCATATTACATCGTATGTCGTATGAAAAATACAATACACGGTCGAATTACATCAATATACCTGTGATAATATTAAGTAGTGCGATTGGTTTTATCACGGGTATCGACTTGCAATATGACCAAATGAATATTATATTAGGTGTTGGAAGTGTGTTTGTTGGTATTATAAAATCGGTAGATACGTATTTTCAGTTGGCAAAACGTGCGGAGTCACATCGTATTTGTTCATTACAGTTTTCACAAATATCGAAGAAAATGCAAGTGGAACTAACACTACACCGAAATCAACGTATGACAGCTGAAAATATGATGAACATTATTAAGACAGATATTAAAAATATGCAAGATATTGCGCCGCTCATCGACGATGATATTATTAGTATATATAATGCGAAGTATCGTAAATACAAGAGAGTTAAGAAGCCAAATTTTGTGAATGGATTAACTGATGTTGTCGTGAATTCAAACAATAATGAATATGAGTATGAGTATTCAAGCAGACATGGCAGTCGTGAAGGAAGTCCAGCCAATACACAGCAACAACAGCAGCAGTTATCGGTTCCGTCGCATGACCCGGAATATGATCAACAGTTACAGTCACAAACTCAAGCATTAACGAATACATCTATTTCAAAAATGAATGAAACAAATCATATAATAAATGGTTCAACAAGAGCAGATGATGATAATGAGAGTGTTGATCCGATACAACCGACCATTATTCAAACAGTAAATAATAATAATTCGGTTAAATCTGGATCACAATCATTTCGTAAAGCACCAGAATTATCGGTACCGGTGACATCATCGGTAAATGTGTCACCGGTTGTTGTGGAACAACCGCAACAGCCAAATCCATTAGATTTATTGCGATTACTTACTCAATTACAACAACAAGGTATCGGAACAGGGTTGGCTAGTTCAAATATAATGACGCAACCATTACAGCTCGATCCTCAAGTGTTTCCTGCATCTACACCTCCTCCTCCATTACAGCCGTCTCTTTCACCATCACAGCCTCATGCGGTAGCCCAACCAAATGATGTTATTGTTCAAATACCAATTGATGTGGATGTTGTTCCTTCAGTATCTCCATCTGGTAGTATTCGAAGTACTTCATCGCTTCCTCTTGGTTCGATTCAAACCGACAATAGTGGGAATCAAATTGTAAATACATAATAAATTGAATATGTTTCATCATAATAATAGATATATAACGTAAGGTTGTATATCTATTCAAAACTCATGGAAAACATACAGACTCAATCTGTGATATTCTCAAATCCGTCATCAACAACAAGCGCGACAAGTATTCGTTCGAGTAGTCGGAAAAAATCGTCGTCAAAACAAGACGAAAGTGAAAAGATAACCGAAAAAATGGAGGGTGGAATAATAGTTAGGAGATATAAAGGCAAAAAGATAGAAATAGAGCCGTAAATAGAAAATATAGAGTAAAAAATGGAGTGAGGAATTACAAAAAAAAGAGAGAGAAGAGGGAAAGAAAGAGGCGAAAGAAAAAAATTGAAATGATAAGAGAAGAAAGAAAGGAAGGAAGCGAAAGCAAGAAAGAGATGGAAAGCATAATGAGAGTGATGAAGAAGCTGACGGGAAAGGGAGAGGAGGAGTTGAAGTTGGAGATGTTGAATGAGATGGCGGAGATGGAGAAGGAGATGAAAGTGATGAAAGAGATGTTGTTGTCGAAGAAGGTGAAAGAGCCGAAGATGGGACGAAAGGGTGCGGCATCAACGAAATCAGTAGCGGAAGAAGTGAAGGAGCCGGAGAAGGAGCCGGAGAAGGAGGAGACGACGTCGACGACAGGTGAGGAGGAAAAAGAGGTAAAGGTGAAAGCTGTGAAAGCCAAAGCCGCGAAAGAGCCGAAGGCGGTGAAAGAGCCGAAGGTGAAAGCGGTGAAAGAGCCGAAGGCTCCAAAGAAAACAACAAAAAAAGAAGCAGAAGTGGTGGCAGAGGCAGCGAAAGTGACAGATGACGAAGAGAAGAAGGAAGAGGTGAAGGAAGAGAAGAAGGAAGAAGTGAAGGCGGTGAAAGCCCCAGCAGCCAAAAAGAGCACAAAAAAAGCGGCGGTGGTAGAAGGAGAAGCGAAGCCGAAGAAAGAGACAACGAAGAAAGAGACAACAACGAAGAAGACAAAGAAAGATGTTGTTGCGAGTGAGAAGGCGGAAGCACAAGCAGCAGTAGTTGTTGAGCCGATTGCGACACCGATTGCGACAACAATAGACGAAGAAGAGGAAGAAGTGGAAGTGGAAGAGATTGAGTACGAAGGAACAACGTACTTGAGATCGGCGAAGGGAATCGTGTATGACATGGAGACAAGCGAAGAAATCGGGAGATGGAACGAAGCTACGAAGAGCATCGAAGTTGAATGAGCGATCGAAGCGAGCGCGTGTGAGTGTGTGTGAATAAAGAATAAACTAATTTTTTTTCATGATGAAGAAAGACATCATGAAAAAAAAGTGGTATTACCGGTGGTAGGTTTCGATCCTACGTCCTCTGGGTTGTGATCCATAACCATCCTCAAATCGTACCATAGTTGGTATAAAAGTAGAGGACGGTGTTTTACAGCGCGCTTCCACTGCGCCACACCGGTATGTATGTTGTATGTTTGCTGCGTTTAAACGTCCAGCTAGACGGCAGGCTTCTGTAAAGCACATGCGAAGGAATAATAATGCCGGCGGTAGGTTTCGATCCTACGACCTCCCCGTTATGAGCGGATAACCATCAGCAGATCGTACCACAGAGTAGTTGAAAAGTTAGCTGACGGGTGTTTAGGCGCTCTTCCTCTGAGCTACACCGGCGATGTTGCTGCGTTTAACGTCCAGCTCGACAATACCGGAGGTTGGGTTCGAACCAACGTCCTCTGGGTTATGAGCCCAGCGCGCTTCCTCTGCGCCACCCCGGTTGGTACCTCCTGTACGTTTTGATCGTACGTCCTCAGGATTATGAGTCCTGCGCTCTGCCTCTGAGCTAAGGAGGTGTTATGCGCTGCGTTTAACGTCCAGCTAGACGGCAGGCTTCTGTAAAGCACAGGCGAAGGAATAATATACCGGAGGTTGGGATCGAACCAACGTCCTCGGGATTATGAGTCCCGCGCGCTTCCTCTGCGCCACCCCGGTTGAACTCTGATAAAGTACATTAAAGCTTCATCAGGACCGAATCGCATTACATTAGAGACGCAACCGGTGATATATGTATGATAATGAAAAAACAGTTTCAATTTTATTTGAAAATATAGAGAATAGGCATATCATAAAGAAAGTGTGAAAATTAAAAAATGTATGAAGTCATACGAACCCATGACGTCATCATATATAGTATAGAGAAGTCTTTAAGTAGTATTAGGTTAGGGGGGGGTAATGGTAGTGTATAATGAAATAAAATATAACCGAAAAAGGGTTATGTGAGTCATTTCCGGTCACCGATGAAATCCCGAGACGATAAATGGTGTGGAATAATGATGCGCGATAGAAAAAGGTGAAAGAAGTACCCTGGCACCGCCGCCGTAGGAATGAAAGCACGCACCCGCGGGCGCTCCTACCTCCCTCCGTAGGAGGACCGTAGGTAAGAATGGACGGCGGATGTGTATAAGATTGCTCACTCCGTTCGCTGCGCGTCGATTGTCGATTGTCGATGATCGAGAGATATATATTTGAATACTAATGGTCATGAAAGGATGAAATCTCTCGAACATCCGTTATCAAATCTCTCGAAGGATTGAATTCAAAGAGATAAAAATGGAGATGAATGGCACTATATGTTGAAATCATCCATAGATGCCACCGCTCATAGTGGTGCGTATTATGAGTCAACGCTCGTTATATGATTCATTTCCGGCTACCGTTAGGAGACGATAAATGGTAAGGATAATATTCATCATATAATAAAATGACACAGCATAGAGTAAATGGGAAGCAGCCCTATAGGCATACACTGTCGAACGATCGAAATCAAATGGATAAAAATGGTGGCGCAGAGGGTGTTCATGAAAATGAAAATGAAGATGGGTGGGAATTAGAAGGTTTGGAAAAAGGGATGTCGAGAGAATCTCTCGAACAAAGGATGAAATCTCTCGAACATCATGAATCTAAAAGTAAAAAAAATAGACGGCAACCCCCGCCGTAAGAATCGACCGTAGGTAAATATAGACGGCGGATTTACTTACCATCTCCCTCCGTTCCTCTCCGTAACCGTCGCTGGGGGCGGACCCCCCCTCCTTAGTCATAAGCCATTTCCTCAACACAGGAAGAACAAACCATAACCTCATCTGAAGTGCCTTCATAACCGAGACACTCACACTTGGGAAGCCAATTCCAGTCAATTTTGTCAATCAATCCCTCGCCACAGTAGAAGCAACTCCCCATAGAGGGTCGAGCACAAGGACGCGGAATGGCAGGAAGGCGGCGCAAATGACAGCCGGGATGCGAAAAGTGAAGTTGCGTGATTTCAGCATCGAACGCTTCATAAGCCAACCGAGTCATGAAACCATCAGCACGCAAGGAATCATAGGTAGCTTCGGTACTGCCGACCAACGAGGCATAACAGTCACACTCTTGGAGTTTCAAAAGAACAGCGCGGAGAGAAGGACGACGAATCCAACGAGAACAAATTCTCTCGAAATAATGTTCAGCAAAGTCCGGATTGCTGTGAGAATCACACACAATAGACTTGACACGGTCACAAACAAGAGCACGAAGATGAGGGGCGATGGCATCAAGAGAAACGCGGCTTGGACCACACCGATGAAACTGGAACAGTCCGCGAACAATAATACGGAAAGTATCCAAAGTCCAAACGAAACGAGAAGGCCCACGAAGTTTGCGAGCATAGATTCCGGCAAAAGAACGAGTATTCATATGTATCTGACGTGTAAGCACGCAATCACACGAAATAAGAAAAAGCATTTCAATTTTATTGATCACATGTCAATCGAATACATAAAAAAAACACACACCATCACACACACCATCACATACACCATCACACACACACCATTACACATTATTTTTTGTTTTGTTTTTGTGTCACATCACATCACATCACATTACATTACATTACATCATAGACGACCAGACAGCATTCGAGAACGGTCCATATCCGCAGCTCACGTAGCCATTCTTGTTGTAGTAGTCGCTGCATGCGGTACACATGAGCGCGAATCCACCAGGAGCACGAGGGTCACACGTGAAGTCGGCGCGGTCATCAAGACCCGCATCACACGTAACACAAATCCCGTATTTATGTTTGTCACATTTTTCCATGCGCTGATCATGCGTAAGCTTGAATCCAGGAACATGAGTCTTCTTCGTTTCATCCACAGCCAATACGGCGGGAGTAGTAGCAGCAGCAGTAGCAGTCCAGTAGTTGTTGGTAGATGTCATTTCGTTCGTTTAGTTCGTTGTCTGAGTCAGGTCACTACCATCTGGACAAAAGATGAAAAAGTATTTCAATTTTTTTCAAATGACTCAGTAAAATGACGGATCATGACAAAAATGGAAAAGAAAAAAAATCACACGCCCCTGTGTGTTGTCACATGTCACATGACGCGTGACTGTCTTACTCACCTAGAACCTCCTTGCGAAGCGCACACATCATCTCAAACTCCATTCGTTCCTTCATCTCGCAAATAGCAGCAGGATTGGCTTCATTCTTGCGCACACCCATGGCCTTGCGCACAGCTTGGATCTTCTTTTCAATTTCTTCACGTCCTTTACGCAGTCCTTCAGTCCAGGCAGCTTCATTAGCAGCACGGCGTTCAGCAGCAGCAACCTTGCCGGCAGCACGCGCCAATTTCGCAGCAGCAGCCTTTTCACGTTTCAAAGCAGCGGCACGGGAAGCAGGGGTAATCATCTTAACAGTAGTAGAGTCCATTTCGTTCGTTCGTTCGTTCGTTTGTCTTTGCTTGATCGCTGTATTCCATCATATCATGGAAAAGTATTTCAATTTTTTCGAACATCATACGAAATGCCAAAATCATATAGAAAATCACACATGAAAAAAAAGGTACTTTACTGAGTTATGTTACACGCATCGTCACGCATATCAATACTTACTTGAAATTTTTGCTGTGTGAGGCATTCACACGATCTGTGTAGAGGTCAAACATCATGTCGTGCTCCCACTTCTTCTTCAGCTCGGTGATCGTATCCGGATGATCCTTTCGCGCAGCTTCAATCTTTGCTTCAAGCGCTTCATGTCCCTTGCGCACAGCTTCCTCCCACGCGGCTTTCACAGCAGCACGACGTTCTCTAGCAGCAGTCCGTCCAAGCTTCTTCGTTAATATCGCAGCAACATTTCGTTCGCGCTTTTCGGCAAGAGCCTTGATGGAAACAAGACAGAGTTGGTGGTACTTTTCGGTGTTGAATTTGATATCAGCGGCAGGGCTGATGAACTTGGGGTTCTTGCGGAGAAGCTCTTTCTCAGCATAATGGAAGTTCGTAAGCGTTTCCGAAACGATGCCGTTTTCCCGCGAAAGTTTCAGGATGTGAAGCATCTTCATCGTAGGCACGCCAGGTGAAGGGAACCCAAAGCTTTCAGCCCACTTATCAACCATCTGCCGAAATTGAGCACGATTCTTCAAGACATCGCTGTGCTTAGCATAGTGTTCAAGGCGGATGTCCCAGTTTCGTTCGCGCTGCTCAGCCTTCTCAGCTTCACTCCAGCCCTGCTTCTTCATCTCAGCCTCACTACAGTAATCAGGGTTCTTGTAATAAGCCATTCTTCGTTCGTTCGTTTGTATATGTCTTTGCTTGATCGCTGTTATCAGACAATATCAAGAATAAGTATTTCAATTTTATCGCGATACACAGAAAATCGCCGAATCATCAAACAACTTTTATCACACCATATATGGTCTCGTTTTGTAACCGATTGACCGTTTTCCTACCGATTTCCGGTCACCGATATAGAACGGAATTTCGGTTCAAAATAAGCACGGGGGAGCCCGACGGAGGAGGGCGTGGATTGGGGGTGTCACAGGGCAAAATTGCCGAGGCCAAAGCAAGACCACCCTCATCCAAGCCCAGGGGTCATCCAGCGCCCATATTCGCCGATGGCATATGCTGGCGCCGCCGGGTTGCGCAGGTGAGTGTACCGCCGGGTTGCGCAGGTGAGTGTGCCGCCGGGTTGCGCGGGTGAGTGTGCCGCCGGGTTGCGCGGGTGAGTGTACCGCCGGGTTGCGCAGGTGAGTGTGCCGCCGGGTTGCGCGGGTGAGTGTGCCGCCGGGTTGCGCGGGTGAGTGTACCGCCGGGTTGCGCGGGTGAGTGTACCGCCGGGTTGCGCGGGTGAGTGTGCCGCCGGGTTGCGCAGGTGAGTGTGCCGCCGGGTGGTCACATGTCAATCACACACACGCACCCCTCATCCAAGCCCAGGGGTCATCCAGCGCCCATGTTGTGGGTATGCCACCCCGCGCAGGTTCGGAGCGCCGCCGCGCGCACACACATCATTCACCCACGCACACACACACACCATAACCACTCGCCACTTAAAGACATCACCGCAACAATCCTCTGTCAGCTTTCAAGCAACAACAGACAACAACGATACGAATGGCCAACGCAATCCAACAACGCTGGAACATGTTATCTGAATTCGTTCAGACAACATGTGCTGACAGAGACGAATCACACGGACATGCCCACATGAAGGCAGTCGCAGAAACATCATTACACATCATCAATCAAGACTATCAAGACCGCCGCCAATACAATCATCTCAAGCTCGACGCCATCACCGCAGCTTGGCTTCACGACATCGCTGACCACAAATACGACCACGACGGCACACTCGAACAAAGGCTCGACACCTTCGGACAAACACACATCCCCAATTACAAAGAAATCAAACAAGTCATCAAGTATGTATCTTTCAGCTCTGAAAACAAAGCAATCCAAGCAGGTACGCCGCTCGACTACGACGCTCTTCTCACGCCCTACTACGCCCTCGTCCGCCACATCGTCAGCGACGCCGACAAACTCGAAGCAATTGGACAAATCGGCATCACTCGCGCGATCGAATACACCGCAGCAGCCAATCCGACATACTCCGAAGAACAAGTTTTCGCAGATGTGAAGAAACACGCACACGAGAAACTACTTAGACTCGCACACGAATTCATCCGCACAACAACCGCAAAGATGATGGCACAACAAAGACACAAAGAAATGCTAACATGGACACAACAACATTAAACACACACACACACACACACACACACACACACACACACACACGAATAAATCTCTCGAACAACCATATTCTGTAACTTATACAAGCTACGAGCTACGAACTATAAACGCAGCGCACAAGTTCGTCGCGATCCCCGCAACCGCCCTTTCCCAACCATTTTTCGCGTCAATTTACAACGTCGTATGGTTTTACGTTTATGAACCTTGTTTTTATTATATCTTTTCTTTGAGTTAGAATACCGAGTACGGCGACTACGACCACCACCCAACCTAGTCTTTTCGATACCCATGCCGTCCTGGCTTTCACTAAAACTATTCGCTTCTTCGCTACCCATGCTGCCCTGGCTTTCACCAAGACTGTTCGGAAGTGAGTCAACAGCCGTATTCATAGAGTCACCACTAGGCGCCGCCTCACTCACCGCATAATCAACTTCTTCAATCCGATCATCAAAATACGTATATTTCACACGAACAACATTACCTTTATCATCAAAAATCGGTTCAAACTTTCGTATCGTAGCCCCCCGAGATGTCAAGCACTCAGGCACAAACTCCTCTAATTCTCTCGGAATATAAACACGATGTTGTGTCCGTCCAGCCGTCGCCCCACCCGCCCTCGGGGTATGCTTATGACGAACCCAATATTCCCAAAAACCAAGAATTTGATCATCACGGTCATGAACATCAACCAAAGCCGAAACAACACCCGCACTTGTACCTGCCTCTAACCCGGCTTTTTCAAATCCAATAATGGATACTTCTTTACCAGGCACCGAAAAATCAGAGCACGCGGCATCCACAACACATGTTCGCGCCATAACACGTTCCACATCAAAGCCATCAACACCAGAAAACACCATACCCAAAAGTTGTTTTACTTGTCGAAAGAATTCGTCCAAGGTAATACCTCTCCACTTTTTATTTTTAACAAGCCCATCAGTGGAATCGCTACCAAAGATAATCGTTAAAACACATTTTTTATCCGAATTAAACTCAAGTCGAAGATCCGTGCCAAGCTCGTCAAGTTCAGTAGTCGGTTTCGATTTTTTCCTGTTCCTGTTATAATCAAACAACTTAGAACGTAATCTGTCAAAAACAACTCCATCTACTACCTTCTCCGAAAAAAACAAACAACATTGATTGGCGATACCACCAGGACACTATTTTTTACTACCAATA
>VFQS010002475.1_pt1 | contig 15148 bp, 15 predicted proteins | sample 3512361 | NCBI WGS metagenome assembly VFQS01 (sample SAMN10412375, study PRJNA504923) | tailings metagenome | isolation source: Relicate 1 Philex TSF3 active mining | place: Philippines
ATGAATTATTTAATTTTCTATTTTCGTTAGATGAATTATTTAATTTTCTATTTTCATTGGATGAATTATTTAATTTTTTTGAAGAATTATTTAAATTTCCATTTTTGTTATTATTATTATTGGCTTTAACACCAAAATTCTTAGCACTATTATTATTCATTTTTTAAGTATAAATATAAATAAAATATATAGATGTTCTACGTAAATAAATTATGTAAAACAAAAAACTGTAATTTAAAACTTGATAAATTACACAAAATACAAATTATTATTTATTAAAAATTTTATTGTATTTTAGCCGTATTTATATATTTAGAAAATATAAATTTATATATTTTTATCTGTAAATTTTTTATAATTATAATATTTATTTACGTTATTAAAAATTGTATAATTAATCATTATTTGGAACTACTTTATTACAACACGTAAATACTTTTTGTATTAATAAAAATGGAGAAACAATAATTGATAAAATTATTATTCCACAAATTATATTCGATTTATTATTTTGATAATAATCATTTACATATTTCTCTTCACGTTCTCGTTTTTTTGTTTCAAAATAATATTTATTTTCTTCTAATTCACGTTTTTTATTTTTCATTTTATTATATATTTTAATTATTATATATTTAATTTATATTATATTTATTTAAAATCATTTTTTTATATTTATTTTATAATATATATTTTTTGAAAAATAGAAATATAAATAAAAGAATTATTTAATAACAATTTTAGAAGAATTTGTTTTAGAAATTTTAACATTTTGTGTCTTAATTGTTCCACTAACAGCATCTTTTGTTTTAATTATTTTAATCTTCTCTTTTGATTTTTCTTCTTCTTTTTTTATACGAATTTTATATGTATTTTTAATAATATCATTCTTTTCAATATTTAATTCAATCAATACTTCTGAAATTGTAAAATCCATATTATATCGTTCCTTTAAAGCCCAAATAATTGTATCTACAAATTTATTTTGGTCTATATTTTCAACAACTTTAATCTCTTCAATTCCATAAGTATTAATTAAAATTCCATTATTTGATAATAATTTACATTTTTCTTCCAAAGATAATTCATTAACTTTGTAAAACTTATCAATACTTTTTGGCGGTTTTGGAATATTTATTTTAAATCCATATCTTTTTCTCAATGCTATTAAATCAGCAATTGAACGAGGTCTATTTCTCATAATACGTCGCATAATATCTTGATTTAAAGTAGTGCTTTTAATACCTAAATAATACATATGATTTTTTCCAAAAGCATATATTTCTTCCCATTTAGTAAGATTACAATTTTGAGCCCATTTATCATAAAACTCTTCATAATATGCTCTTTTTAATTGTAAATCATTCGTATTAATATAACTAAAATCATAACAACCTTTACCATATTTTTTAATATATTCTGGACTATTTTTATTATTTTCAATTTCGCGAAATAAATTGTGAAAATTATCATCATTATCTTTACAAAAAATCATGAAATCAAAATCATTATTTGCGCGATGTCCTAAAAAATATAATATTGTTGAACTATAAAATAGTGTTCTATGTTTATCTTCAATTGATTGAATATTATTTATTAAATCAATAAATTCATCCATCTTTTCCCAATATTTTTCATTATCATTTTTCAAATAAAATTTAAAATCTTGTTTTTCTAAAAAATCTAATGAATTTTGATTGAAAAATAATGAAGCACTTATCCAACGTTCATTATCATTTTTCGGTATATATAATAAATAATCTTCATTTACTTCTTCTTTTAAATTATAGAAATTTATATTACTATTTCGAGGAATAATTATTAATAATGATATTTTTATATTATCATTTTCATTTAAATCCAAAAAATTATTAAAATTTTCAATATATTTATTTATATAATTTAAATAAGAATTAATATTTTTACATTTATGTCTAAAATAAAGAAGTTGATATAATGCTTTAATAACATTATTTTTTGTTAATTCAACTTCTTTAATTCCGTATAAAATATAATTATCTTTAAATCTTGTTTTGTAAAAATCATTAAAAATACTATTTTTATCTTTATTAAAAAATATTAAAGTATGTAAATTAGAATATATTCTAAACGCATTTAAAAATAATTCGTTTTCGTGATATCCAAAATTTGTAAAAACATTTCCATTTCTCAATTTATTTCGCAAATCCGCACATATAATATTATCTTTACACTTTAAATCAGTATAATTATTTTCTACACCAATTATTAAATCAGCACACTTTTTTATTAACATTTTGATTTACGTTATTCTTCTTTTTATATTAAAATAGTTTATAATTTTTATTTAAAAATAATCATTTTTTATTTTTTATTAATAAAATAAATATTTTATTAATAAAATTATTTACGTTATATTATTTTTTTATAATATTTTTTATTTTTGTTATATTTATTTTTCTTACTAAATTTATTTACGTTATTTATTTTTATTTTCTTCTATTTGTAATTCGAATTTTAATAATTTATTGTTAGAATTATTTACTACAACAAAATTATTTTTAATATCTTCTATACTCATTTTAATATGATAACGAGTTTTTAAAGCCCATTGTATTGTATTATAAAATTTATTCATATTAATTGGTTCATTAATTTTTATCTCTTTTACATTATATGTATTAATTATTATACCACCTTTTTTTATTAAATTTTTTCTCATATTATTACTTATTTTATTATATTTATAAAATTTTGTTGCAAATTCAACTGGTTTAGGTATTGTAAATTTAAATCCATATTTTAATCGCAATGCAATTAAATCAGCTAATGACCGTGGTCGTGCTCGAATTCTTCTTCTTAAAATATCCATTTTTATTGTTGTGCTTTTAATTCCCAAATAATACATATGATATTTACCAAAAGCTCGCACTTCATTAAAATTTTTAGCACCATATGATTGAGCCCAAATATCATAATACTCTTCATAAAATGTTCGTGTTAATTCGGCATTTCCACTATTAATATAACTAAAATCATACATTCCTTTTGGATTATTTTTAATATATTTTTTATTTTCATTTATTTCAAATTCTCTAAATGGAATATAAAAAGAGCTATCTTTTTCATCACAAAAAATCATATAATCGAAATCATTATTAGGACGATGACCTAAAAAATATAATAATGTTGAACTATAAAATAATGTTCTAAAACGATTATTTATAGGTAATAAATTATTCATTGAATTGCGAAAATGTTCCATTAAATCCCAATTTTTTATATGTTTATTATGTAAATAATATTTAAAATCTTGATATGTTAAAAAATCAATAGAATTTTTATTAAATAATAAAGATGAAGATATATAAGCTTCTTCATCATTTTGCGGAATATATTTAACATAATTATTAGTATATTCTTCTTTATTTGATTTTAATTTTAACTTTAATTTTCTTTTAATAATAATTTTTAAATATAAATTATTTTCTTTCATATTTTCAAAAATTTGATATTGATTTAAATCATTTTTATAATAATTTATAAAAGAGAAATATGTTTTATTTAAATGACGAGTATAATACATTTGATAAATCATTTTAATTAAAATCTCTTTATTTATTTTTATACTTTTAATTCCAATAACTTCTTTCTCTATTTTTATCGGACATTTATCTTCTTTTAAAAAATATACTTCAAAAGTATAATCATTACTTTGTTGAAGTAAATTTAAAAATAAATCATCTTCTTCATAATCAAAATTTGTAATTATTTCATTTGTTTTTAATAAATCTTCTAATTTTTTTATAACTTCTTTATTTTCATATTTTAAATCTTTATAAACTTTTTTTATATATTTTATAATATTTTTTTTAGAAGAACTCTTTTTTTTTGAAGAGCTCATAATATTTTTATTTATACTATTATTATTAATAATAATAATTATTATTTTATTTAAATAATTTTAATAAGATATATTTAATCTAATAATATTTAATAGATTATTTTGACAATTATTTACATAATTCATTATATTTAATATTTTATTATTTAAAATAATTATTTTATTTTTATATAATAAATCATTACTTTCTAATACTAATTTTTTAAATAATTCTACAAATTCTATATAATGAGATTTTATTGTTAAAATAGTTTGGCTCATTTTTTGTATATAAATTCTATCATAATAAATCAAATTCTCCATTTTTTTAATTTCATATGAATAAAACTCTATTTTATTAAAATGCTCGCACATACTTTTATATTTCTTCTCATTTTCATTATTTATATTATCTATTAATCTATTCCAATCTTTAAATATTGAAACATTATCATCTAATTCCAAAGAATTAACAACAGAATTTATTAAATTATCTATTTCTTCTTCTTTATTTTTTTTAAAATTACTTCGATTAGGATGATTATATGTGCAATCTTCAAAATGACATCCATCATCCTTATATGGAATAAAAAATACATCAAATTTACATATATTTAACTCTTTACGTTTAATATGTTGTTTATTACATTTTTTATTTCTACATAATATATCAGAAAGACATATATTATTTTTATGTATTTTATATGTTTTAATATTACTATTATTATCCATTTTTATTTACGTTATTATATTCGTTTTAAAAATAATATTTTTAATTCATACTACATTATTATAAACTTTTATAATAATATTTTTCAATTTTTATTTTATTTTGTTACTCTATAACTTTTCACTTTTTCTAATAACTCTTTCGCTTCAATATGCTCCTCAAAATGCTTACGTACCGGAATAATTATACTATTTAATGCTTTTGCTAATGACGGTTTTACTACACTTGGATGTAATTCTTTATTTTTATAATCTTTCTCAAAATCTTCATACTTTTCATATTTATTTATTAAATTTCCTTCCTTATTATATATTTCAAAATATCCATAATAACCAAATATAATATGTTTAACATAATCAACTACTGGATTTTTATCAAAATCTTCTTCCCCTTCCGGACAATATGCTCCCCTTATCTTTCTATTTATATCTGCTTCACTATCTTCCATAAATATTGCTGAATCAGGATCGCTTTTTGACATCTTCTCTTGGTCTTTCTTCAAACCCATTATCATATGATGTGATAATATTATTGGTTTATGCCGTATTTTTGGTTTCGTCATATCACAATATTCTCGTGCTAACATATTTACTTTTCGTTGGTCCATTCCTAATTGACAAATATGTGCTTTCAAAAAGAAAATATCTGATGCTTGCATACATGGATAAAAGATTTGTGCGCTACTCATATTATCCCCATCTTCATTTCGTCCCATAATTGTGCAACATCTCTTAATTCGGGATATATTATTTAATCGCGCTATTTCCATAACACGTTTCCAATATTCATCTGGACGAGCATTTATTTCATCACTTGCCCAAAGAAATTCCACATTTTCCAAATCCATACCAACTGCTTTCCAAATTTCTATCATATATTTTCCAACATTGCGAATTTTTTCCAAATTACCATCCATTTTATTATTTAATTGGGCAAACCAATCGGCTACCCAAAAACGGAATTTACAACCCGCTTTTGTTAATTTATTTGTATTTATAACGCGTAAAATACCTTGGCCGATATGCATTCGACCACTTGGTTCAAAACCATCATAAACAATGGGTTGTTCGACTTTATCAAATAAAGAGCGCAATTCATCTTCTTGAATACACTCTTCACCTATTGAACGCACTAAATTATATTTTTCTTCACTATTCATTTTTTTTTATTAAATATATTTATATATTTATAATGAAGTTCTTTATATTAAAAAAAATATAAAAAATGATTTACATAAAATATAAGTTAAATATATTTAATAAATATACATATATATACTATAAAAATGGATGAAATAATAAATTCATTAAACAATTTAACATTAGAAGATGAAAAAGATTTATTTTTATCAAAAATAAAAGAAATATTTGAATTATATATTACACACGGTTGTAGGTCTTCAAAAAAAGTTGATTTACTTCATAATTTTATTAAAGAACTTATTGAAAAATCATTAGTAAATAAAGATGGTTATAATGTAAAAGTTGAAGAAAATATTCCATCATATAATGCTTCTGGTAATAAAAGATGTGATATAGTATTATATAAAAATAATAATATAATTGCTATATTTCCTGTTAAATTTATAATGAGTAATTATTATCAAAATAAAAATAATATGTGGGAAAATTTAACAGGAGAGTGTATTCATATTCAATGGAAAAATCCAAATATAAAAATAATACCAATAAATATAATTTTTAATAAAATACCTTATTTAGAAAAATCAAATAAAATTAAAAATTTGAAATAATTACTTATGAAAAATCATTTCAAATAATGGAAATATTAGTAGAAAAAAATATAGTTTTTGATGTAATAAATTATATCATTGATGTAAAACAAATTTGTGAAATAAATGAACTTTACAACAAATTACCTATTATTGAAGATTTCAATATAAATACTCCTTATAAAAATATTGATAATATTATTCAAAAAATATTGTAATTATAAAATTATATTTTTCAATAATGATGATGATAAATTTATCCATCCACTTCCTCTTTTTGATGAATTATTTATAATATACTCTTTATTTTGTATTATTTTATCTATAATAAATTCATATGTATAATTATTATCTACTAATTCAATACATAAACAACTATAAAATAAATATGAATTACTTATAGATAAGTGAAAATTATTTGGGTCAATAAATGTCGGTAAATATATAACCTTATCTGATTTAGGTTTTATTATTGATTGAGATCTTCCATAAGCATACCATGTTATATACTTTTTATTACCATTATCTCTTTTATTTAACTCTTCTTTATTTAACATTAAATAATCATATGTTAATGGATTATCTTTCTTAAATATATTTTCTTCAATAATTTTACCATCTTCATTATATGGATATATTATCCAAAATATATTTCTACTATTTGTTATTTCTTTCCAACATGGTTCATTAAATTTTTTATCTTTATGAATATATATATTATCTCGTAATGTGGCTATCCCATTTTTAATAGAACATATATTTTCTAATTTTTTATTTTCAATTTCATTATTTATATTTTCATTATTTACAAAAAGTTGATAAGGACTTTTATTTATTAAATTGTAATAAATCTTTTCATTATTATAAATAATATATTCTTTCTCTTTTTTATCAAATATCGTTATACAACAATATGTTGATACATTCTTAAAGACTTTTTCCGATTTATAATCAATTATTTCTCTTATATATTTATTTTCAATTAAATATTTTCGCATTTCAATTCCCGATTTATTATATAAATAACTATTTGGTGTTATTGATACTAAAATACCATCATCTTCCAATAAATCAATACATTTTAATATAAATGCATAATATATATCAATATTACCTTTCAAAAACGACCATTTATTTTTTATAATATTTCGATAATCTTTTGATAAATTTTGTATTCTTATAAATGGAGGGTTCATTATTATATTTTTATACTTTTTTTCAATATTTGCTTCTATAAAATCTTTATTATATTTAATTATATTATTTGAATTTATACATTTATCTAAATATTCATTTTTTATATCATATATATCAATACTTTCATATTTTTCTATATTTATAAACTTTAATAATTGACCTGTTCCAACTGATGGTTCTAATAAATTACCTTCATTTAATAAATAATTACTCATTACTTTCGATATATTATCGGGAGTAAATATATCAGATTTTTCAAATTGTAATAATTGTATATCCATTTTATTCTATTATTTATAATAATATCTTATCTTTATATATATTTTTTAAATCATTTTTTATAATATTTATATAATATACATTTTTTTATATATTATTTGTTTCACAAAATTCATTATTTATATAAATATTTACATATTTTTCTTCAAATTCATTTTGTAGAAAATTATTATTTTTAATATTTTCAAATAAATTTTTGCTTTCATTATTTTTTGAAATATATAATTCTAAATGTTTCATATAATCTATTTTTATTTTATTACTTCTATAATTTATCAAAATTTGATGAATTACTCTATTTTTATCATTTTCACAATCATTCATATATTTCGAAATACGTAAATAAATATTTATATCAAATATAAAATTATTATTACTCATTTTTATTTGTTTTTATTTGTTTTTATAATATATTATTAAATATCCTTCTTTTTATTAAATCATTTTTTATATTATATTATTAGATAAAATTATAGGTATTATAAGTCTTTGCCCTAACGTAAATAATAAGTATATTATAAAAAAATGATTTGAAAAAAATAATAATATACAATATAAACATATATAGAATACAAATAATATAAATAATATATTAAATAAAAATGCCAAATTATACAAATAACTTTTTAACTATTTATGGAGAAAGTGATGAACTTCGTTATTTTTACGAACGTAATCGAGTTAATGAAAATGATGAAAAATTCTTAAATATGGATAAAAGTGAATTATCTTTTGAAAAATGTGTTTCACGAGAAATTACTTCTGTTTTTGCTAATTATATAAATAATAATTATACATTAAAAGAAGGTTCTTATATGACTTTTTTTAATTCTATGAATAGTAAAAATGAAAATAAAAGTAATGTTGATGTTTGGAATTTAATGCGCGATATTTGGGGAACTAAATGGGATGCTATTGATGTAAATGTAAATTTATCAAAAATAGATAGTGAAAAGAAACTATCTTATAGATTTGATACAGCGTGGTCTTCTCCTGAAAATTGGTTAATCACTATTTCAAAAATATTTAAAAATCTCGAATTTGAAATAACTTTTTCAAATGAAGATGACGGTCATGACGAAACTTATATATATAAATATAAAGATGGAGTTAAAAGTGATATTGAAACTTTTAGTGCTGTTTCAAAGTCTATTGAAGAGTTTGGAGGTATTGAACCTATTATTGAAACAATGATAACATATTGTAATGAAGAGAATGTTATGTTATTTGATGATAAAGAGAAAATATTTTGGCTAACATATGCTAAAAAGTTTATTGAAGAAAATCAAACTAAATATGATTATGAAAGTGAATTATTTAATGATATAATATCTGAAATATATACATTTTTAGATGAATATGAACTTCATCAATCTTGTTATAGAAATAAAGATTTATGTAAAGCTTTTGTTGAAAAAGTTAAAAATATGTAAAAAAAATAAAAAATGATTTTTTTATTATTAAATATAAAATATTATAAAAAATAAAAAGTTAAAAAGAAAAATGATATATCTAAAAGATATTACTAAATTTCTAATTATTATATTCTTTATATATTTTCTTATAAAGAAAATTAAAATAGAAAATAATAATAAAAAATAATTAAGTTAATTTTTATTAAATAAAATATTTAATAAAAATAAAAAGAAAAAAAATGAGTTTAGTTTATAATGAATTAAAAATAAGTGGAACTAATAATGAATTATTAAAAAAATTTTATAATGATAATAAAGTAATAAAAGAAGATATAATAATAAATAATACTTTATTTCCAAAAGAAACAAAATTATCTTTTGAAAAGTGTGTATCTACATCAATAATTCCACTTTTACAAAAGAAATATATTGAAAATAATTACGATTTAGAAAATGAAAAAAAGTATAATATATCAAATTGCGATGATTTAAAAATATTTCTTTGGGGAACAGCTTCAAATGCCTATAATATTGATATAGAAATGGATGAAAATATATTTTTATATACATTTAATACAAAAATTCGACCACCAATAAATTGGTTTTATGCTATTTCTCAAAAATATGTTTCATTAAAATTTGAAGTAAATATAAGTTATGAAAATAATAATAATATTATGACAAATTTAATATTTGAAAAAGGTAATTTAATATCTAATAAAAAAATAAATATTATTGATGATTTTTATAATAAATACGGAGGAGTAAATAATATTTTTAATAAAATTAAAGCATATATGAAATCTAAAAATATTGATTATAAAAAGTATATAAAACGCATTTATGAAACACATTATAAAGAGTGTGATAATGATACTGAAAAAGTCGATTATGATGGTGTTTTAGAAGAGTTTATTGAAAAAGTTAAAATCGGAAAGTTTTTAAATAAATTATTTGAAAATAATGATACATTATTATACTTTTATGCCAAAGAATTAGTTAATTATTTGAAAAATTAAGTAATAAAATATTATTGAACTTCAAATTGGACTAAAAATCGTTTATTTATTTTACTTAAATATTTTTGATATCTTTTTTTAATTGCCCTTAATTTATCAAAATTTTTAACATATTTATGTGCGGAACACATTTGAGCGTATAATTCAAAATATATATGATTTTTATATTTTCTATATGGTTTTGAATAATATGAAACACTTATAACAGGTCTAATTAAATGTTTATTATTTATATTATTTGTAGCACATACATAAAAATCACCTAAATTTTGAGCATATTTTTTACCAAATTTTTGATTTAATTTATTTACATCATATTTTTTATGATAAATAATTAAATATGTTCCATATTTATCCTCTTTAATAATATAATATTTATAAAATTTGTTTAAGAAAAATAATAATTTATTATATACACTTTTTGGAGCATAATCTTTATGGACAAATATTTGGGCTAATTTTCTTTTATTTGTTAAAATTAAATACAATTGAACTAATAATTCTATTATATAATTATCATAATCATAAAAATGTTTTTTATTTAATATTTTATTTATCAATTTTTTACACTCTATTTTATTTATCATTTGTATAAATCTACTTTTTTATAATATATTTTATAATATTTTTAATTTTGAAATTATTCATTATCACATAATAACATATCACCATCATTTTTAAGAAGATGACCATTATATTCTTTATTAAAATCTAATCCTCTTTTTATATAATGATTTTCAATTTCTCTATAAGTTAGATAAAAATATTGTGGCATATGAAATACAAATTCTTTAATAACTTTATCAAGAAAATCATATACTATATGTGGTGGTAAATCAAAAAATTCATGAGGCTTTTTATTTATATTATGTCTTTGAATACGAACTTCATCTAATAAATTATGCATATATTTTTCTATATAATTGTGATGTTTAGTTATCTCTTTATTAAATACTATAAAATCTGTTGGAGCAGATGTTTTTTCATTAGATAATTGTTCGCACCGTTCGTCTGAATCAATACTACGACCACATTTTGAAATAGGTGTGTTATATTTTTGATTATTTAAATATTCATTATACATTATATAAATAAAACCAATATTTTTATCATCTAAATTATTTTCTTTTTTACGTATATATTGTAAAAAAAGTTCCAATTCATAATTTACATTAAAATTATGTATTTTATTATATATATTTTGTATATATATATTTCTATCTATATTTTCATTTAATTTAATACGATGTTTATATACATAATTCATATTTCATAATTTCGTAAAAAATAAAATATTAAAAATAATTAAAAAAATAATTATTTTATATAATAATAAAATTATAAATATTTATAAAAATAAATCAATTTTTATATATAATTTAACGTAAATGATTTTTACCATTTTTTGTAGAATTTTTTCTTTTTTTGAAATTTAAATTTTTTAAATCCGTATTTTTTCATACTTTTACTTTTCACATTTTTACCACTTTTCCCTTTACGTTCCTTATAACAATTTTCTATTAATTTACCATAAGCACTCTTTAATTCTGCTTGGATTTTTGTTGGTAATTTTCCAACAATATTTAACTTTAATGTTGGTTGATTTTCCCGCAACATAAATAATTCATAATAAAGTAAATATTTTGGTTTTGCTTTTAATGAAACAGTGCTATTCATATCTGGATAACACATAATTGGTTCTAATGGAACACATGTGGTATAAAAGTTTTTATTTACATGTTTTGCCATATGTGTGTAAAAACCATGTCCTATTGAAGCCATTATATTATCTTCTCTTTTATCATATTTTACAGCATTTGGGAAAAAGTTTATTTCAAATGGTTTCGCATTATAACCTCCATATGCTGTTAAATTTAATATTGATTTATTATGAGGATTTTCAATAGTAATATTTGGAGAATAATTTTGAGCTACAAAGTTTTCTCTACTTTCATTATATTTATTTAAACTCATTGAAGAAGTATATTTAACTCTTTTTCTTCTATATCCACCTTCTAATGTTTTATTAATTACAGATTTATTATGAGGATTTTCAATATCATCTTCATCTTCATTATCACTTTCTCTATCAATAGTATTTGCTGATTTTTTACTTTCACTAATTTCACGAATTAAATCTTTTTTACTTTCAATACCACCTTCTTCTTTATATTTATTAAAATGCGCTTTTCTTAATTCAGGTGGTTGGACTATTTTCATTAAAGTATGCTCTATTTTTCGCACTTCATTACCAACTTTATCCCACGATAATTTGTTTTTACTATCTACAAAATAACGATGACTTATACCATTTTCTAAACACCATTTACGAGCATCTGCTGCTGTTTTACTTGTTAATTGTGATATAGGAATAATTGATGGGTTATTATTTTTATTATTATTATTTTTATTATTTTTAAGATTAACATTTCCACCAACTGTTTGAACTTCATAATTGTTAGAAATTGTTGAAACATCTTTTGGTATTTTCATAAATGAGCGAAATTCTTGATAAATATTATATATTGTTAAAAAATCTCCATAAGCACTATCAAAACGATGTTGTTTCTTTTCATGCTCTTTAATTGCTTTACTAAATTCACTTTCATTCATTTTAAAACGTGGTTTAAATTTATTATATAAACCATCAATACGACCACCTAAATCAGCAATAATTACCATAATTGCTATGACATCATATTTACAATGATAATAATAAGAAGCAATGATTGAACGAGCCATTTGAAGATTTAAACCACTAAAAGAGCTATAAGCGCGACCTAATTGAGTTAGAGTTCCATCATTATCTTTTGAAGTTATTGCTCCATTTAAATAAAGATTATGAAGGGCAGAATCAATGAAAATTTGAGAAGGAGGTGAAATCATAGTGCTTAATAATTGTTTTAAATCACCAATATTTTTGACATACTCTATTTTCATAATATCTAATAAATCCATTGTTAAATCAGATTTTTGAATAGATGGAATAGGATATTTTGGAAATTTACTTAAATCCGCTTCACTATATAAATGATAACATATACCTGGTTTAGTTCTACCTACTCTACCACGACGTTGTGTAACAGCACTTTGTGACACAAATTTTTCTAATAATGCGTTAGCATCCCTTTTGGGTTCATATAAATCTTCCAAAGCTAAACCGCAATCAATAACAAATACAGCGCCTTTTACAGTAAGAGAACTTTCAGCAACATTTGTTGAGAAAACAATTTTTCGTGTATATGGTTTTTCAGGATTAGCATCAGGATGATTTAAATAATCAAACTCTTTGGTAGCATACTCTTGTTCTTCTTTGGTAACACCTGCATCTAAAACAGCAATGAAAGGGTTTTCTTTTATATTTGATGGCAATCTTTTTATTTCCGGTTCTAAATAAGAGCGCATTTTATTTGCGTCAGCACTTGATTTAATAAAAACTAATATATCACCACTTTCACCAGAACGAAGTATAGTCATAACTTTTTCAATTGCGGTTTTTTGCCAATCTTCTGGTAATCTCTTTTCATAAATATCTTTTACAGGAAATGTAGCAACTTGTTCAGGAAGTTCAACAATATTACAATTATAATCTTTAAAATAATCCATAAATAATTGTGTATCTAATGTAGCACTAATAAAAACAATCTTTAAATCAGGTCTTTGTGCTAATGCTTTCTTTAAAAATAATATAATTTGGTCGGTTTGGACAGAACGCTCATGAGCTTCATCAACAATAATACAACTATAATCTTTAAGAAGTGGGTCATCACCAGTAATTTGACGAACTAATGTTCCAGTTGTTGTAAAAATAATTTTTGTTTCTTTTCCATTTTTATCTACTTCGTGTGCTCCTTTAAATTTATAACCGACTTCTTCACCAACAACAACATCACACGACATTCCGGTTGTTTGAGCGGCTTCACGAGCTAAAATCTTTTTAGGAAGTGTCATTAATACTTTTTTTTGGAAATTAAATGCTTGACTACAAATACGACCTGCTAAAAAACTTTTACCTGTTCCAGTTCCTGCTTTAATAATTGTCATATTATTATTTCTAATAGATTCTACAATAGATGTTACTTTGGAATATAATGGTAAATTCGTCCAAATATAAGACCAATTACGATATGTATTAGGAACTTGAAAACCTTCGGCAGGACCACTATCATATTTAATAGGTTTAGAATTTATATAAACATTTTGGTATTCAATTCCGGTTAATGGATTAATATTTTCTCCATGTGGGTCATAAATACCAATAGGTTTTTCAAAAAATGTTTTTTGAGTATTAGATATAAAATTATTATAAAATACATATGGTTCAGAAGAAGATTTAATATAACTTTTAATCAAACTTTCTACATTTTTTGATTTATTTTTAGATACACTTTTTGTTTTAGATAAACTTTTAGATTTAGAAATAGATTTAGATTTTGTTTTAGATAAACTTTCTGTTTTAGATTTAGATTTAGATATACTTTTTGTTTTTGAAATAGATTTAGAATTTGATTTAGATATACTTTTTGTTTTTGAAATAGATTTAGATTTTGTTTTAGATAAACTTTTTGTTTTTGAGATAGATTTAGATTTTGTTTTAGATATACTTTTTGTATTGGACTTATTTTTTATTAAATCCATTATTTATAAATAATAACTACTATTATTTATAAATATAAAAATAAATTTTATAAAGAAATTGGCAAATAAAATTCTAATTCTGTTTTTGATAAACCATTATTTCCTAAAAATATTGAAGACCATAATTGGATTTTTTCATTATTTCCCAATTTTTCACATATATTTTTCATTATAACTTTAATCTCTTCTTTTGTTTTATCTTTATTTTTATAATAAATAACATTTACACCATTGAAGATTTAAAATGGCACAAAATTATTTTTATACAATTATAAA
>VFQS010002477.1_pt1 | contig 15137 bp, 7 predicted proteins | sample 3512361 | NCBI WGS metagenome assembly VFQS01 (sample SAMN10412375, study PRJNA504923) | tailings metagenome | isolation source: Relicate 1 Philex TSF3 active mining | place: Philippines
TCTCTCGATGTGTATTTGGTCGAGTAGAAGCTGAAGTACGCATCTGGATTCATATTAACCCAAGCTTCGCGCCATCCTTTCAATGCATTTAATACATTGCTTCTTGCTGCAGCAACTGTATCTTGCGGCACTTCTAATTTTGTTGCTGGAACAGTAGCTTCTGCTACGGGAGTTGCAGGTGCTTTGATAGGTTCTAAGCTTCCTAGACTTTCCAAAGCGCGTTTGTCTAATTGTGCTTTGTTCGCAACGTAGACTTCAGGGGCTTCAATCGGGCAATTGGCTGCACCGACATTCGTATTGGTATCGAGATTTTTCAATGTATCGCTGCCATCATCTCTACGGGCGAGACCCAGAGCGGAGTGGAGCTTACCCATGCCTGCATGTGTTCGTGCATAGGCGAGAAATAAATCGACCTCGGCATTAGAAAAAGTACGCTTTGCTTGAAACAGTTCGTTTTCCGTATCTAACAAATCCAGTAATGAGCGCTGTCCAATATCAAATTGTTGACGGTAGGCGTCACGCGCTTTTTCTATCGATAATTGGTGCTGATCTAGATAATTTAACTGGTCGGTTAATTTTCGTGTGTCGTTGTAAGCGATCGCCAAAGTTTGACGAATATCGCGGCAAGTTTTATCACGGAGATCTTTGGCTAGATTTAATTGATCCGCTGCTTCTTGAATTCTTGCCTTATCACTGCCGCCATTGAATAGATTCCATGACATGACAAATTCGGCAGAATTATTGTTGGTACGTCCAGAAACGAAATCAATATTGTTGCCACGTTCTGCACGTGCTTTAAAATCTAGGCGAGGTTGGTAAGCCGAACGTCTAGATTGTAGGCCGCTATTGACAGATGCGATGTTTTCTATGCTCGCCATCAAGCCAGGGTGGCTAGTAAATGCCGTATTTAGCGCACCGACAATATTTGTGGGTACACCAGCGGTGAGGCTGTTTAGATTTTCTAAGTCTGCAGCAGGCATCGTGCCGACTAAGCGTTGAAAACGCGCACTAACGTCATGTAGATTCGAGGTCTCTGTCACTAAATTCGCTTCAGCTAAGGCTAAACGTCCAGAGATTTGTTCAAGATCTACTCTGCGGCTAACACCTGCCTTGGATTTTGCTTGAATTTGTTCAAATACCGCTTTATGTCTTACATAGTTGTCTTCAGATAAACGAACCAGTTTACGGAAACGAATAACATCGGCGTAAGCCCTGACTACTTCTAAAGTGATATTCTCGGAAGCATCTTGCAGTTCAAAAAAACGAACTCTCTTCAAATAATCAAGCTGTTTTACTTGATTACTTGTTAGAAAGCCGTCATAAATCATTTGATTCAGGCTTAGCGCCGTTGAGGTACGATTTAATTCTGATTTCCCTATACGATTATCTCTACTATCTCTTCCTGTATCCGCGCTCAATGTTACATTAGGAAGATAAGCACCAAATGCAGCGTCTTTTCCCGATTTTGTTGCTTGAAAGCTGTGCCACTTTGCCTGAATTTCAGGATTGGTCATCAAGGCTTTTTGTGCCGAATCTTTTAATGTTTGTGTTTGTGCTTGGACAGGTGTCCAAACTGTTAAAGAGAGTAAGCTGATCGCAAGACTAATTGTTTTTAGATTTAATGACATGTTTTTCTCGGAAAAAGGTCAAACTTATGTTGGGGCGAAAGATATCAGAAAATTATCGTCAAACATAGGAAGATCTATAGGGTTTTATCTTAATTTTTCAAAAATTAACACATCTAATAACGTAGAGAAACTTTCCACAAAATCTATTTACATGTTAATTTTTGCAAAGCGATACGCGCAGCGCTTATTGTCGTTTCAATCACGCTATTTGAGTGTTGCGCAGACACGAATCCAGCTTCAAACGCGGATGGAGCAAGATATATGCCAAGTTCGAGCATTTCATGGAAAAATTGTTTGAATTTATCAGCATCTGCTTGCATCACTTGCTTGAAACTACTTGGTACGTCTTTGCAAAAGTAGATACCGAACATGCCACCAATCGCGTCTGCACAGAAATCTATATTGAGTTCCTTCGCAACCGTATTGAGTCCATCAACTAGCTTTTGTGTTTGATTCGTTAGCTTGGTGTAAAAGTCAGGGGCTTGTATGAGCTTCAATGTGGTTAAGCCGGCGGCGACCGCGACAGGGTTGCCGGATAAGGTACCTGCCTGATAGACGCCACCTAAGGGGGCTAAATGCGCCATAATTTCAGCTTTACCACCAAATGCAGCTACTGGCAGTCCACCACCAATTACTTTTCCTAAGGCAGTCAAATCGGGGGTGATGTTATAAATTGATTGTGCTCCGCCAAGTGCCACACGGAAGCCGCACATGACTTCATCAAAGATCAGGATGCTGCCGTATTCGGTGCAAAGGCGGCGCATTGTTTGCAGGAATGCTTCGCTTGCTTTAATTAAATTCATATTGCCTGCAACAGGCTCCACGATCACACAGGCAATTTGATCACCCAATTCTTTAAATGCGTTCTCTAGCTGTGTGCAGTCGTTATAGTCGAGTACCAAGGTGTGTTTAGTGAAGTCGTTTGGCACGCCTGAAGAAGTTGGATTGCCAAAAGTAAGCAAGCCGCTACCTGCTTTCACTAAAAGTGAGTCGGCGTGGCCATGATAGCAACCTTCAAACTTAATAATCTTATCGCGCTTGGTTGCGCCGCGTGCCAAACGCAGAGCGCTCATTGTTGCTTCAGTGCCACTTGAAACTAGGCGAACTTGCTCAATAGACGGAACCAGTTTACAAATTTCCTCCGCCATCAAAACTTCTGCTTCCGTTGGTGCACCGAAGCTAAGTCCTAGGCTTGCGGCTTGTTGTACTGCTGAAATCACTTCTGGATGCGCATGTCCTAAAATCGCAGGTCCCCATGAACCTATATAATCAATATATTGTTTGTCATCTGCATCCCAAAAGTACGCACCTTGTGCTTTTTTAATAAATCTTGGTGTGCCCCCAACCGAGCGAAATGCACGTACTGGCGAATTGACTCCGCCTGGAGTTGTGATTTGAGCGCGTTGGAATAGTGTTTCATTGTTTGACATAGGGATTTGCTCGTTGCGTGAAGAGTAAAAAAGAGGGGCTGTGTACTTGGTGGTATATAAACTAGTTCATGAGCATTTTTATAATGGTGTCAGTGTTTATATTTCAAATTCGTCGCTAATTTTATTTGTTGAAGCAATTTTGATTTGTTGTTGTTTTTATTCTCAGCAAGTTTTTTTCAAGGAGATTGCTTTCAAATATATCTCGAAAAAATTAGAATGCTGATGTTACTCCAACACCAACTGAAAGTCGTTATTAAAAAGGAATTTGTCTCGTGGAATATAAAACAATGATGTGTCTTATCTGTGGCTGGATTTATGACGAGGCAGCGGGTATGCCAGAGGATGGAATAGCGCCCGGGACAAAGTGGGAAGATGTACCATTGAACTGGACTTGTCCTGAATGTGGCGCAAGAAAAGATGACTTTGATATGGTTCCGGTGTAAAAACAAGAGCTGAAGTTTGCATTTGATGACTAGGGAAAACCCTCTATTTACTTACCTTTCATTCTCTCGCTAGGCTTCTTTGTTGTTTCGTCGTGAAGAAACGCGTAAAAGTTGGTGCAAGCTTGATAAACTTTGATAAAGTGCTGAATAGTAAAATTTTTTCCACTTTGAGATTGTCGCATGTCAACATCCATTAGCAATGAAAATTTAAGAATTATGGTGATTGATGATAGTAGTACTATCCGTCGATCTGCTGAGATCTTTTTGGGTCAGGTTGGTTATAAAGTGGTGTTAGCGGAAGATGGCTTTGATGCCCTTGCTAAGATTAATGATACCCATCCACATCTTATTTTTTGCGACATTTTGATGCCACGTTTGGATGGATATCAAACTTGTGCTTTGATTAAGAAGAGCGCTAAGTTTCGAGACACGCCTGTCATCATGCTGTCGTCAAAAGATGGTTTGTTTGATCGTGCTCGTGGTGCGATGGTTGGTTCTGAGGAATATCTCACAAAACCCTTTACAAAAGATAGTCTGTTAAAGACGGTGCGAAAGTACACCACTGAGACTATTTCTAGTTAAATTCAAAAAACTTTTTGAGGTTGAATATGGCAATACAGAAAATTCTGATCGTTGATGACTCTCCAACTGAGCGTTATTTTTTGACTGATATCTTGGTGAAAAATGGCTTCTCGGTCTCCACTGCTGAAAATGGCGAAGATGCGCTCGCGAAAATAAAAGCAGATAAGCCGCAATTAATCCTGATGGACGTCGTAATGCCTGGTCAGAATGGTTTCCAAATTACACGCGCGATTTCTCGTGATCCAGACACGCAAGATGTTCCTGTGATTATCTGTACTAGCAAAAATCAGGAAACTGATCGGATTTGGGGTTTGCGTCAAGGCGCCAGAGATTACCTGGTGAAACCAATTGATCCTCAAGAGTTACTTGCAAAAATTGCTGCGCTTGGTTAAGTGAGTCATTTTATGACAGAGAACACAAGCGAAAAACCGATAACGAGTACTGAGACTGCGGTGTCGCCGTCAGTAACCCGGCGCGCTCGATTGCGAGATTTCCAATCGCAGTTGATGGAGCGAATGCAGGCTGCAAAATCAGGCGCTCACATACGTGCAAATCAACTAGGTGTACAAATTGGTAAGAACAAGTATTTGATTGACTTACGCGAGGCAGGTGAAATTGTTTCTGCTGGTAATTTGACGAAAGTTCCGCTTACTAAGTCTTGGTATCTCGGTCTCTCGAATGTGCGAGGCAGTTTGACGAGCGTGATCGATTATTCGCTTTTTGAGGGAAGTGAACCTACATCAGTGGATTCGTCGTGTCGTATCCTGGCTTTTTCCAATTCTTTGTCCTTCAATAGTGGACTGTTGGTTTCTAAAGTTCTGGGTCTGCGTAACGCGGATGAGATGGATCTGATTGATGAGCAAGCGATGAATACGCCAGATCAGCAAAAAAAAACTTGGATTATCAATCGTTTTTTAGATTCAGATGGTCAGATTTGGTCGCAATTAAGCCTCTCGTCTTTAGTTCAAGATCAAGAGTTTTTGCAAATCGGATTATAAGTATTTAAGTATCAAATACGCATTTGACGGAATAGTAATTTAGAAAAAGCCTAGCTTTTCAATCGTTTAGGAGATTTTGTAATGGCATTGAATAACCAACCACATTCGACTGAGGATCAAGAAGTCCAAGATCTAGACTTTGCGAATAAGCCTTCAGAAACACCGGTTGCATCGAATGAGAATGAAATTGTGCCAATTGAAACGATAGAAGAAGCCCACAATGTTCGCATGGTCGCAGAACAAGATTTTGCTGAGCCTGAAGCAAAGCCAAACTTAAATTTTGAAAAAGAGCCAAACTTTGATAGCACGATCAATCGCGTAGATGCGACAATTATTGGCGACGCGCTAGAGACAGGTCGCGATATTCGCTTGCCATTGATTGGACATTTGCCACTACAAAAGCAAGTTCGTTATTTACTTGGTGCGATGGCGATTTCTTTGGGTTTAAGTGCATTGTTCGTTTATTTAAACGCAAGTCAATCTGCCTTAATTTCTACTCAAGCACAGATTTCTGGTGAGATTTTGATGCACTCCCAGCGTATTGGTAAAGCTGCGCCAAATGCGATTTACGGTAAACCAGCCGCGTTCTCTCAGTTGGATGAGAGCCAAAAGACGATTAATGCAAACTTGGATATTTTGCTCAATGGTGGTGAATACAAAGGGCGTTCAGTGTCGAAGCCAAGTTCTTCGGTTGAACCGATTTTGAAAGCTACTAAAACGGCTTGGGCAAACTCTAATAAAGCCGCGACAACAATTACCAAAACGAAAAAAGAGTTGGCGAGTTTCCGTGAAGATCTTGAAAACATGAACTTGTTATCACCGACTTTGGAAAGCCTGACTAGTGATATTTCTACCAAAGAAGTGCAGGGCGGCGCATCTCCGCAGGCGATTTTCGCGTCTGGTCAGTTAGTTATGTTGACGCAGCGTTTGGCTCGAAGCGCAAGTGAATTTATGACTCCTGAAGGTATTAATCCAGAGAAGGCTTTCTTGTTGGGTAAAGATGCGAATACTTTCTATGAATTGGTTGAAGGTTTCTTGAATGGGAGTGAAATTAATAAATTGGCAGCCGTGAAAGACCCTGCTATTCGCTCATTGCTGGTTGAGTTGCAAAAAGTTTTCGTGGATTATAAAAAGAGTGTTGATAGTATTTTGACAAAAAATAACGAGTTTATTGCGGCGAAAAATTCTGAACAGTTAATTTTTAATGAGAACGAAGATCTCAAACAAAAAATTTCAACATTGGAAAAAACCTACACTGCACAACAAGACTCAACGAACTTATCTTTCTGGTTCTTGATGCTATCTGCAGCGGTTGCGCTGGTATCTGCAGCGGGTATTGCAGTTGTGTTGTTGCAAGATAGTCGTAATCGTGCGAAAGAGGCGAATCAACGTCGTCTCGAGGCCGATGCGCAAATGCAATTGGCGCAGAAACAAGAGGAACAAGCGAACGCTGTTAATGAACAAAATCAGGCTGCGATTTTGCGCTTAATGAATGAATTGCAAGAAGTGGCGGATGGTGACTTGACAGTTCAAGCAACGGTTTCAGAAGATATTACTGGTGCGATTGCTGACTCCGTTAATTACACGGTGGAAGAGTTGCGTGGTCTGGTAGGTCGTGTTACGACAACTGCGGTACAAGTTACAACCGCTTCTTCTCAAGCGCAAAATATTTCAGATGAATTGTTGGAAGCTTCTCATCAACAAGCTCGCGAGATCGTTGACGCAGGTAAAGCGATTACCACTATGGCAAACGATATTACCGAAGTTTCTCGCTCTGCGAATGAATCCGCAGAGGTTGCGCGTCAATCAGTTGCTGCTGCTGAGCAAGGTGCGTTAGCGGTGGAAAACACGATCAAGGGCATGAACGAGATTCGTGAGCAAATTCAAGAAACTTCTAAACGTATTAAGCGTCTCGGTGAATCTTCACAAGAGATTGGTGAGATCACAGAATTGATTTCCGATATTACTGAACAGACCAACGTTTTGGCGTTGAACGCGGCGATTCAGGCGGCATCTGCGGGTGAAGCTGGTCGAGGCTTCTCGGTTGTTGCGGAAGAGGTTCAGCGTCTCGCGGAACGTTCAGCGGAAGCGACCAAACAAATTGGTGCGTTGGTTCGTACGATTCAAACAGATACTCATGACGCGGTTGCCGCGATGGAAAAATCAACACAGGGTGTGGTTGAAGGAGCTAAATTGTCAGACGCGGCGGGTACCGCTTTGTCTGAGATCCGTAGCGTTTCAAACCGCTTGGCGGAACTGATTCAAGGTATTTCACTTTCCACAGAACAGCAGGCAACATCCGCGAACGGCGTTGCGCAAAATATTCAACACATTTTGACGATTACCGAAAAAACACAGAACGGTACCCAACAAACCTCTCTCTCCATTAAAGACTTGTCTAAGTTAGCGGAAGAATTGAAAAACTCAGTATCACGATTCCGAGTGACCGCTTAATTTTCGACAGCAAGCTACTCAGTTGTTAGCTTGATTATGCACGTAACGCGGAAGACTTTGTCTTCCGCTCAAAGAGTTCGCGGGGTTTAAGAATGACATCAGGTTCTTCTAAAACGTTGGATTCAGGACAAGAGCAATTTGATATTGCTCCCTTGTCTTGGGTCATGACGGAATTAAGGGAAGCACTTTCCAGTGCAGGTAAGTTGTTGAGTGGTGCGCTTAATCAGGAGGCTGATGCGCAATCGACCGCTTTATTGCAGGCGAAAAGCTATTTACATCAGGCGCATGGCGCTTTGCAAATTGTTGAAGTTGAGGGTGTTTCAATTGTCACAGAGACAGTTGAAGAGCTAATTGAACGTATGCAAGCCGGCAAGTTAGAAGTATCTGACACCGCTGTTCAATACATGACCGAAGCATTTTATGCAGTGCTTAGATATCTCGAAGATTTGTTGGCTGGAAATCCTCAGCAGCCAGTACGTTTGTTTCCAGAGTATCGCGCCTTGCTGGAATTAAAGGGTGCTGAGCGCATCCATCCCGCAGATTTGTTCTTTCCTTCTTTGTCAGTTCAGGAAAAAATTCCTGAGATGACACTTTCAGGCAAGGTATCGGAAATCAATTACGGTGCAATTCGTTTGCGTTTTGAGAAGTTGCTGCTGACGGTGTTAACCAGCAAAAATCCCGAAGCAAAGTTGGAAGCATCGAATCAAATGAGTTTGTTGATTCGTGAGATTGAACAAGCGCAAACAACTTCGCAATCAAAAGCATTTTGGTTGGTGATGCGCGCTTTTGCTGAATCTACCGCATCGATTGATGCCAAAGATGAGCGTCATATCAAGCAAATTTGGGGTCGAATTAATCTACAGATTCGTCGTTTGGTTGAAGGCAATAGTAGTATTCCAGAGCGATTGCTACGTGACGCTTTATTTTTTATTGCGCAAGTTCGTGAGCCTTCCGCTTTTGTTACTCAAATTCGTAAAGCATATCAGTTGGATCACCATGTACCAACGGATTACGACCAAAAACGATATGGCTTAATCTCTCCCGATGTATTGGCAAGTGCAAAAGAACTTTTAGCCAATATCAAAAATTTGTGGGGACGTATCTCAAATGGAGATATGTCTTTATCCGAAAAATTCTTTCAAAAGATGAAGGAGTTGGCGGATCTCGGTGTCAACCTGCAAACGCCACCATTAACTAAGCTATTAAAAGAATTAAATGGTATCGCTAGCCATGCCGTGCGTGCGCAAGACAAAGAACGTATGGGTTTGGAATTGGCCACATGCTTACTGTTCTTGGAAAACTCTTTAGACCAAATTACGCACTTGCCAGCGAATTTTTCTGCGCGTGCAGATGAAATTTCTGGTCGCCTATTGTCCGTCGTTAGCGGTGAGATTCCTGACGCGCAAGTGACTTGGATTGGCGAAATTTCTCGCGAAGCGCAACAGCGTCAAACAATGGGCGTGTTGGTCAATGAAATGCAGTCAAGCTTGAAGCAAGCAGAAAAAGCATTGGATGAGCATTTCCGAGATGTTTCCAATACGGCGATTTTGGCTCCTGTTGATGGTATTTTGGCGCAATTAGGTGGTGCTTTAGCCATCTTGGATCAGGATGATGCATTAGCTGCGGTTAATCATACCCGTGGTTTAGTGAACTCTTTTGCGAATGGTACAAGTGACTTAGAGCCTGCGGATTTAGATGCGTTACACCAAAAAGTTGCACAAAATGTCGGTGCTTTATCATTCTTCATTGAGACTTTGCAGAGTCAGCCTGAATTGGCGAAGAAACGCTTTGTTTTTGATTCTGCAACGGGCTCATTTCAATCGAAGTTATTAGAAAAAGCGCCAGAAAAAGAGCTATTGCCATCGATTGAGCTGGAAGCGAATCCGCAGGCGATGCAAGCAACTGCAGAACAAGATTTGATTCAGCAACAAAAGGAATCTGAACGTTTATTAGCCTCCTTAGTTGAAGCGCCAGAAGATTCTGATTTGCAAGCAAAATTAAAAGATTCACTTGATCATGAGCGCTCGTATGCAGCCTTGTTAGATGACAGTGAGGCGAGTGCGCGCGCAAAGACCGCGATTGATCTACTAGCTCAAGCGGACTTGAGTCAAGCAGCTGCGCTCGATGAAATCGTCGCTGCGACTACTCATGTAGAAAGTGCTCCTGCTATCGAGTTGAGTCAAGAACTTCCAGAAACAGAAGCCGAAATTGATGCGGAGCTATTGGAAATCTTCTTGATGGAAGCCGATGAAGTGCTTGGAGCAGTTCGTGAGAACATTCCACTTTCAAGACACGATACCAGCAACCAAGAGTACTTAATTCGTCTACGCCGCTCTTTCCATACCTTAAAAGGTAGTGGACGCATGGTTGGTTTGATGGTGTTCGGTGAAGGCGCTTGGAACATAGAACAAGTCATGAATTTGTGGCTGTCCGAATCGCGTGCGGGTACAGAAGCCTTGTATCAGCTGCTTGAGTACGCGACAGAACAAATGGATGCTTGGGTTGAGGAGCTGAAAACTAAAGGTAGCTCGAATCGAAATTCCGACTCAATTATTGCGGCGGCCCTGCGCGTCAAAGAAGGTTTGGATTTCAGTATTGATGCTGTTGCACCTGCGATTGATTCTGCTTCGCAAGAGGAATTTGCATCGGGTGAGGTGACCGAGGAAGTAATCAATGCGGTTGCATTGGAATTGCCTGCAGATGAAGAAGCAGAGCTCCAGATACCGGAACTTCACATACCAGAATCAGAATTGCTCACAGATGTCTCTGAAGAGCTAGATGCGCTTGAACCTGCCTCTGAAGTCATGTTACCGGCATTGGATTTGTCGAATGATATTCTTGAATTTGAAGAACAGTCTAAGCTAGATTTGGCAGATGATACTTCAGACCTGCTTGAGCCAATTAGCAATCTCGAGCAAGCTGGAGCGCAAGAGCTTGAGTCAATTTCTTTGGAGAACGTAGATGAATCTCAAGACGAAATTCAAGTCGACGCTCAAGACAATACTCAGGACGAAACTCAAGATTTGAATGAGCCACCAATTGAGTACTTTGAGCAAAAAATAAATCCAGACTTGGCGCCTGAAGTGGGAATGAGGGAATCAGATTCACTGCAAGTGACTGATGGCGAGATTGAGCTTGAAGAGCATCTGCAAGCGTCTTCCGAGCCAGAATCCACTTCGGAAGTTGAACCCAATATTGCACGTCAACAGACGGCGCAGATTATTGAATTCCCTGACTTCTCGATGCCAATCGCCAACGAAGCTGATAACACGAAGCGAATTGGTGAAATTGAAATTAGTCTGCCATTACATACGATTTATATGGCAGAGACCGACGAGATTGTGCGTTTCCTTGCGCAAGATTTTGCAGAGTGGCGCCATGAGCCAACACGCCCAGTTTCTCGCCATGCTGTTCACGCTGCCCATTCATTAGCTGGTAGTTCTGCGACGGTTGGCTTGTTCGCCGTGCAAGAGTTGGCGCATAGTTTAGAGAATGTCTTGCAACGATTGGAGCGCCATCCTGTCAATTTAGAGCCAAATGAATTTGATTTGTTGGATCATGCTGTCGATTGCGTAAAAGGGATGCTGCAGAAGTTTGCCTTGTCGGAAATGGCAGAGCGTGCTCCACAAGAAAACCTACAATTAGCACACTTGTTAGAACAAGTGATTGCGCGATCAAAAGTTGGTGATGATGGCGAGTTCATTACATCGACAAATGAGCGCCTTGATCCGGTTCTACTCGATTCTCAGTCTGAATTAGAACACGTATCGGAAACGGTTTTAGAACAAATCGCAGAGCAAAATTCCGATCAAACATCCTTAATTCAAGACGCAACTGAGCAAGATGCGCCATTGGCTGCACTAGAAGCGGATGAGATTGATTCAGCAGCGGAGTTACTTTCATCAGAGCCAGTAGAAAATATTGAAGAACTCAGTATTTCGCCGATCGAGTTTTCCGATGAAGAGCCTGTCGCTATAGCTGCTTCTGTACAAGAAGACAGTTTGCCAGTATTGGAAGAGCATGCTGTTCAGCTAGAAAATGATGTAGACGCTGCAGCAGAGCCAGCCTTAATGGAAGAAGCACCTGTGACTGCGGCAGAAGTGCCTGAGCTTGCACCTATTTCTGAAGAGTTCCTTGCTGAAGACAACACTGACGAGCCTGTGCTGATCACGCCGACAGCAGTTCCAGCTTATGTAGAACAAGAAGCTGCGATAGATCGTGCCAGTTCAGAGATTGAGCTGAAAATTAGCGATGAGATTGATCACGATTTACTTCCAGTGTTCTTGGAAGAAGGTAATGATCTGTTGCCGATGATCGGTCAGTTATTGCGTTCATGGCAGCAAAGTCCGGATGATGATGCAATTCCTCAATCCATTTTGCGTTTGATGCATACGGTAAAAGGTAGTGCGCGGATGGCTGGCGCGATGCAACTGGGTCAGCATACGCATGACATGGAAACGCGCATCGAAAACTTGATGCACACCGGTAGCACGATTCGTCAACCATTGTTGGAAGATTTGTTGTCTCGTCACGATTATGCGATGCACTTATTTGAGCGATTGCAAAATCCTGATTTGGCAATACAGGTGATGCCGGAAGCTGACTTGCATAATTTGTCAGCAACCGAGGAATTAAATCAATTTGAACTTGCAGAACCAAGTGCTTCAGCACAAGATTCTGAGCCCGTAGTAGCAGTATCTAATGAAGATACTAGCGTGCCGACGCAAGTATTGGATCAAACATCGTCTGATGTTGAGCCAGCCGTCGGTCAAGTGATCGACGCGCAAGCGCCAATCGCCCAATCGTCAGCTGTCGAGGCTGTTGCAACGACAAAACCAGCAATTGTTTCTCGCGCATTACGGCAAGCAATGCCGCAAACGCCGACGGCTGTTGGCGCGGCGAGCAACGCTCCAGTTCCCTTGGTACGTGTACGTGCCGATATTTTGGATCGCTTGGTGAATCAGGCCGGTGAAGTTTCTATTTCACGTTCCAAATTGGAAAATGAAGTTGATACTCTAAAAGCTTCTTTATCCGAGTTGACCGAAAACGTCAGTCGTTTGCGTGATCAATTGCGTGAAGTGGAGATTCAAGCTGAGACGCAAATTACTTCACGTATGGCATTCTCAGGCGATCGTGAATTCGATCCTTTGGAATTTGACCGCTTTACACGTTTGCAAGAATTAACGCGAATGATGGCTGAGAGCGTTAGCGACGTTGCTACCGTGCAAACGGCATTAAATCGTACGATCGAAGGCGCAACTATCGATTTGAATGCACAAGCGCGATTAACGCGTGAGTTGCAGCAAGATTTGATGCGCGTCCGCATGATTCCATTCTCCAGTGTGTCAGAACGCTTGTACCGAATTGCGCGTCAGACCGCGAAGGAAATGGATAAACGTGTCAATTTGGATATTCGCGGTACTTCTGTTGAAATTGACCGTAGCGTTTTGGAAAAAATGGTTGCGCCATTCGAGCACATGTTACGTAATGCGATTGTGCATGGTATCGAAGCACGTCAAGACCGTATCGCACGTGGTAAGAGTGAAGTTGGTGAATTATTGATTGAAATTCGTCAGGAAGGTAACGAGGTTGTTATTCACTTCACCGACGATGGTCAAGGTTTGAATATCAATCGAATTCGTGAGAAAGCAAAAAATGTTGGTCTGTTGACAGACGAAAATTATGTCAATGAATCGGATGTCGTCAATCTGATTTTCGAGCCTGGCTTCTCGACTGCAAGTGAAGTCACTGAATTAGCTGGACGTGGCGTTGGTATGGACGTTGTGCGTTCTGAAGCGGCCTCCTTAGGTGGACGTGTCTCGGTCAGCACAGTTGAAGGGCAGGGAGCACATTTCACGATTCACTTGCCATTGACGTTGGCGGTCACGCAAGTAGTTATTTTGAATGCAGGTGGAAAAACATTTGCGGTGCCTTCGGTGTTGGTTGAACAGGTTCAGCAATTGAAGTCCGCTGCACTTGCAAGCGCTTACAACGATGGTGCGATTGTGTGGCAGGGTAATCGCGTGCCTTTACACTACTTACCAAGTATGTTGGGTGAGCGTGATGCGACGCCAGACACCCAACAATACACCCCGATTTTGATTATGAAGAGCGACAATGAACGTGTTGCAATTCACGTTGATCAAATTATTGGTAACCGCGAGGTGGTGGTGAAGAACGTTGGGCCGCAATTGGCACGTATGATCGGTATCGCCGGTGCGACGGTGCTTGGTTCAGGCAATATCGTGTTGATTTTAAATCCAGTTCCATTGGCGCAGAAGATCGAACATGAACGTGCTAAATTACCAGACGCCCACATTGATAGTGCTAATCCAGAGATGGGTGCCGTGGCGGAAATGGTGGAGACGCAAGCAACACCAGCGAACGTCGAACCAGTGCAAGGTTTGCGTACCCATCATATCGTGATGGTGGTGGACGATTCTTTGACCGTGCGTCGTGTCACGCAACGTTTGTTGGTGCGTGAAGGTTATCAGGTCGTGTTGGCGAAAGACGGTATTGATGCGCTCGAACAGTTGCAATCAATCACGCCAGATGTGATGTTGGTTGATATTGAAATGCCACGTATGGATGGTTTCGATTTGACGCGCAACGTACGCAGCGATTCAAGAACTCATCATATTCCTATTATCATGATCACTTCGCGTACCGCAGATAAACATCGCAACTATGCGGCTGAATTGGGTGTTAATGAGTACTTTGGTAAACCTTATCGCGAGGATGATTTGTTGGCAGCGATTAGTGGATTTGTGAATAAGCAAACGGAGTTAGTCAGCTGATAGCAGATGCAATAAGTTAGATTAATTTTTAGTTTGATACCTAGAAAAACGCCTCGAAAATTTCGAGGCGTTTTTTTATGGTTTGTTTAACTTACTTTTTTCACGACGCTGTATCGCTCTAATGTTCGCAGGCGGGCAACATCGTGTGCGACGATTGGATAAGGATAATCGACACCTAACTGGATATTTGCAGCATGCAATTCGATCGGGCTGGTATTCCAAGGTGCATGAATTTGTTTTGCATTGAGTTTAGCGAGTTGCGGTAAATAGCGATGTATGAATTTACCCTCTGCGTCGAATTTTTCGGATTGTGTGATCGGATTGAAGATCCGAAAATAAGGTTGAGCGTCACAACCAGTAGATGCCGCCCATTGCCAACCGCCATTATTTGCAGACAAGTCGAAATCGTTTAAATGCAAAGCAAAATAAGCTTCGCCCCAGCGCCAGTCGATGCCAAGATCTTTGACTAAAAAACTAGCTACGACCATACGCAAGCGATTGTGCATGTAGCCAGTTTGATTCAGCTGTAGCATTGCTGCATCGACTAAGGGGTAACCCGTTTTACCTTCACACCACGCTTCAAATAAGCGCTTCGCTTCGCTTCCGCTTTCCCATTGAATCGCATCGTATTCTGGCTTGTATGAATTTCCGACTACGCGTGGATTGTGATACAAAATCATAAAATAGAAGTCGCGCCAAATCAGTTCTGAAAGCCAAACACTGGCACCATCGTTGCCATTCGCGGTTCGAATGTGCCGCATTGCTTGGCTCACTAAATATCGGATTGAAACTGTGCCGAAACGTA
>VFQS010002478.1_pt1 | contig 15133 bp, 17 predicted proteins | sample 3512361 | NCBI WGS metagenome assembly VFQS01 (sample SAMN10412375, study PRJNA504923) | tailings metagenome | isolation source: Relicate 1 Philex TSF3 active mining | place: Philippines
CCTTTCCATGCATAAACTGGAATTCCAGCAGCAGCAATTGCAGCAGCAGCATGATCTTGAGTAGAGAAAATGTTACAAGAAGACCAAGTTACATCAGCACCTAAAGCAACTAACGTTTCAATTAAAACTGCTGTTTGGATGGTCATGTGTAAACATCCAGCAATACGAGCTCCTTTTAAAGGTTGGCTTGCGCCATATTCTGCTCTTAAAGCCATTAATCCTGGCATTTCAGCTTCAGCTAATTGAATTTCTTTTCTTCCCCATGCTGCTAAAGAAATATCTTTAACTTTGTATGGTACATATGGAATTGTCTTTGTACTCATTATATTTATTAATTAATTTTTAATTTTGAGGGTGCAAAGTTACAACATAAGTTTTTATTTTCTAAATAATGTTAGAAATTTTGTGAATTGTTTATCTTGCTAATTATTTGAACCACAATTAAATATCCGATGCCTTTTTATACTTCTATACAAATTAACGCTACTACAACTGCATACTTTTGGCATATTACCGAAGATGTAACTTCATTATTTAGAGCGGTTTCGCTGAAAGATACTTCATTATTTAGATTAGAGGGAATGAAATCTAAAGAACATCAAAAGGGTTTTTTAGCGGTTCGAATGTTGTTGCAACATATTGGATATAATGATTATGATTTAACATATACTGAAACAGGAAAACCAGTTTTAAATGATGGTAAAAATATTTCTATTTCGCATTCTCATAAATTTTCTTGCATTTGTATAAGTAATCAAATAATGGGTATTGATATTGAAATTCTAAAAGAGAAAACCTTGAAAATTGCCCCTCGTTTTTTAGAAATGAAGCATCTTGAAAATCTTTCGGAATTTGAAAAAATAATGAAGGCAACTATTATTTGGGGTGTTAAAGAATCGATATTCAAAATTAAGAATGAAGTAGGAATAAGTTTTCCTGAACATATTTTTGAAGACGAATTTTGTTTATCTGATGGGAAATGTTCGGCAGAATTGCATTTTAATAGCACTATTGAAAAATTTAATTTTCATTTTTATAAAGTAGAAGATTATATCTTTGTGTGTGTTTTCCCAAATAACTAAAATGCAAAATCTCTTATCAAATATACTTCAAGCTAAAAAAGACAATCAAAAACTATTGGCTATTCTTATCGATCCAGAAAAAGTTACGATAGAAAAAGTTCAAGTTTTGTCAGATAAAATAAAGTCATCACCTGCAACTCATATTTTTGTTGGAGGAAGTACTTTTAGCGGAATGCATTTAGATGAGTTAATTGCATTGTTAAAAAAACAAACACAATTACCAGTAATAATTTTTCCAGGACATCCCTCTCAAATTTCCAATGAAGCCGACGGGATTTTATTTCTAAGCTTACTTTCAGGTAGAAATCCAGAATATTTAATTGAACATCATATTAATTCGGTAGAAGCGTTAGAAAAATCAAATTTGGAAATTATCCCAACAGGTTATTTGCTTATCGATGGAGGTAAAGAAACGGCTGTGCAACGCGTGAGTAAAACCCAACCCATTGAACATCACAATATCGAGTTAGCATACAAAACGGCTAAAGCAGGAGAATTTTTAGGAAAGAAATTAATTTATTTAGAAGCAGGAAGTGGTGCAAATCATCACGTTTCATTAGAAATGATTCGTTTCGTTTCGCAAAATATTCATATTCCTTTGATTGTTGGTGGCGGTATTCGTTCAATGAAATCGATTCAACAAGTGTATGAAGCTGGTGCTGATTTAATAGTTATTGGAACTGCTTTTGAAAACGATAGTAATTTCTTTGCATTATGATAGAATTCTTATTTAATCAATACAAAGAATATCCTAACTATCTTATTGTTTTAGAACTAATTGCAGTATTTTTCGGTATTATCAGTGTTTTATTTGCTCGAAAAAACAATATTTTGGTTTACCCAACGGGATTGGTTAGCACAATTCTTTACGTTTATATTTTGTTTGAATTTCAACTGTATGGCGATTTAATCATCAATTTCTACTATACGATTATGAGTTTTTTGGGTTGGTATTTATGGTCCAAAACAAAAAATGGTGAAGATGAATTTCCAATTTCTACTATTAATCGTAAAGAATGTATTATTTCTACTTTAATTTTTATAATTACCTTAACATTTGTTGCATTTGTTTATCATTTTTTTGATAAATTTACCCATTGGACAGCTTATGTAGATGCATTAACAACCGGATTATTTTTTGTTGGGATGTGGCTCATGGCTAAAAGAAAAATCGAAAACTGGATTTTATGGATAATTGCCGATATTATATCGGTTCCTTTGTACTTTTATAAAGGATTGACATTTTCGAGTTTTCAATTTATAGTATTCACGATTATTGCTATTTTAGGCTATAAAGAATGGAAAAGATTTTTACAGAAGACGATTTAATATACATACAAAATAGAGGAAACTCAATTGATAAAATTCAACAGCAGTTGGATTTTTTTATCCAAGGTATTCCCAAAATTAACTTAGTACGTTCTGCTAAAGTAGGTGATGGTATTTGGCAATTTTCTGAAAATGAAATACAAGATTTAGTAGCGTATTTTGATAAACACAAAGCTTATTATTCTATCGAAAAGTTTGTACCTGCTTCTGGAGCTGCTACAAGGATGTTTAAGTTTCTAAATGAGTTTTTGAACGAGTTTGATGCTAAAAATGATACTATTAATGGGTACATTAATAAACGAAATGCAAAAGATATTTCGATATTTATTTTCGGATTGAAGAATTTTCCATTTTACAAAGAATTAAAAGAGAAAACCATTCAATTACATCCTGATTATTATTCATTTTCTAATGATGCAAAATACTATGCATTAATTAAAACATTGTTAAGCAAAGAAGGATTAGATTTTGCTAATAAACCAAAAGGAATTTTACCTTTTCATGTTAGAGATGAAAAAATAATTAACCCAATTGAAGAAAATATTTTTGAAGCTGGGTTTTTTAGAAAAGAAAATCAAAAGACCAAAATACATTTTACGATTAATAAAGAATTTCAATCTGACTTTGAAAAGTTTACCAATTTATTTCCAGATTTTGATATTACCTTTTCCTATCAAGACCAATCAACAGATACTCTGGCGGTTAACGAAAATAATATTCCCTTTAGAACAGAAGACAACAAATTGTTTTTTAGACCAGGTGGACATGGTGCTTTGATTGATAATTTGAATGCACTACAATCCGATATTATTTTTATAAAAAATATTGATAACGTTTCTCAGAATCACAAAACGTTAATTGAAACCAATAAAAAATTATTAGGAGGAGTTTTACTTTGGATACAATATAAAATTTTTACGTATTTACAATTACTTTCAAAAGGTGATGTTACAGAATCTCAAATTGCCGAAATAAAAGATTTTGCCGAAAATAAAACTGCTTTTCCTTTACCTGAAGAATTTAATTTTTTTCAAACCGATTATAAGATTGACTATTTAATTAAAGTGTTAAATCGTCCAATTCGTGTTTGTGGAATGGTTAAAAATGAAGGTGAGCCAGGAGGTGGACCGTTTTGGGTTCAGGATGTAAAAGGACGTCAAACTCTCCAAATTGTTGAATCTTCTCAAATAGATTTGAGTAATAAAACTCAAAAAAAGATTTCAAAAGAGGCAACGCATTTCAATCCAGTGGATATTGTTTGTGGAGTAAAAAACTATAAGGGAGAAAAATTTGATTTAACCCAATTTGTTGATCCTAAAACAGCATTTATCACTGAAAAAACAAAAAACGGAAAGCCTATCAAAGCTTTTGAACTTCCCGGATTATGGAATGGAGCTATGGCAAAATGGACTACCATTTTTGTAGAAGTACCTTTGGAAACATTTAATCCAGTGAAAACTGTAAATGATTTACTAAAACCAGCTCACCAACCCGATAATGGATAAATCAATAATTTCATCTGAATTTTTATTTAAAGCAGTTCGAAGCAGTGGAGCAGGAGGACAAAATGTAAACAAAGTGTCTTCTAAAGTAGTATTGACTTTCGATTTGATAAATTCAAAAGGATTAACAGAAGAGGAAAAAACAGTGTTGCAAACTAAAATTGCAACTAAACTCACGCAAGAAGGAATCCTAATTTTAACTAGTGAAGAAGACAGAAGTCAACTAAAAAACAAAGAAAAAGTCATTAAGAAATGTTTTAAGTTACTAGAAAACGCTTTGGTTGTTCCTAAAGAGCGAAAAGAAACTATAATTCCTAGAGCTGTAAAAGAAAAACGCCTCAATGCAAAAAAAGTAATGAGTGTTTTGAAACAAAATAGGAAAAAACCAAATTTTTAAAAACAAAAGGACAAGCACAAATTCAAAAATCAATATAAAAAAAGTTGAAATTGAAATTGTTCTTGTAATTGTCATTGATATTGCTTTATCTTTGCATTGTCTCAAAGGGGTGCTCAAAATAACGAGCTGAGATCATACCCATAGAACCTAGAACAGGTAATGCTGTTTAGGGATTTGACAAAAATAAATGTGCACGTTTATTGGCGTCTAAGAGTATCAATTTAATTTTTAAACAAAGAATAATTACCCCTTTTATTCGTATTTATTTTACGAATGAAAACTTTATTCAACCAAGATGGCTTAATACCAAAAACAAAAAGTCGCTATTTTAGTTACCTTTTGCCTTTTACCTTTTGCCTTTTACCTTTTGTTTCTTTCTCACAAGAAACTCAGAAAGACAGTTTAAAAACTACTGAACTTAAAGAAGTAGTAGTCGCATCAGTAAGAGCAAAAGACAAAAATCCAATTACGTACACCAATGTTTCAAAAGAACAGATTGCACCTCGAAATTTAGGTCAAGATGTGCCGGTATTAATGCAATATTTACCATCTGTGGTGAGTACAACAGATGCTGGAAATGGAGTTGGGTACACTTACATGCGAGTTCGTGGATCTGATGGTTCTCGAATTAATGTTACCTTAAACGGAGTTCCTTTTAATGATAGCGAGAGTCAGGGAACGTTCTTTGTGAATTTACCTGATTTTGCCTCTTCGTTAGAAAGTGTTCAATTGCAAAGAGGGGTTGGAACTTCAACTAATGGTGCTGGTGCTTTTGGAGCAAGTTTAAATATGGCAACCAAATCGTATCAAGAAAAATCGTATGCTGAAATAGCAAATTCCTTTGGAAGTTTTAATACAAGAAAGCACACTTTGTCGTTTGGAACTGGCTTGCATAATAATTTTGAATTGAACGGTCGCATTTCCAATATCGCATCTGATGGATTTATCGATAGAGCCTCATCCAATATGTTTGGTTACTTCTTTAATGCCAATTATGTTAAAGAATCTACTTTAGTGAAATTTATGGCATTTGGAGGAAAAGAAAAAACCTATCAAGCTTGGTACGGAATTGAAGATCCTGAAAAACTTAGAAATGACAGAACGTTCAATCCTGCCGGAATGTATTTCGATGAAAACGGCAACATGCAATTTTATGATAATGAAACCGATAATTATTGGCAAAATCATTTTCAATTGCATTGGACTGAAAAATGGACTGAAAAATGGATTTCAAATACCGCTTTACATTATACAAAAGGAAAAGGATATTTTGAACAATATAAAGAAGATGAAGATCTAACAGATTATAATTTGCCAGCTTTTAACGGAAATTCAATTTCTGATTTGGTAAGAAAACGTTGGTTAGACAATGATTTTTTTGGAGCTACTTTTTCATTAAACTATAGAGATGAAAAGACAGATTTATTATTTGGTGGTGCAGCTAATCGTTATTTAGGATTACATTATGGAGAAGTTATTTGGACAACAAATTATATTCCAAATCCAAATCGCTACTACGATAATTATGGAAATAAAGACGATGTGAATTTCTATACAAAAGCATCATATAACATTACAAACAAGTTGAATTTGTTTGCCGACTTACAATATAGAATGGTTTTCTATAATGCTACAAGTGTAAAATTTGACGACGTAAATGATACATTCCGATTTTTTAATCCAAAAGTAGGTTTAAATTATCAATTAGATGAAAAAAATGCTTTTTATGGTTATTTTGGAATTGCAAACAAAGAACCAAGACGCGACGATTACGAAAGTGGAGCAATTAAACCAGAGCGTTTGTTTGATTACGAATTGGGTTGGAAATACAACACTAAAAATGTGAAATTGTATGCCAATGCATTTTACATGAGATATAATAATCAGTTGGTAATGACTGGAGCATTAAATGATGTAGGTTCGCCAATTTTCACGAATAGCGGGAAAAGTTATCGATTAGGTTTAGAAGTAGAATCTACCATTGCTTTAACAGATAAATTATTTTTGAACCCTAATTTTACCTTAAGTCAAAATAAAAATATAGACTTTTATTTTCAACGTGATGGAATTATTCAAGATTTAGGAAATACAAATATTGCGTATTCGCCTAATCTTGTAGCTGCTAATAGTTTTACGTATTTACCAGTTAAAGGATTACAACTATCTATTTTGTCAAAATTTGTTGGCGAACAATACATGGGAAATATTGATTCGGCTAATTCTAAATTGGATAGTTATTTTGTTAGTGATTTCAATGCTTCATACGATTGGCAAATCAATAAAGGAATTAAGTCAATTGTTTTTTCTGCTTTGGTCAATAACATTTTCAATTTAGAATATGAATCAAATGGGTATTTCTACACCTATGATGACACTTGGTCTGGACCAAATCCAGTTACAATAGAAGGGGCCGGTTTTTATCCACAAGCTGGAATAAATTTCTTACTTGGTGCCACCTTAAAATTTTAGTTAAATTAAGTTAAGTTAAAAAAAGCCTGAAAAATATTTTTTCAGGCTTTTTTGTTAGTTATAAACTCTAAGTGAAAGTGCATCTAATTGCTCTACACGATATTGTTTCATGGGGTATTGCATTCCTGCTGCTTGACCGGTAAATAAGCTATAACTTGATCCATCACATTCGCAAATTGCATTAATGCCACTTAAGGTCATAGTAGAACAGCTGCTTAAAGGTTGATTTGGACAAGCTGCATCAAAAGCTACATAACTTCCGCCGGTGTTAAATACGATAATCCCTCTTACACCAGCGCTTCCGTTGTTAATATAAACGGCATTACTAGGGAATTGCAAATTGCTAAATTGAGGTAAATTCATATTGATATTTACATTAAAGCTATAATTAGGCAAATACGGATTATTATTGTTGAAGTTTTCTTTTTCACAACTAAAAAATAAGGGAAATATCAGGAATAATAGGAGTTTTTTCATAATTCATTTATAAAATTGATAAAACAAATTTAATTAATTACTTTTGACTAAACATTACGTGATAACAATAAATTAATATTTAAAATAAATTACTATCTTTGTGAAAAGGAATCCCATGTAGGTGGGATTCTTTCTATTTATATAAACGATGAAGTTATGAGTACAGTATCTTATTACACAGCAGAAGGATTAAAAAAATTAAGAGAAGAATTAGACCAACTTAAAAGTATAGAACGACCTAAAGCATCGCAAGCCATTGCAGAAGCAAGAGATAAAGGAGATTTGTCTGAAAATGCTGAATATGATGCAGCTAAAGAAGCACAAGGGTTGTTAGAGATGCGTATTGCTAAAATGGAGGAATTAGTTGCAAACGCTCGTTTAATTGATGAATCGCAATTGGATTTATCAAAAGTATTGGTTTTATCTACGGTTAAAATTAAAAATCAAGCTAATGGTATGGAAATGAAATATACATTAGTAGCAGAAAGTGAAGCTGATTTAAAATCGGGTAAAATTTCGGTAACTTCTCCTATTGGAAAAGGATTACTAGGAAAATCAGTAGGTGAAATTGCAGAAATTAAAGTTCCAAATGGGGTTTTAAAAGTTGAAATTTTAGAAATTTCTAGAGATTAAATTAATGAAGCAATTTGTAGATGAGGCAATTTGTAAATTAAAAATAAAATAACAATAATTTTCTTGACCTTAATCATTGAAAATTAGATAATTGAAAACCATTAAAATGAGTTCAATATTCACGAAAATAGTAAACGGAGAAATTCCATGTTATAAAATAGCCGAAGACGAAAATTATTTGGCTTTTTTAGATGTTAATCCAAATGCAAAAGGACATACTTTATGTATTCCAAAGCAAGAGATTAATAAAATCTTTGATATGGAAGAAGAGCATTATTTAGGATTAATGAAGTTTGCTAGAAAAGTGGCAAAAGCATTAGAAAAAGCAGTTGCATGTAAACGAATTGGTGTTGCCGTTGTAGGGCTAGAAGTACCACATGTTCATGTACATTTAATCCCGTTACAAGATATGGATGATATGCGTTTCCAAAGAAAAACAAGTTTAACGCCAGAAGAGTTTCAAGAATTGGCAAACCAGATAAGTTCTAATTTATAATAATAAAACACCGTTAAGGTGTTTTTTTTGTTTATTTTTATGAGATATATAATTATAATCTTTTTATTTTTTCAAACAGTAATATTGTCACAGCAAAAGAATATTTATATCCCTGTTGAAAAGGCAATGCGACAAATTCCAGAAAATCAAACAAAATCTGTAGCTCTAATTTCAGAATATATTAAAACGCATTTTAAAGAAAAGGATTTACAAATTAAAGCAGCATATTTTTATGTAATTTCAACTATATCCTATGATGTGAATTTTAGTTTTACTACTGAATTATTTAGTAGTGATGAAGATTTCGTCTCAAAAACAATAGCTAATAAATCAGGAGTTTGTATTCATTATGCTAAATTTTTTAAAGCTTTACTTGATCAATTAGGGTTTCAATCTCAAATAGTTACTGGTTATACAAAACAAAACAATCAAATCGCAAGATTATCACATGCTTGGTGTGCAATAAAGATGAAAGATAATAATTGGTATGTTTTTGATCCAACTTGGGATTCTGGTTATGTTAATACTAACAATAAATTTGTTGCAAATATTGCCTCAGTCCATTTTAAAATGTTACCCTCTGAGGCTATTAAATCACATATGCCATTTGATTTTTTATGGCAATTTTCTAAAGAACCAATATCAAATCGTGAATTTTATAATGGTAAAAAATATGATAATAAACCATTAGTTAATTTTGATTATCAAAGTGAAATAGAAAAATATAATAAGTTGTCTGAAATTGATAAAGCATTTGAAAGTTCTGAAAGAATTCAGAAGAATGAAATTATAAATGATTTAATTTTAGAAGAATACAACTATAAAAAAAGTGTGTTCAATACTACAAGACTGAATAAAAATATTGAAAAGGTAACAGAGATTATTGAGGATTATAATGTGGCAATTGTTTTATTAAATGATTTTATTATTTATAGAAATAAAGGTTTTACGCCAATTTTCTCTGATACAATTCTTTTAGAAATGATTCAAACTCCAAAAGAAAAATTAGAAAATATTCAGAAAGAAGTTTTTTTAGTAAGTAGTATTGGTAAGGAAAATGCAGCTAATTTTAATGAACTAAAAGCATCTATTGTTGATGCGGTAAAGCAATCTAATGAACAGTTTAACTTTGTAAAGGACTACATATCTAAAAGTAAAAAGGAGCGAAAAAAAATGGTTAACAAAGTAATTTGGTCAGGGAAACTTATTAAGTAGATGTTGTTTTTTTAAAGCTCATTTGCATTGTTGTTCCTTTTCCTATTTCCGAATGTTCTACTTTGATTTTTCCTTTGTGGTATTCTTGAACAATTCGCTTAGTTAACGATAATCCTAATCCCCAACCTCTTTTTTTAGTGGTAAATCCGGGTTCAAATACTTTAGAAAATTGGTTCTTAGGAATTCCTTTTCCAGTATCTGTAATTCGTATTTTGACAAAGTTATCAAGTTCGGTTATGTTGATGTTAAGTGCTCCTTTTCCTTTCATGGCATCAATTGCATTTTTTACTAAATTTTCAATTGTCCAACTATGTAAAGCAGGATTAAATTCAACATAAATAGGATGATGAGGTGCATTAAAGGTAAAGGACACCTGTTGCGATACACGACTCTGTAAATATTCAACCGTATTTTTAGTGTCTTCAATTATATTGCGTTTTTCTAGTACAGGTTCACTTCCAATTTTAGAAAAACGATCTGTTATGGTTTGAAGTCGCGAAATGTCTTTTTCAATTTCGATAATCGTGCTTTCTTCAACATTGTCCAATTTCAAAATTTCAAGCCAACCAATTAATGAAGAAAGTGGCGTTCCAATTTGATGTGCTGTTTCTTTTGCCATTCCGGCCCAAAGTTTGTTTTGGGTAGCCATTTTGGTAGCACGATAAAAATTATACACCACAGCACCAAATAAAATGATAATCAACAATAAAGCAATTGGATAGTATTTTAATTTATTTAATAATGGCGAATTTCCATAATAAACCAAATGATACTTATTATTAGAACTTTCCATTTTTATGGGTTGGTTATCGTTTTTAATCGAATAAAAATATTCTTTTAAAGCAATGCTGTCTTTTGTAATGGCTTCATCTATATTATTAGAATCTATGATTTTATCATCTTCATCTGTAATAAAGATTGGAATTGTAGTGTTTTTACTTATAATTTCAAGTGGTAAATCTAAATCAGAATTTTCATTAGCATTGGCAACACTTGTTAAGGCACTTGCCCAAAATTCCATTTTTGCACGCTCTTCGTTTTTGAAAATTTGGAAAAAGTTATAAGTATTCCAAAGTATCAAAACTACTATGAAAAAAGAAGCTATAATAATAAACCAACGAGTTAAATTTCGTCTTTCTGAAAACTGCATGCATTCGTATTTGAAGTAAAAATACTAAAATCCTTTTTAATTTGGTGTTTATTATTGTATTTGGATTTGTTTTTTGTTCCGTAACTTCGGAATTGAAATTTCACTTGTTCTTGTTATCTTTGTAAAAAATAGTTTCAACATGTTAAGCATCGATCCAAAAGAAATTGCACCAGCAAAATTACAAGGCTATTTACAAAGTGCTGTAGCGCCAAGACCTATTGCTTTTGCTAGTACAATTGATAGTAATGGAAATCCTAATTTATCGCCATTTAGTTTTTTTAATGTATTCAGTTCTAACCCGCCTATTTTGATTTTTTCGCCAGCGAGACGTGTACGCGATAATACAGTTAAACACACTTTAATTAATGCTCAAAACACAAAAGAAGTTGTTGTTAATGTGGTGAATTATGACATCGTAGAACAAATGTCATTATCAAGTACTGAATATCCAGATGGTGTAAATGAGTTTGAAAAAGCTGGATTTACGATGCTAAAATCAGATAAAGTAAAACCATTTCGTGTGGCCGAAAGTCCGGTGCAATTTGAATGTAAGATTAATGATGTGATTGCGTTAGGAGATCAAGGTGGTGCAGGAAATTTAGTGATTTGTGAAGTAGTGAAAATTCACATCAACGAAGCTATTTTAGACGCTAACGGTATGATTGATCAATACAAGATTGATTTAGTTGCCCGAATGGGAGCTAATTGGTACAGTCGTTCTAATGTAGGAATGTTTGAAGTAGAAAAACCGCTAACTACTTTAGGAATTGGTATAGATAGTATTCCAGATTTCATAAAAGAAAGTGGTTATTTTACAGGTAATGATTTAGCAAGATTAGGAAATATCGAAAGTATCCCAACCGAAGAAGAAATTGCTATATTTGTAAAAGAAAATTTTGAAGTCAAAGCAGTTTTAAGTGCCGATGATATGGACACAAAATTTCAAAAAGCAAAAGAGTATGTAGATAATGGAAGAGCGATTGATGCTTGGAAATTGTTATCAGCAAAAAAATAAATTTTAGTATTATGGAAGTTTTAGGAAGAGTAAAAGTAATTAATCCAGTTCAACAAGTAAGTGCATCTTTTAAAAAGAGAGAGCTTGTAGTAACTACAGAAGAGCAATATCCACAGCATATTTTAATCGAGTTTACACAAGATAAAACCGATTTATTAAATAATTATAATGTTGGTGAACAAGTAAAAGTTTCTATCAATTTAAGAGGTAGAGAATGGGTAAATCCACAAGGAGAAACAAAATATTTTAATTCTATTCAAGGTTGGAGAATTGAAAAGGCACAAGCAGAAGTTCCTGCAGCAGCATCGGCACCTCAAATGCCACCAATGCCACCAGCAGCAGCTTTTGAACCAGCAACCAACTTTAACGAAGAAGAACACGACGATTTACCTTTCTAAAATTTAGAATTTTGAATTTAGAAGTCAGAAGTTTTATAATTTCTGACTTTTTCTTTTTCTAAATTCTAATTTCTGAATTCTAAATTTAAAGAGATGTACTATTTAACCAAAGAACTTTTCTTTCCATCAGTTGAAACCGCTTCTCCAGAAGGAATTGTCGCGGTAGGAGGCGATTTGTCTCCAGAACGATTGGTGTTAGCATATAATTCAGGAATATTTCCTTGGTTTGAAGATGATGAACCTATTTTATGGTGGAGTCCGCCAGAGCGAATGGTTTTGTTTTTCGAAGACTTAAAGATTTCAAAAAGTATGCGAAATATCATCAATCAAAGAAAATTTCAAGTTACTTTTAATACTGCTTTCAGAGAAGTAATCCTAAATTGTAAAAAGATATCCAGAAAAGATCAACCTGGCACTTGGATTACCGATAATATGGTGGAGGCGTATTGCAAACTTCACGAATTAGGCATTGCAAAAAGTGTTGAGGTTTGGCAAGATGATGAATTAGTAGGTGGTTTATATGGCGTTGATTTAGGTCATATTTTTTGTGGTGAAAGTATGTTCTCTAAAGTTTCAAATGCCAGTAAAATGGCTTTCATCGCTTTGGCGAAACAATTAGAAATGGCTAATTATCGCTTGTTAGATTGTCAAGTATATAATGATCATTTGGCTAGTTTAGGCTGTGTAGAAATTGAAAGAGAAGATTTTTTGATGGTGTTGAAGGGTTAAAACTTTGGCAAAGTTCTCACATACAATTCTTCTACTTTTTTTCTAGCCCAATCCGTTTTTCTTAAGAATTTTAGACTTGAATTTACAGATGGATTTTCCTTAAAACATTTAATGTTTATTAGTTCTGCTAAAGTGTCAAATCCATAAAAATCTACTAATTGTTCTACAATAGTTTTTAAAGTTTTTCCGTGAAGTGTGTCGTTGCTCATAATTTTATTTTCTTGTCCAACAATCTATTACATGATCATTTACCATTCCAGTTGCTTGCATGTGAGCATACACAACCGTAGAGCCAACAAATTTAAAGCCACGTTTCTTCAAATCTTTACTTAAAGCATCTGAAATAGGAGTAGTGGCTGGTACATCTTTTAATGTTTTAGGATTGTTGTCAATCGGTTTTCTATCAACAAATCCCCAAATATATTTTGAAAAAGACCCAAATTCTTCCTGCACTTTTAAAAACGCTATTGCATTGGTAACCGTAGCCTTAATCTTTAATTTGTTTCGAATAATTCCTGTGTCTTCTGCTAATTCAGCCATTTTATCTTCTGAATAATTGGCTACTTTTATCAAATCAAAATTGTCAAATGCTTTTCTGAAGTTTTCTCTTTTTGCTAAAACCGTATACCAACTCAATCCCGCTTGAAACGTTTCCAAAACTAAAAATTCGAAAATAGTGGCATCGTCATAAACGGGTTTTCCCCATTCGATATCATGATAATTACGGTACAAATCGTCTTTTTCGCACCAAGCGCAACGGTTTTTATTTTCCATCTTTTGCTAAGTATTTTTCAATTAAATAATGCCCTAAATAAATTAATGGTGTCAATCCAATAGCAATTAATAGTTTTACGGTATAGCCTGTTAATGCGGATGCTATAAACATTTTAGTGTCGATTTTTCCAGGTAACCAAAAGGCAATACCTAAGACAATGAAACTATCAAAAAGTTGTGAAATAACGGTTGAACCAGTACTTCTCAACCAAATCATTTTTTTCCCTGTTCGGTTTTTTACAAAGTGGAAAATGGTAACATCAATTAATTGAGATACTAAAAAAGCCGTGATACTTCCCACAATAATCCACATGCTTTGCCCGAACACAGCTGTGAATTGTTCATCCGTAATTAAACCATCGCCTTTAACGGCAGGAATTTGTAGTCCAATTAATAATAGGAAAAATGTATAAGCAATTAATCCGGCTGTAATAAATGATAACTTTTTTACTCCTTTTTCGCCAAAATATTCGTTGATTAAGTCGGTTGTAATGAAGACTATGGGCCAAGGTAAAATTCCTAAGCTCATTACAACATCTCCAATGTAAATCAATTTTCCACCTATTAATTCGGCAACTAGAGCATTGGTTATAAATATTCCAGCAAGAATTACATAAATAATATCTTTTCGTCTTTGAAACATAGCAATTGTTTTACCAAAAGTAGAGAATTATATTGCAAAAAAAAACTTCAACCCGAAGATTGAAGTTTCTATATGCATGTAATCGAATGATTATCCTAAAGCAACTCTTTTGAAACCAGTAACAGTTAAGTTAGCATCTACCGATTTAATGTAAGCAGCAACGCTCATAGAACCATCTTTGATGTAATCTTGGTTTACTAAAGTATTGTCTTTGTAAAAACGTTGGATTTTACCTTTAGAAATGTTGTCTAACATTGCTTCTGGTTTACCTTCAGCTCTTAATTGCTCTTTAGCGATTTCGATTTCTTTTTCAATGATTGCAGCATCAACACCAGCTTCGTTTAAAGCAATTGGGTTCATAGCAGCAGCTTGCATTGCAACGTTTTTAGCAGCTTCGTCAGCACCAGCAACGTTAGCAGATAAAGCAACTAAAGTAGCAATTTTACCAGCGTGGATGTAAGATCCTACGAAAGCACCTTCTAATCTTTCGAAAGCACCGATTTCGATTTTTTCACCAATAACACCAGTTTGCTCGATTAATTTCTCAGCAACAGTGATTCCGTTGAAATCAGAAGCTAATAATTCTTCTTTAGTAGCATAGTTTAAAGCTTGGTTAGCTAAATCGTTTGCTAATTTAACGAATGATTCGTTTTTACCTACGAAGTCAGTTTCACAGTTTAATGTGATTGCAACTCCAGCAGTGTTGTCAGCATTGATAACAGCAACAGCAGCTCCTTCAGTAGATTCTCTATCTGAACGGTTAGCAGCTACTTTTTGACCTTTTTTTCTTAAGTTTTCGATAGCTAAATCGAAATCTCCTTCTG
>VFQS010002479.1_pt1 | contig 15130 bp, 14 predicted proteins | sample 3512361 | NCBI WGS metagenome assembly VFQS01 (sample SAMN10412375, study PRJNA504923) | tailings metagenome | isolation source: Relicate 1 Philex TSF3 active mining | place: Philippines
CGGCGTGCGGGGGGCTGGGGTGGTGGTGAAGAGCCGCTGCAGCCGGATCCTGCGGACGTGAATTTTCATTTGGCGGATGCGTTGTATCGGGGTGGTCGGCTGGAGGCGGCGGTGGAGCGTTATTACTGTGCCATCGAGTGGGCTCCTGAGTTCATTGAAGCCTGGTCGCAGCTGGGTTGTCTGCAGGCGGAGCTGGAGGAGTTTGAGGCGGCGGAGGAGTCATTGCGGGCTGCGCTGGCGATTCATCCTTCGAATCCGGACGTGTTACTGAGTTTTGCGCAGTTGCTGGACCGTCTGGGTCGGGAGTCTGAGGCGGTGGAATACTGGCGTCAGTATCTGCAGTTTGACAGTCGCGGCCCGTGGTCTGAGCATGCGCGGATGCGAGCCGGGGGTCTGGAGTCTGGTATCGGTGGCGGATGTGTGGCGGGAGCGGGATTGCCGTTGGAATCGCTGTTGGACTGAGAGGAACGGCGAAATTCGCGGATTGCGGTAGTGGTGCAGGTGAGCGGGGGTTTTGCTTTCCGCACTTCTTCTGAGAACGCGGGGCTGCTGGGACTGCCACATTCGCCCCGCTTCTGCTAGATTTCTCATCCGCGGCGCGCCTGTCTCGGCATTGGCGACGCATGAAATCTCGATGAAACAGCAGTCGAATTGCAACAACAGCACCGGATCAGCCGGTGATTTCAGAAAACACGTTCAGGAAACGGGAACCGGGAAGTATGGCTCTTGACTCATACGCATTGTGCATCTGTGGCAGCGGTAAGAAGCTGAAGTTTTGTTGTCAGGACGTGCTGCCTGAGTTATCCCGAGCCAGTACTCTGCGTGAGAACCAGCCGGAGGTGGCTCTGGAGCTGCTGCGGACTCTGCAGAAGAGGTTTCCGGACAAGGAATCGGTGGTTCGTGAGCTGATGGGAGTCTTGCTGGACCTGCGTCGGCACAACGATGCGGTGGCGGTGGGGGCCGACTTTTTGAAGGCTCATCCGGACCATCCGATGATGCTGCTTTTGGTATCAGAGCTGCGTCTGGTGCGGGAGGGTTTCGAGGCGACTCGTCGATTGCTGCACCGTGCCTTTCAGATTTCTTCGCGTCAGTATCCTGAGAAGGTGGCAGGTCTGGCGTATCGAGTGGCGATGGAGATGCTGCAGCGGGGTTCGATTCTGGCGGGTCGTGAGCATCTGGCACTGTCTCTGCGGTTATCTCGCGGGGAGACTCAGCAGACAGTTCTGTCGCGTCTGATGTCGGTGGAGGGGGATCGCAATCTGCCGGCGATGTGCAGGACGACGTGGAGTCTGCTGCCGATTGCCGGTTCTGACGAGGTGGTGTTGCAGGACCAGAGGGCTCGCAAGCTGTGTCTGCTGGGCTGCTGGGAACCGGCGTCGATTCTGTACAACCGTCTGGCCGACCAGCTACCGACGGAAGGTGCGGTGTGGTTTAATCTGGGGTTGTGTCAGTTGTGGGACGGTCGTGATCGTGAGGGTGCATCATCACTGCATCATGCGGCGACGTTGCTGACTGACGCTGAGCAGGCGACTGACGCTGAGGCGCTGGCGCAGATGGTGGACCAGCTGTGGAGTCAGGAGCGGGTCTATGTTGTCACGGCGCGGCTGCAGGTGCGTTCGGTATCCGAGCTGGTTTCTCGATTGCGTGACGCGAAGAATGTGCGGTTTTTGAAGTCGCACGATCACGAGGACTGTGAGCATTTTCCGGGGACGGATCATGTGTCGGAGGTGGTGTTGCTGCAGGATCCGGTGGGTACCACGGGTTTGAGTGCATTGCCGGAATCTCTGGCGGATCTGGATGTGTTTGATGTGGTGGATGCGGAGGCGGCAGCGGCTTCGGACATCTCATCGCCGTGGATTGATGTGACGACATCGGAAGCGTTGCTGGAGCGATCGCTGCAGTTTTTGCGTGAGGTGCTGGGTGACCTGATTGTGACGTCTGCTGGTGAGGAGGTTCGGGAGCGTGTGTCATCGGAGCCTCCGATGTTGCTGCCGTTCGAGTTGCGGCATGTGCGTCCGGACGAGATGTCGTCGCTGGAGTATCGTCGGCTGCTGGGTGAGGGGATGTCGGCGGGTGTTGAGGTGTGGCTGAGTCAGCCACTGGCAGTGCTGGGCAATCGCAGTCCGCTGGAGGCTGCCGGTGTTCCGGAGCTGCGTCGGTGCCTGACGGCTGCGGTTTTGGTGCTGCATGATCTGATGCGTCGTCGCGACATGGATCCGGCGGAGTCGGTGACATTTGAGCGTTTGCAGCTGCCTCCGCGAGCGGCGTTTCCGTTTGACGGCAGTACTCATCTGGGTGCATTCAATTCGCTGTCTCTGGGGCGGATTGACGTGGATACGGCATCCGGGAATCTGCGTGAGCTGGGCAGTCGTCTGGGGATGATGGGTTATGTGCGGCTGGCGGAGCGATGTTTTGACCGACTGCTGGAGCAGAACCAGTTTGGGGACTGGACGGAAGCGGTCAGTGCCTGTCAGACGCGGGCCTCGCTGGCGCGGGTTTCCAACAATCTGGAGCTGGCCTGCAGCATGCTGGACCGGGCGCGTGGTCTGGTGACAGGTCCGGATGCGTTCCGGATCCGCCTGGAGCTGGACATTCGGCATTTGTCGTATTTGCTGGACGACGTGCGGAATCCTGCAGTGAAGTCGTTGCTGCATCGTTTCCGTGACCAGTATTTGATGAAGGTTCCGGAGCTGCGTGAGCTGCTGGCAGATCAGTTGACGGCGGTTGGTGCGACGGATTTGTTGTCGGAGCTGGACGGCGGTTTGGCGGGTGGTGCGGGGTCTGGTGGAGGATTGTGGTTGCCTGGTTCCTCCGCGGAGGCTCCTGCTGCAGGTGGTGGTCAGTTGTGGCTGCCGGGGCAGTGATGGGGAAGCGGGCATGTATTTTGACAACGCCGCGACCAGTTTTCCTCGCCCGGAATCCGTCATTCGAGCGGTAGAGGGCTGGTTGCGGTCGGGTTGTGCGGCGGGTCGGGGTGGACATGCGGGAGCGGTGGATGCGGCGCAGCTGGTGCAGCGCTGTCGTTCGTCGCTGGCCGCGATTTTGGGCGTCTCGTCGCCTCGTCAGGTGGTACTGACATCGGGGTGCACAGAGAGTCTGAACACGGTCCTGCTGGGATTGCTGAGTGCGGGCGATCGTGTGATTGCTTCTGAGCTGGACCACAATTCGGTGCTGCGTCCGCTGGCCTGGCTCGAGAGGACTCGGGGGATTCATCTGGATCTGCTGGGTTTTGATGCCGGTACGGGTTTGCTGGATGCGGTGCAGCTGGAGCAACTGCTGGACGCGGGTCCTGTTCGTCTGGTGGTATTGACGCATGCATCGAACGTGACGGGGCGTGTGCAGCGGGTGTCGGAGCTGGCGGCCATGGCAGCGTCTCGGGGGGCCCTGGTGCTGGTGGATGCAGCGCAGACGGCTGGTCACTGGCCTTGCAGTCTGGATGGTTTGGGGGCTGATTTTTTGGCGTTGCCGGGGCACAAGGGTTTGTGCGGCCCCCTGGGAACGGGAGTGCTGGTTTTTCGTGGGGGTCGAGAGGATCTGGTCTCACCGTTGAAGTTTGGCGGAACGGGAACGGAGAGTGAATTGCTGGCGCAGCCGGAGCGAATGCCGGAGAAGTTTGAGAGTGGCAATTTGAATATGCCGGGGATAGCGGGGCTGGGAGCGGCTGCGGACTGGGTTCTGGAGAGAACTCCTGAGTTACTGCGAGCGAATCTGGTGGCGAAGACGGACTGGCTGTTGGCGGAGCTTGGTCGAATTTCGGGTCTGCGTTTGCTGACTCCGAGTGTACCTGGCGAGATTTGCGGGATTGTGAGTTTTGTGGTGCCCGGCCTGGATGCTCATGAAGCGGCGATGGTTCTGGAGCAGGCGTTTGGGATCCGCTGTCGAGCGGGCCTGCATTGTGCTCCGCTGGTTCATCGGGCTTTGGGAACGGAGTCTGCGGGTGGGGCTGTGCGATTGAGTGTGGGTGAGTTTACGACGGAGTCTGAGTTGGCGCAGGCGGTGTCGGCGGTTGGAGAGCTGGCGATGGTGGCTCGATGAGTGGTCTGTCGTGGTGGCTGTCTTTTGCGGTGCTGCAGTTGTTGCAGATGCTGGGGTTGTCGGCGTCACTGGTGATGCTGCCTGGGAACTGGCTGATGGTGCTGGCTCTGGCGGGTTGGGTGTGGCTGTCGGGCGGTGTGAGTGGTCCGGGTTGGTGGGCGGTGTGTGCAGCGGGTGTTCTGGCGGTTTTGGGGGAGGTGCTGGAGACTGTGCTGGGTTCTGCGGCGGCCAGTCGTCGCGGAGCGACTCGCAGGGCGATGCTGCTGTCGTTGTTATTGTCGATGGTGGGCAGTCTGGTGGGTTCGGTCCTGCTTCCGATACCGTTTGTGGGTGGTGTGATTGGGGCAATTCTGGGAGCTGCGGGCGGTGCGTTTGCGGGAGCGTGGCTGGGTGAAGCGTGGGCGGGGACGGAACCTGAGCAGCGGGCGCAGATCGGCGCGGCGGCGATGAAGGGGCGTTTGATTGGGATGGCGGCCAAGCTGGCGGTGGGTCTGGTGATTTTCTGTCTGCAGGCGGTGCTGTTCGTGTTTTGAGAGGTCTGGCGATCGGGGCCGGGGACCGGAACCGGGGACAGTTCCGGGACAGGGCCGTGGATGTGAATCAGAATTTCTGTCGTCCGCGGAGTGCATCGGCCAGCATTTCGCGGTTGGCAAATTCGAGAACGCTGCCCGATGCAATACCTCGAGCCAGCCGTGTGATGCGGACGGGGTCATTTTGCAGGAGGTTGGTGATGAACAGGGCGGTGCCATCACCTTCGAGTGTGGGGTTGGTGGCCATGACGACTTCGGTGATACCCTGTTTGCGGATGCGGTGCACCAGTTGGTGGATCGTGAGGTCTTCGGGGCCGATGCCTTCGAGCGGAGCGATGCGGCCACCGAGGACGTGATACATGCCCCCCCAGACACCGGAGGATTCGAGTGCGACGACATCTCGAGGCTGTTCCACGACGCAGACGGCGTGCTGATCGCGTCGCGGGTCGCGGCACATGCGGCAGACGGGTTCTTCGGTGAGGTTGAAGCAGATGGAGCAGCGGCGGACTGCGGCTTTGACATCGCGGATGGCATCTGCCAGCGCGGTGGCTTCTGCGGTGGAGACATTGAGGATGTGATTGGCGAGGCGTTCGGCGGTTTTGCGACCGATTCCGGGCAATTTACCGAACTCATCGATGAGTCTGGAGACGGACTGACCGTAGGGGTGATCCTGAGTTTCGGGCTGTCGAGCCATTTCAGACATCCAGTTTCTGCGTGTGAGAGGGTTGTCGTTGTGTGTGGTGTCGGGAAATTCAGCCCATGAGTTTCCCGAAAGCGTCCTGCATTCCGGGCAGATTCAGTTCTTCCGCCACGCGGGCCATTTCCGCAGCAGCGATATCGCGGGCTTTCCGGATGGCGTTGTTGGTGGCGTCCTGAGTGAGTTGCTGGAGCAGCTGCTGATTGCGTGCTTCGACCAGCCACTGGTGAATGTGGATATTGAGCACCTGGAAGTCGCCGGAGATGCGGACGGTCACCGCATCACCTCCGGCGGTGCCTTCCACTTCCATGCGTCCGATACGTTCTTTCAGCTCGGCCATTTTCTTTTGAATTTCGCCGCTTTGGCGAGTCATGTTGGCGATGCTGGCGAGGTTTTTCAGTCCTTCGAACATGTGGTGTCTCCTTTACGGTGATGCGGGATCGCTGTTGGTGCCGCGTGCGGCGGGTGCGTGCGTGATGCGGACCACTGTGGCGTTAAAGGTTTCGATGACGTGGCAGACATAGGCGTCGCGGCGGGGGTCAACTTCGCCGATGAGGTTTGACTGAGGTGGTTCATCAGGTTCGCGGCGTGTTTCGCGACGCTGGCTGCCGGCGGGGGCTGACTGCGGTTTTCCGGCGGGCGAATTCGGGGGTGTCCGGCTGGCCTGAGTACCGGCTTTGTTGTTTTGGGTTGGAGTGGTGCCGGGATCGATGGCGGTTTCGGGGGGCTGTGTGGCGGGGGGATCGGGCGGTGCCAGGCGGATTCCGACGGCCACGGTTTTTCCGGTGAGTCTCAGGATTTCCGATTCGACCCAGGAGCGATTTTCTGCGGAGTCGAGGGCTTTGCGGGCGAATTCAGCTCCAGCGGGCAGCACAAACTCGACTCGTGCCGGTCCGGCGAGCTGCAGTGAGCGTGCCATGCGAAGTCCGGCTACGGCTGTGAGTTTTGCGGATTTCAGCAGGAGCTGCATGATTTGTGGGAGTGTGCTGTCGGAGAGTTCGAGTGCCGGGGCCGGTGGAGCGGGTGTGGCGGGAACCGGGGTTTCAGCGACTGCGATGGTTTCGGGTGTGTGGTGTTCCGAATTTTCAGGAGCCAGCTCTGAGGCTTTTTTTTTTCGGCGGTGGCGGGCGTTGTGCCTGGGGGCTGGGATGGTGGTGTCCCGGGGGCTGCTGCGGAGGTGTGTTCGGGCAGCGCGGGGAGTCGACCGGAGAGCAGGTCGCTGATGGCGGAGAGATTTTCCAGCAGGCTGAGCTGGACCATGGCCATTTCGATGATGGTGCGAGCGAAGGTGCTGCGAAACATCTGTGAGCGAGCGCTGGCGAGGATCTGAAAGGCTGCCATGACGCTGGGCATACTGAGCTGTGTGCCATGTTTTTTCAGGAGATCGCGGCGGGAATCCGCGACGCTGGCGAGTGCCACTGCAGTGCCGCCGGAGAGGACGACCATGAGGTCACGGACGTAGGCGATGCATTGGTCGAGCAGTTCACCGGGCTGAACACCTGCGCTGAAGCAATTGTCGAGCAGGCTGATGACTTCGCCTGGCTGGTGGTTGACGACGGCGGAGAACAGTTCGAGCATTCGTTCGTCGCTGGCAGTACCGAGCATGCGGTGAACGTCTTCGGCGGCGACGGTGCCTTCGCTGAAGGCGAGGAGCTGGTCGAAGAGTGACTGGCTGTCGCGCATTGAGCCGCGGGCTCGGCGAGCCACCAGTTCGAGGGCTTCTTCGGCGACGGTGTAGCCTTCCTGGGTGGCAATTTCGCGGAGCCGGTCGGCGATTGAGGCTTCAGCGATGCTGGAGAAATCGAATCGCTGACAGCGTGAGAGGATGGTGTCGGGAACCTTGTTGGGTTCTGTGGTGCAGAAGATGAATTTGACGTTTGGTGGCGGCTCTTCCAGGGTTTTCAGAAGTGCATTGAAGGCTTCCTTGGTGAGCATGTGGACTTCGTCGATGATGTAGACTTTGAACTGAGTCCTCATCGAGCGGACGCCGACGGTGGCGCGAAGCTGTCGGATGTCGTCGATCCCGCGATTGGAGGCGCCGTCGATTTCCATGACATCCACGTCATTGCCGGCGGAGATTCCCTGGCAGATATCGCATTGGTTGCAGGGGACGCCGTCGACGGCATGCGGGCAGTTGAGAGCTTTGGCGAGGATGCGGGCAGTCGACGTTTTGCCGACACCGCGGGCTCCGGTGAACATGTAGGCGTGAGCCACTCGTCCGGCGCGAATGGCGTTCCGGAGAGCTTTTGAGACGTGCTGTTGTCCGACCACATCGTCGAAGGCCTGTGGCCGAAAACGACGAGCGAGCACCGTGTAGTGAGAGCCTGAGGTTGGGGAGGCGGCTGTAGTCACTGGAGATCCGGGCGATAGCCAGCAGGAAACGGTGATGGTGTGAACGGGCTGCCTGTTGCGGCCGCCTGCGGGGATTCTAGCGGATCGCGGGAGTCATGCTATCGAAGCGGGGCGATTCGCGGGCTTTTTGCGGTGTGGGAAGCAAAACGGGGTCCGCGAATGTGATTCGCGGACCCCGTCGGCGTGTTGTCAGGGAACGTCAGCAACAGAGATTGGCTGATTATTCTGAGACTTCCAGCGAGTAGGCCTTGAGGATGATGCCGTTTTCGTCACTGACCCAGTAGGCGCCGCCGGGAGTCAGGTATTTGGCAACCTTGTCAAATTCCGGGAGGGTGGTGAAGTCGACGAGAGAGAGGACTTCGTCCATGCCTGGGAAGTTTTCAGCGACGTCCTCCTTGCGGAGCATGTCGTACATGGAGCGTACGCTTTCGCTGGGGCGTGAGAAGCCGACAAGGCGGGCATTTTCAGGGAAGTGTTTGGCAACTGCCTGGAATGCGGGAGTTTCGGAGAGCGGCCGTACATCGGAGGTGTCACGGATGGCCATTTCGAGCTGTCCGCCACCGATTCCGATGAGCAGCATGTTGTTGGCGGCGGTGAGCACCACCTTGCCGGCTCCGGCACCAAGTTCCAGTTCGTAAACCCTGGTTCCATTGATGTCACGCTCAGTTCCGGGGAAGCCGGGCGTGGCAGCGATGGTGGTCAGCAGCTGTGTCATTTTTGCCGTGTCTTTGCAGCCCACGGCGATGAGAATGTCGTTGGCTTCTGCGAGGTTTGAGGAGCTTCCGGCGGCTGAAACGAACTGCAGTCTGCCGTCGAGCTGATCGATGATGTCTTCCTTGACATGGATGCCGGGATCACGTTCGGCGGCTTCATCGATCATGCGGGCCAGTGAGCCAGGCCCCTGGAACATGTCGACCATCATTTCGACGGTCTTGTAGGCTTCTTCGACTTTCCAGTGGGTGGCGGTCCATGCAGTGACGTTTTCCTTGACCCATGACGGCGGCGTTTTTTCGACGTCGCTGAGCTGGAACATCTGCATGAGCATGGTGGGGGGCTGTTCAGCGAAGATCATCAGCTGCTGGCTGGACTCGTAGCCTTCGGGGTTGAGTTCGATGGTGCCGCCGAGGCCTTTGAGCTGGTTGAGTCCGAGCATAGGGAAGACGCTGATGGCCATGCCGGCCTGCAGTCCGGCTTCACCGAGCGAGCCGGTCTGCACGAGCTGTGTGAAGAGTCCGATGGGATCGAAGTAGACGGTGGCGATGCCGCTGCCGGGTTTGGATTCGGTCTTTTCGAGGATGTAGGTCCAGCTTTCGTTTTTCGCGAAGGTTTTTTCGGAGGATCCGTCCCAGTTGTCGAGTGCCAGTTTCAGCAGTGCGCTGCTGTTGGACACGACCATGCGGGAGTCCTTCAGGAACCAGCCGAATTCCTTGGCGAGCGGTGTGGCCTGAGCGGATTCGGAGGTGTTTTTGAACATGGTGATGGTGGTGCCATCATGTTCGACATCAGCGGCTTCGAGCACGGGGCTGTTCTGGAGTGCTGGCAGGGCCTTTTCGAGCAGGCTTTTGACCTGGGCTTCGTGGTCGCCGTAGTCCATGTAGAGGACCAGACCCATGCGATTCGGCGGAGCCTTTGAGAAGGCGATGGTCAGTTCACCGGTGGGTATGGACAGCAGTTCTTCGACAGTCATGCCGAGTGCGGCCTGGACATTGGCGGCACCTTCGGCGACCTGGCTGCCGACGGCACCGACGATGCCGTTGCGGAAGTTATCCATGGCGGGGTCGGCGATCATCTGTCCGATGGCGGACTGGACTGCCTGGCTTTTCAGGTCTTCGGCGCTGGTGATATTCAGGAACAGGTAGGTGTCTTTGGGGAGAATCTGGCTGGCGGTAATCCGCGAGCCGGAGGACGTCTGCCCGTGGGCTGAAGCCACCAGGCCACTGAGCATCAGCGCGGCGGCGAGCAGCGAATATTGGAAACGAGCCAGCAACATGAAGAATCCTTTGCACTCAAAGAGGAACTGGCAGGGAGCCGTGGAGACGACTGCTGAATCGACGGGCGCCCCGGAGCCAGACGGGCATTCTGTGAGAATCCCCAATTCGGTCAAGGTCAGCAGGGAGCGGAATTCCCCGAAACAGGAGAACACCTGAACCGTTCGCCTGGAGCGACGGATTCCTGGGGGAAATCTTTTGGGCAGGGGTGAGAATTGCAGGAATTCCTGGTCTGTGCGGGGTGGGTGTGGCGTTGCTGAGTTTTTGGGGGCTCTGGACTTGCCCGAATTGGCTGATTTGCGGCTATACTGCCGCACCTTACCCGGAAAGGCAGCCATGTTTCGTTTTGCGGCGACGATTTTTTTGAGTGCGTTTCTGCTGTTTCAGGTGCAGCCACTGACGGGGCGTTATATTTTGCCGTGGTTTGGCGGCGGGCCGTCGATCTGGACGGCTTGTATGCTGTTTTTTCAGATCCTGCTGCTGGGCGGGTATTTGTATTCGCATCTGCTGACGTCTCGATTGCCGCCGCGTCGTCAGGTGCAGGTGCATGGTCTGCTGGTGGTGTTGTCACTGCTGTGGCTGCCGATCGCACCGGACGTGTCGTGGAAGCCGACGGCTGGTGAGGCGCCGCTGTCTCGAATTCTGCTGTTGCTGGCGGCCACCGTGGGTGCTCCGTATTTCGTCCTTTCGACGACGGGACCGCTGATGCAGCGGTGGTTTACGTGGACGAGTCCGGGGGCGTCGCCGTGGCGGCTGTATGCACTGTCGAATGTGGGTTCGCTGCTGGCACTGCTGAGTTATCCGTTTGTGTTTGAGCCCTTGCTGACGCTGCGGAGTCAGGTGGTTTCGTGGAGCGTGCTGTATTTGAGTTACGGAGTTCTGGCGGGTCTGTGTGCGATTCCGGTGTGGCGGATGGGGCGAGTGCTGCTGGCGGGGGGAGCAGACGCCGGAGCGGTGTCGGGGGATGCAGCGAGGTTACCCGACGACGACAGGACTCCGCGACCATCCTGGACGACGATGGGTCTTTGGCTGCTGCTGTCGGCGGCCAGTTCTGTGATGTTTCTGGCGACAACGAATCAGTTGTGCATTGACGTGGCTACTGTGCCATTTCTGTGGATACTTCCGCTCAGTCTGTACCTGTTGTCCTTTATTCTGTGTTTTGACAGTCCGCACTGGTATAACCGGACGGTGTTTGCGGTGCTGCTGATGCTGGGCTGTCCGGTGGTGTGCGACGTGCTGCTGGACGGGGCGGATGCGGGGCTGGTACTGCAGATTGCGGTGTTTTGCACGGTGTTGTTTGCGGGCTGCATGTGCTGTCATGGCGAGTTGTATGGTCTGCGTCCTGCGTCACGCTGGCTGACGTTGTATTTTGTGGTGATTTCAGCCGGCGGTGCTGTGGGTGGTCTGTTTGTTGCTTTGGGGGCACCACGGCTGTTTACGGGGTATTACGAGTATCATTCGGGACTGGGTTTGGTGGCGGTGGCGGTGTTTTTGGCGATGGTTTGGCAGCGTGTGTGGCTGCTGACACCGCGGCTGCATTTCTGGGTATTTGCCGCTGCTGCGGCTGCTCAGCTGCTGGTTGTGTCGCGGTGGTTTTTGCAGCCGGTTGAGGCGAATTTGTCGGATTCGAACTGGACGATTTTGGTGTCGGTTTTTGGGGCGTTGCTGGCGGGCGGTCTGCTGGTTACGGGTTTGCAGCGGGAGAGTCTGTGGCGGCTGTGTGTGTTGTGGTTGGGTGTGGGTGTGCTGGAGGCCTGCTGGCTGACGGGTTTTGTGTGGTGGAGGGCGCCGGCTGCCTTCCAGGAAAAGTTTGGGGCTGCGGTGTCTGCGGCTGAGGAGCAGTCGCTGAGTCTGCCCCCCGGTGTGCTCCGCTGGTTCCCGCTGATTTGCGTGCTGTTATCGGCGCAGGCGATTTTGGTGTACTGGGCATTTTCCCGCGGAACGGGGCGGATGCGATCGGTGTATGCGATGATGTGTGGAGGTGCGGCGGGGACGCTGCTGTTGCTGGGAGCAGCAGGAGTTGAGCTGGCGATTCGGCAGACAGTATCGGCGCTGCTGTATACGGCGGTGTCGGGGCTGCTGCTGGATGTGGCGGCGCGTGGTTTTCGGGGGCGTGGCAAGCCGGAGCTGGGTTTGTTTCTGGTGGTTCCTGGGGCGACGGTGTTGCTGGTGCTGGGGCTCAGGCTGTGGGAGATTTACGAGGCGGATGCGCGGCAGGGCAATGTGGTGGCGTTGTCTCGGAATTTTTATGGAGTGCTGAGGGTCAGGAGGTATGAGGCTGAGGATGAGCAGGAGTTTGACGCCGAGGGAGACCTGCTGCCGTCGAAGGTTTCGCTGACGCATGGTCAGATCCGTCACGGGTTTCAGTTTGAGGACGAGTACTGGTGTCGGCAGCCGACGACGTACTATGGCTACGAGAGCGGGTTGGGTATGGCCATCCAGTGGGCTCGTGCGCAGGCGCAGGCGGGCGATGGTCACGGATTGAAGGTCGGTGTTGTGGGTTTGGGTACGGGTACGATTGCGGCTTATGGTCGGAAGGGTGATGTGTTCCGATTTTACGAGATCAACCCGGATGTGGTGGAGTTATCAACAAAAGGTGTGTTTACGTATTTGGCGGACAGTGAAGCGGAGAAGACGGTGGTTTTGGGTGATGCGCGAATCATGCTGGAGCATGAGCTGGGTGAGGAGGGTGGTTCGCAGCAGTTTGATGTGCTGGCGATTGATGCATTCAGCAGTGACGCGATTCCGGTGCATCTGCTGACAACGGAGTGTGCGGAGATTTATCAGAAGCATTTGCGGAACGGCGGAGTGCTGGCGGTGCATATTTCGAATCGTTTTCTGGATCTGGCCCCGGTGGCTCGAGGGATGGCTCGTCATCTGGGCTGGCAGGCGATTGAGGTGTCGAATGGGAATGATGATACGACGGGAGTCTTTGGTTCGACGTGGTTTCTGCTGACATCGAGCAGTGCTGTGACAGAGGATCCGACAATTGGGGGTTCCGGCACACTGTCAACGGAGAGTGATCGGGTGCTGCAGTGGACTGATGACTATTCGGGTTTGTGGCAGGTGCTGACGTTTTGACGGGGTGAGGTTCAGGGATGAAGACACTGGCAGGACGGACGGCATTTCTGACGGGGGCAGCGGCGGGGATTGGCCGCGCGCTGGCTCGGGCGCTGGCAGCGGCGGGCTGTCATTTGTTTCTGGTGGATCGGGATGCGGATGGGCTGCAGAGTTTGCAGGACGAGTTATCGGGTTCCGGTGTGACAGTGCGGTCTGTGGTCTGTGATCTGGCGGATGCGGTGTCGGTGGACCGGGTGGTAATGAGGGCTCTGGAGCAGACGGGGGGGATTGACCTGCTGATCAATAATGCGGGGGTTTGCTGTTATGGTCCCACGGACCAGATGACTCAGGCGCAGTGGGACTGGCTGATGAGTATTAATCTGCTGTCACCGATCAGGATTACTCAGGCCTTGCTGCCGCATTTGCTGCGGCGTGAGGATCCGCATATTGTGAACATGTGCAGCATTTCGGGTCTGGTGGCTGGAGGACGTCTGGCGGCGTATCACACGAGCAAGTTTGGACTGGTGGGTTATACGGAGGCATTGCGGGCGGAGTATGGTCGTCGGGGAGTTGGTGTGACGGCGATTTGTCCGGGTCCTGTGCGGACGAATCTGTATGATTCAGGTCAGTCACTGCGGGACGGGACGCGGGTTCCGTTGCCACCGGCGTGGCTGTGTGCGACGGCGGACCAGGTGGCGGCGGCGACTGTGCGGGGAATTCTGGGGGATCGTCGCAGGGTGCTGGTGACACCGATGGCGCATGGGTTGTCAATGTTGAGTCGACTGGCGCCATGGCTGATTGATTTTGCGAACCGGTTTAGTCGAAATGGGCGTCGACGGCGTCTGGAGCAGGTGCGAGCGGAGCAGCGGAGGCAGGCGGAACAGCAGGAAATTCGGAAGGCGGGATAACTGGTTCCCCGTCGCCTGTGGTGGCTGGGTTGAGTGCCTGTTGCAGGATGGTGCGTTCGAGCTGGACGAGAGTGACGGATTGTGAATCGTTTCCGCTGATGATGCAGCGGATACCTGTCTGGAACAGTCGACTGGCAATCTGGAACTGGGGGAACTGAGATGTTTGCAGCATCACGGCCGCCGCGCAGTCGTGAAGTCTGTCGGGTGCGAAGCGGCACTGTGCCAGTTTGGGCAGTGCTCTGAGCAGTCCGACGGCGAGCAGCATGAGCCGGGCTGAGGTGAGTGGCTGGTGCATATCCAGCATTTGGCGAATACCATTTTGCAGTGTGTCGAGTTGTTCGTGGAGCAGAAAGATGGCAGCGAATTTTTCTGCTGGATCGCCTTGTGTGTTATAGGGTGGGGCGTTTTCTGCGAGCAGCACAGGGAACTGTGCGGGCGTTTGCCGGAGCAGCCGTGCCTGATTCCAGTGGAGCAGGAAGGGTACGATTGCCGGAGTCTGGCCCGGTGTGCAGTGCTGGCAGGCGAGTCGCAGGAGTGTGTCTTTGATTTCGTACCAGGTTTCGCGACCGCGCTGGCGAGAAATGAGCAGTCCGGATTCTGCGAGCAAGCGGATTTGTTTGCCGATGCTGCCCTGTTCTGTGAGCAGCCTGCGGGCGATTTCTTTGGGGTTTATGGCGGAGTGGTGTTCGCAGAGCAGTTGCACGATTTGTCTCTGCAGGGGTGACAGTTCCCTGAGTGGCTGCAGGCAGGCGGGTGTGAGGTCGTCGATGGTGCTGCAGATTGCTGCGATGACCTGATTTGGCGTTGTGTCCGTGAGCTGTGTGGCGAATGTGATACAGGCGCGCGGGTTTCCATTGGTGAGTTGGTGGAGAGTGCTGGCGGCGCTGAGGAAGTTGGGTGACAGGATGGCATCTGCGAGAGCCGGTTTGTGGCTGGTGCGAGCAACGGCGGAGGTGAGCCGGCGAGTGTCCTGCAGTGAGAGTGGCGGAATTTCAATTGTCTGGAAGAATCCGAAGAAAGGCTGATTGCGGTCAGTGACGGAATGGAAGAGTTGGCGTGTGGTGGAGATGAGGCAGGCGAAGGGCTGTTCCTGCAGCAGTGCTCGGAGTTGTTTCTGGCCGTGGCTGCCAAGTCCGGTGAACAGTCGGTCAAGGTTTTCGATGAACAGTACGAGTCGGCGGTTCGTGAATCGTGCGGCGAGTCGGCGGGTGAGGATTTCGGCAACATCAGAGGGGGACTGTTCGAGGAGCTGATTGAGCCAGTCCTGGGAGTAGTCGTGTGGGTAGTGGAGGCCGAGCGACTGGTAGACAGCCAGGAGCAGCTGGGGCAGCGAAGAAATGTTTTGCTGTTCGTGGAGCCATGCGATCTGCAGTTTGTCGGCGGTTTGCGGCGAGCAGTGCAGGTTGTGCCACAGCAGAGTCAGGATGTGTGATTTGCCGCAGCCCTGGGGGCCATGAAGGAGGATATGATGGGTGCTGCCGGAGGGGAGATTGGCAGTAATCTGTTCCTGCAGATTGGTGAGCAGGCGGTGCGTGTTTGTGGAAATTGAGTTGAGCACCA
>VFQS010002481.1_pt1 | contig 15127 bp, 14 predicted proteins | sample 3512361 | NCBI WGS metagenome assembly VFQS01 (sample SAMN10412375, study PRJNA504923) | tailings metagenome | isolation source: Relicate 1 Philex TSF3 active mining | place: Philippines
GTCGGCGCCGTGGTTGCGGTAGTGAAAGATGCTGATGTTCCAGTTGGGGTGCAGGGCGCTCACGAACGCCATCAGGGCCCCCGGCCGCTCCGGAAACTCGAAGCGGTAGAGCAGCTCCTGGCTGGAGCCGGAGGGGGCGCCCGTGGCCGAACCTGCACCGGATGGGGCGGGCAGCCGGCCGCCCACCATGTGGCAGAGGTGGAGCTTGGCCAGCTCGTTGCCGCTCAGATCGAGGCAGGGGAAGCCACCGGCCTCCAGCACGGTGATCAGCCGCCGGGTGTCGTCGTGGCCGCGGATCTGCACCCCCACGAAGATGTGGGCCAGGCGCGAATCGGCCAGGCGGTAGCTGAACTCGGTGAGGCTGCGCTGGCCGAGCAGGTCGCAGAAGCGCCGCAGGCTGCCGGGCTGCTCGGGGATCTCCACGGCCAGCAGGGCCTCGCGCTCCTCGCCCAGTTCGGCGCGCTCGGCCACGAAGAGCAGGCGGTCGAAGTTCATGTTGGCGCCGCAGGCCACCGCCACCAGGGTGCGGCCCTCCAGGCCGCGGGCGGCCACATCCGCCTTCATGCCCGCCACCGCGAGGGCGCCGGCGGGCTCGAGGATCGAACGGGTGTCCTCGAACACGTCCTTGATGGCGGCGCAGATGGCGTCGGTGTCCACGGTCACCATGCGGTCGACGTGGCGCTGGGCCAGCTCGAAGGTGTGCACGCCCACCTCGCGCACCGCCACACCATCGGCGAAGAGCCCCACCTGCTCGAGCCGCACCCGCTCGCCGGCCGCCAGGGAGCGCGCCATCGCATCGGCATCCACCGGCTCCACGCCGATCACCTCCACCTGGGGCCAGAGGCTCTTCACGTAGGCGCCGATGCCGGCGATCAGGCCGCCACCGCCCACCGCCACGTAGATGGCATCGGGGGGCGGGGAGCACTGACGCAGGATCTCCAGGGCGATGGTGCCCTGGCCGGCGATCACATCGGGGTCGTCGAAGGGATGGATGAAGGTGAGCCCCTGGTCGGCCTCCAGCCGGCGCGCCTCGGCGCAGGCGGCGTCGTAGTTGTCGCCGTGGAGGCGCACCTCGGCCCCCCGTGCCGCCACGGCCCTCACCTTCACCTCCGGCGTGGTGACGGGCATCACGATCACGGCCCTGCAGCCGAGCCGCTGGGCCGCCAGGGCCACCCCCTGGGCATGGTTGCCGGCGCTGGCGGCGATCACGCCGCGCTCCAGCTCCTGCGGGCTGAGCCCGGCCATGCGGTTGTAGGCGCCGCGCAGCTTGAAGCTGAACACCGGCTGGAGGTCCTCGCGCTTGAGCAGCACCCGGTTGCCCAGCCGTCTGGAGAGGGAGGGCGCCGGATCCAGCGGCGATTCGATCGCCACGTCGTACACCCGCGCCCGCAGGATGCGCTGCAGGTAGGGGCTGGGCGGCGGCGGCGGGGCGCCAGCGGCATCAGCGGCGGGATGGGCAGCGGGGCTGGCGGAGTGGTCGTCGCTCATGGCTCCAGTGTCGCAACCGCGGCCACCGGTGCGGAAACCCTGAAGCCCACCTGTCGCAACCGCGACCAACCAGCGACAGCCTGATGCTTGGACGCCGTAGATTGCCGGACCAGACTCCCGGGCCGATATGCACCTCAGCGAGCTGAGCCACCCGAACCAGCTGCATGGCCTCAGCATCGCTGAACTGGAGGGGATCGCCCGGCAGATCCGCGAGCGCCACCTGGAGGTGGTGTCCACCAGCGGCGGCCACCTCGGCCCAGGCCTCGGTGTGGTGGAACTCACGCTCGCCCTCTATCAAACCCTCGACCTCGATCGCGACAAGGTGGTGTGGGATGTGGGCCACCAGGCCTATCCCCACAAACTGATCACCGGCCGCTACAACGACTTCGACTCACTCCGCCAGAAGGATGGGGTGGCCGGATACCTCAAGCGCTGCGAAAGCAGGTTTGACCATTTCGGCGCCGGCCACGCCAGCACCTCGATCTCGGCGGCCCTCGGCATGGCCCTGGCCAGGGATCAGCGCGGCGAGAGCTTCAAGTGCGTGGCGGTGATCGGCGATGGCTCGCTCACGGGCGGCATGGCCCTGGAGGCGATCAACCACGCCGGCCACCTGCCCCACACCCGCCTGCTGGTGGTGCTGAACGACAACGACATGTCGATCTCCCCGCCGGTGGGTGCCCTCTCCACCCACCTCAACCGCATGCGGCACAGCAAGCCGCTGCAGTTCCTGCAGGACAACGCCGAGGAGGCGATCAAGCACCTGCCCTTCCTGCACGGCGAGCTGCCGCCGGAGCTCAAGAACCTCAAGGAGAGCATGAAGCGGCTGGCGGTGCCCAAGGTGGGCGCCGTGTTCGAGGAGCTGGGCTTCACCTACATGGGCCCGGTGGATGGCCACGACATGGGCGCCATGATGCGGATGTTCGAGGCCGCCCACCGCTGCGAAGGCCCCGTGCTGGTGCATGTGGCCACCACCAAGGGCAAGGGCTACCCCTACGCCGAGGCCGACCAGGTGGGCTACCACGCCCAGTCGGCCTTCGACCTGGCCACGGGCAAGGCCTACCCCTCCACCAAGCCCAAGCCGCCGAGCTGGAGCAAGGTGTTCGGCCAGACGCTGGTGAAGATCTGCGAGCAGGATCCGCGGGTGGTGGGCATCACCGCCGCCATGGCCACCGGCACCGGGCTCGATCTGCTGGAGAAGGCCCGCCCCCAGCAGTACTTCGATGTGGGCATCGCCGAGCAGCACGCCGTGACCATGGCGGCCGGCATGGCCTGCGAGGGTCTGCGGCCGGTGTGCGCCATCTACAGCACCTTCCTGCAGCGCGCCTACGACCAACTGATCCACGATGTGGGCATCCAGAAGCTGCCGGTCACCTTCGTGATGGACCGGGCCGGCATCGTCGGCGCCGACGGCCCCACCCACCAGGGCCAGTACGACATCAGCTACCTGCGCGCCGTGCCCAACTTCACGGTGATGGCCCCGAAGGACGAGGCAGAGCTGCAGCGCATGCTCGTGACCGCCATCCACCATGACGGCCCCTGCGCCATGCGCATCCCCCGCGGCGAGGGCGAAGGCGTGCCGCTGATGGAGGAGGGCTGGCAGCCCCTGGAGATCGGCCGGGGCGAGCTGCTCACCGACGGCGACGACCTGCTGATCGTGGCCTACGGCGCGATGGTGGCACCGGCCATGGCCACCGCCGGCCTGCTGCAGGAGCAGGGGGTGCGCTGCGCGGTGGTGAACGCCCGCTTCCTGCGCCCTCTCGACGAAGACCTGATGCTGCCCCTGGCCCGCCGCATCGGCCGGGTGGTGACGATGGAGGAGGGGGCCCTCGCCGGCGGCTTCGGCGCCGCCCTGGTGGAGTGCCTCAACGACCACGAGGTGCTGGTGCCGGTGCTGCGTATCGGCATCCCCGATGTACTGGTCGACCACGCCAGCCCCGACCAGAGCAAGCAGAGCCTGGGGCTCACCCCGCCCCAGATGGCGGAGCGGATCCTGCAGCGCTTCGGTGCCGCCCTGCGGGCCCCGGCCGGCATGGCCCCTGAGCCGCGCACCGCCCTGAGCGTCTGAAGCGGATCGCGCTCCCGCGCCCGTGATGGAGGAGCTGCGCTGCGAGATTCTGGTGGTGGGCGCCGGGCCCGCCGGTGCCTCCCTGGCGGGGCAGCTGGCGCGGGCCGGCCGCCGGGTGCTGCTGGTCGACCGCCTGCCCGACCTGCGCCAGGCCGCCTTCAGCAGTGCGGCCCTCCCCCTGGCGGCCATGGCCGAGCACGGCCTGCCCCAGAGCGTGGTGGCCGCCCGCTGGCACAGCTGGCAGCTGATCGGCCCGGAGGCCACCAGCCGGCGCCGCTGGAGCTCCGACCAGGATCTGGGGGTGGTGCTCGATTTCGCCGCCCTGCGGCTGTGGCTGGCGGAGCAGCTGCTGGTGGCCGGCGGCAGCCTGCGGCTGGGCCTGCGGGCCCTGGGCTGCGAACCCTGGGCCGGCGGCATGCGCACCCGGCTGCAGGGGCCGGGAGGAGCCGTGATGGTGCAGAGCGACTGGGTGGTGGATGCCAGCGGCCAGGCGCGGGCGCTGATCGGCGAACCAGCCCAGCCCGGCGATCCGCTGCTGCGCGGCGTGGGGGTGGAGTGGCTGCTGGAGCTGCCGATGCCGGCCTGGGAGGCCTGGGCCGGGCAGCTCAGCTTCTGCCTCGGCAGCCGCTGGGTGCCCCACGGCTACGGCTGGGTGTTTCCGATGGAGCCCGGCCGGCTGAAGGTGGGCGTCTGCCGGCTCGACGCGCCCGGCCGCCAGCTCCCGCTGGGGGTGCTGCAGCAGCGGCTGGTGCGCAACCTGCTGCTCAAGGGCAGCGCGGTGCGGGTGCTCGATCGCCACGGCGGACCGATCCGCAGCACGATCCACCGGCGCGAGGCCCATGGCCGCGGCAGGCTGCTCGGCCTCGGGGATGCGGTGAGCACCGCCAACCTGCTGGGGGGCGAAGGGATCCGCCATTCCCTCACCAGCGCCCGGCTCCTGGCGGAGCTGCTGCTGGAGGCCGGCCCCGGGGAGGAGGAGCGGCTGCTGCGCCGCTACACCCGCAGGCTGCGGCGGGCCCTCGGCTGGCGCTGGTCGCTCAGCGGCAGGCTGGCGCGCCGAACCTGGCACGGGCTGGGAGACGGGCGGGGCGACCGGCGCCTGGAGCGGTTGCTGCAGGGACTGGAACAGCGCCGGGCGGAGGACCTCTCCGCCCTGCTGTTTGAGTACCGCTTCGAGCGCTATGGGTTGCGCTCACTGCCCTACGCCCTGGGCCTGCGCTGAGGCCAGGGGCAGGGAGGGGGCGGGGGCGTTCAGAGAACGCCGCGGGAGGCGAGGCCCTGGATGGCGCCGATGCCGAGGATGTGGCCGAGGGCGGTGGTGCCGAGCATGGCGCCGTGGCTGAGGCCACCGAAGAAGTTGGAGCTGGGCAGTTGCAGGCCCACGTTGGGCTTCTGGATGGTGGCCTTGCCGATGGCGATGGCGATGACGTTGCAGACGATCATCACCAGAGCAACCTTGGGCGACCAGGTGATGGTGGCAGGAGCCAGAGCCAGGAGGGGGGCGATCATGGAACAGGAGCCGACGCCCTATCTTCCGGGCCGCGCCTGCCGCGCCGACCACCCCTTAAGACTTGTTCATCCCCTGCCGTTCAGCGGGCCTCGGGGGAATCACTCCCCAGGGCCTGCTCCCGCAACCGGGTGACCACCCCCTCGCGCTTGAGGCGGCTGATGGCCAGGTCGATCCGGGCCTGCAGGGTTCCCGGCAGGGAAGGGGAAAAGGCGAAGGCCTGGGATTCGGGGCGGATGCCCTGGAGGGCGAGGCGGGCCACGAAGCGGTCGCGGGGCTGGTTGCGCACCAGCCAGCGCAGCTGCTGGCTGTCGGCCAGCACGGCATCGGCCCGGCCCCTGGCCAGCAGCAGGCGGCCATCGCCAAGGGAGGTGAAGGGAACGATCCGGATCGGGGCGACGCCACCGGTGGCGACCGCGTTGCGCTCCCGCAGCAGCGCATCGCTCACTGTGCCGGGTCGGGCCCCCACCCGCAGGCCATCGAGATCCGCCAGGGTTCGGATGCCGAGCGAGAGGCGGTCCTGGGCCTCGCGGTTCACGGTGACGGTGAGGTAGCCCACCAGCAGCGACGCCGAGACGATCCGCACCAGATAGGCCACGATCACCAGCACGTTGCCGCGGCAGCTGCTGGCCACGGTGTTGCTGCCCGGGCCCACGGTGAGGATCTGGAAGAGCAGCATGAAGCTGCGGCGACGGCCGAGGCTGCGGGTTTCGGGGCGGCTGGGATAGCCCTCCAGGTGCCAAGTGAGCAGGCTCAGCAGGGCGATCGCGCTGAGGAAGCCGCCCAGCAGCAGGATCAGCTCGCGGCCGAAGAGGGTACCGAGGAAGGCCCGGCCCAGGGCGATGCGGGAGCGGGCCACCATCACCGCCAGGCCGTCCTCCTGGAAGGGGAGGCTGAAGGTGTGGGTGCGCAGCCGCTCGGGCGAGACGTTGAAGCAACCCACCGCCACATCCACCTCACCGCGGCGGGTGGCGGCGAGGAGCGCCGGCGTGGAGGGCCAGGCCGTGATCGTGTGGGGAATCTGCTCGAGCGCCGCCACCTCGCGCCACAGCTCGATCGCCAGGCCCTGCCAGCGCCCGCTCTTGTTTTCGCTGCAGGGGGGCGAATCGGCCAGGGCTCCCACCCGCAGCGGCGCGGTGGGCACCGGCGCGGGAGCGGCCTGCGCCGCCGGCCCCGCAAGGCCGCTCAGGCCCGGCAGGCCCGCCAGGCACAGCAGCAGCGGCAGGGTGGGCAGGCGGCGGCGGCGCAGCATCTCAGGGGCGGCGGGAGGCCTGCAGGAAGCCGAGGGCCACGAGCAGGTTGCTCAGGGTGAGGAAGGCCTCGGCACCGCCGTGCAGCGGGTCGACATCCGCCAGCTGGCGCCCGAACTGCAGCTCGGCCAGCACGGCGGCGGCGATGGTGACGGCCACGAACAGCAGGGTGAGCTGGAAGCCCCGCAGCGCCAGGGGCGGGAAGGCGCGCACCTTGCCGGCCCAGTACAGAAAGGCCAGGTAGGGCAGCAGCGACAGCACGAACAGGGGGGCCGGATCCACCGCCGCCAGCAGCCGCAGCAGGTCGTCGGGCAGGCCGCTCATGCCGGATCGTCGCCGCGCTGGCGCTGCTGGCGCAGCAGGGTCCAGGCCGCCGCGGCCAGGGCGGCATTGCCCAGGGTGGTGCAGCCAGCCTGGAACACCACCAGTCCGCGCAGGGCCTCGCTGTTGTCGAACAGGTGCCAGGTGCAGGCGGCCATGGCGCTCACCAGGGCGGGCAGCATCGCCAGGGCGAGCCAGCGCCAGGCCGGTTCGCCGCGCTGGCGGCCGAAGGCCTGCACGGCCACGATCGCCAGCACCCACTCGAGCACGGAGGTGATGTGGATCCACCAGGTGCCCAGGGAGAGGGCATGCATCGCGGCCACGGCCATACGCTGCGCCCATGCTGACAGCCGTGGCCCCTCCGATGCGTCCCCCCGCTCCACCCTCAGCGGCCCCGGTGCTGCTCTGCGGCTACTACGGCGAGCACAACCTCGGCGACGACGCGCTGCTGCAGGCCCTGCTGGCGCAGCTGCCCCCTGGCTGCACGCCCCTGGTGACGGCCCAAGACCAGGCGCTGGTGCGCAGCCGCTTCGGGGTGGCCACCATCGATCGCCGCAGCCTGCGCGGCGTGCTGCGGGCCCTGGCGGGCTGCCGTGCCCTGGTGCTGGGCGGCGGCAGCCTGCTGCAGGACGCCACCAGCTTCCGCAGCCTGCTCTATTACGCGGTGCTGATCGGGGCGGCGCGGCTGCGGGGGATCCCGGTGCTGCTCTGGGCCCAGGGCCTGGGTCCGCTGCGGCGGCGGCGCAGCCGGCTGCTGGTGGCGCGGCTGCTGCCGCTGGTGCGGGCCGCCAGCTGGCGCGATCCCGAGTCCGCCGCCCTGGCGCGGCGCTGGGGACTGGAGGGGGTGGAGGGGAGCGACCCGGTGTGGAGCCTGCCGCCGCGCCCCTGGCGGGGCAGCGGTGGCCCCCTGGTGGTGTGCTGGCGGCCGGTGCACCAGCTCAGCGGTGAGGCCTGGCGGCCCTGGCTGGAGGCCCTGGCGGCGGTGGCGCGCCAGCACGGGCGGGAGGTGCTGTGGGTGCCGTTCCACCAGCACCAGGACACCGGCCTGCTGGCCCGGTTGCGCGAGGCCGATCTGGGCCCCGCAGATCTGTTCGCCCGCAGCCGCGAGGTGGCGGTGGCGGATCCGGATGCCGCCGCCGAGCTGTTCGCCACAGCGGGCCTGGTGCTGGCGATGCGGCTGCACGGGCTGATCCTGGCGGCCCAGGCCGGCAGCCCCTGCGCCGCCCTCAGCTACGACCCCAAGGTGGCTGCGGCCGCCGCCGCGATCGGCTGCCCCTGCCACGATCTGGCGACCCCCGGCGGCCCGGAGTTGACCGCAGCGCTCACCCGGGCCTGGGTGAACGCCCTCGATCGGCCACCGGCGGCGGCGGCGCTGGCGGAGCAGCGGCGGCGGGCGGAGCTGCACCGCACGGTGCTGGATCAGGCGCTGCGCGACAGCACGGCCTGATCGATGCGCTCGCCGCGGGCGTTCCAGGCCTGCAGCGCGAGGCGATCGCCGGCCACCTGCAGTTCGGCGAAGCTGTGGGTGCTGGCGGCCCGGGCGGTGCGGCCGTTGGGCAGCACGGGCCGCAGCGAGGCACCGCCGCCGCCCACCACGAGGTAAGTGGTGCCATCGATCACGCGGGTGCGCTCGTAGTGGTGCTCATGGCCGTTGATGTAGAGCTGCACGCCGTGGCGGCGGAACAGGGGCTGGAGGCGGCCCCCCAGCACCGGGTCGTCGCCGTAAAGGCCGGCGGCATGGATCGGGTGGTGGCCCACCACCACCTTCCAGGGGGCGGTGCTGGCGGCGAGCCGCGCCTTCAGCCAGGGCATCTGGTGCTGCCAGCGGGCGTTGCCGTTGGTGTCGAGGAAGAAGAACTGCACCGGGCCGCGGCGCAGGGTGTACCAGCGGCCGGCCATGCCCAGCTCCGGGATGCGCAGCTGGGGCTCACCGTTGCCGGTGCGGATGTCGTGGTTGCCGAGCACGGCGTGGAACGGCACCCCGGCCGCCAGCAGACCTCGATAGGGGCGGCGGAAATGGGTCTCCAGCAGGGCCACATCGCCGCTGGGGTAGATGTTGTCGCCGGCCATCACCACCAGATCCACGGGATCGAGGCGGTGGCGCTCGGCCATGCGATCGCCCACCAGCCGCTGGCGGGAATCACCGCTGCCGCAATCGGCCAGGGCCAGAAAGCGAAGCCGCTGGCTGCCGCCTGAGGCCAGGGGTGAGGGATCGGGCGGCGCCGCGCGGCCGCCGAGGCCCGCGAGGGCCGCGGCGCCGGCGGCGGGCAGCAGCGAGAGCAGGGTGCGACGGCGGAGCATGGCGACTCGGCTCAGGCGGTGGCGGAAGCCTGGAGCTGCTCAAGCGCGGCAATCACCTCCTGGCTGTGGCGCAGGGGCTGCACTGCCACCCAGCGGGCGCGCAGGCGGCCTTCAGGGTCGATCAGAAAGGTGTGGCGCTGCGAGAAGGGAGAAATCCAGGAGCCGTAGCGCTGGCTCACCTTTCCGCCGGGATCAGAGAGCAGCGGGAAGGTGAGCCCCTCCTCCCCGCAGAAGGCGGCGTGCTCCTCGGGATCATCGGCGCTGATGCCCACCACCTCGGCGCCATGGGCCAGGAAGGCCCCGTGATCGCGCTGGAACCCACGCGCCTCCAGGGTGCAGCCGCTGGTGAAATCACGCGGGTAGAAGTAGAGCACCAGCCAGCGGCCGGCGAAATCGGCCAGGCTGCGGCGGGCCGGCACGGCGCTGCCATCGTCGCCGGGAACCACGCCATCGAGGGCAAAATCCGGTGCGGCCGCCTCGAGCTCGGGCAGGACACCACCCAGGGCCTGGGCCGGCCGGGCGGCGCCGATCAGGCCATGAAAAAGGACCAGCCCTCCGAAGCCGGTGAGCATGGTCCTGCGGGAGAACGTGCTGGAAGAACTGCGGGAGTCAGCGGAGAGGGCCACCGGGGCTGCACTCGGGATGGGGCAGACCCTAGGGGGCGGCTGGCTCCGTTGCAGACCCGGATCAGAGGCGGGCGAGGTTCACGCCGAGCTCGCGGGCGTAGGCGCCGAGGCCCTTCTTCTGGATGGTTTTCAGGGCACGGGTGGACACCCGCAGCTTCACGAAGCGATTGCCCTCGGCCCACCACAGGCGGCGTTCCTGCAGGTTCACCTGCTGGAGCTTCTTGGTGCGCACGTGGGAGTGGCTGACGGCCATGCCGTTGTTGGCGCGCTTGCCGGTGAGCTGGCAGACCCGGGACATGGACTACAACCGAAACTGTTGGAACTGGGTGAAACACCCAGCGGCGATCGTATCAAACGAGGCACACCCGGCCCAGGGCAGGCCGGGGAGCTCAGGGCAGCCGCAGGCCGCTGCCTGCGTCGAACCAGAGTTCCCGCGCAGCGGGCCAGCCCAGCCGCACCTCCTCGCCCGGGGCCGGATCGGCCTCCCCCTGCAGGCGCAGATCGCCGAAGCTGGTGTGGAACCAGAGCAGGCGTGAGCGGCCCCAGCCCTCGCTGCGCAGCAGCCGGGCCGGCAGGCCATCGGGGGCCAGGCTGCCGGCGGGGCCGCCGAGGTGGAGGTGCTCCGGCCGCAGCCCCAGCTCGCGCCCATCCCCGGGGCGCAGCAGGTTGATGGCCGGCCGGCCGATGAAGGAGGCCACGAAGCGGTTGCAGGGCTGCTCATGCAGCTCCCGGGCGCTGCCCACCTGCTGCAGGCGGCCGGCCTGGAGCACGGCGATCCTGTCGGCCATGCCCATGGCCTCCTGCTGGTCGTGGGTGACGTGCAGCACCGGCGCCTCGCCGCCGCAGAGCAGGGCCCGCAGGCCCGGTCGGAGCTCCTCGCGCAGCTGGGCATCGAGGTTGCTCATCGGCTCATCGAGCAGCACCACCCGCGGCTCGCGCAGCAGGGCCCGGGCGAGGGCCACCCGCTGGCGCTGGCCGCCGGAGAGCTCCGCCGGCCGGCGCCGGCCCAGCTCGGCCAGCTGGAGCAGCTCCAGCACCCGGCCAATGCGCCGCTGCCGCTCCCGCGGCGGCACACCGCGCACCCGCAGGCCGAGCTCGAGGTTGCCCACCACGCTCAGATGGGGATAGAGGGCATAGCTCTGGAACACCATCGCCACCCGGCGCTCCCCCGCCGGCAGGTCGGTGATGTCCTCCCCCTGCAGCAGCAGCCGGCCCGCCTGCACCGGATCGAGGCCGGCCACCAGCCGCAGGGTGGTGGTCTTGCCGCAGCCGCTGGGGCCAAGCAGGGCGAGGCACTCCCCCCTGGCCACGCTGAGGCTGAGTGGCTCCAGCAGCCAGCGATCGCCGAGGCGCCGCCCCACCCCCCGCAGCTCCAGGCCGCCCGGCGCGCTCATCCCTTCACCGCTCCCTGGGTGAGGCCGGCCACGATCCAGCGCTGGCCGAGCAGCACCAGCAGCAGCAGCGGCAGGCTGCCGAGCACGGTGGCGGCGGCGAAGGCCCCGTAGGGCACGGTGAACACCGAGGAGCCGGCGATGCGGGCCATGGCCGTGGGCAGGGTGAGCAGGTCGCTGCGGCTCAGCCAGGTGAGGGCGATCGGGTATTCGTTCCAGCTGGCCAGGAACACGAGCAGGGCGGTGCTCACCAGGGCCGGGGCGAGCAGGGGAAGCAGCACGTGCTGGAGGCGCTGACGCAGGTCCATCCCCTCCAGCCGGGCGGCCTCCTCGAGGTCGGGGGGAAGATCGGCGAGGGCGGCCCGCAGCAGCAGCACCGCCAGAGGCAGGGAGAGGGCCGCATAGGGCAGGGCGAGGGCCAGGAGCCGGTTGGCGAGCCCGGCCCAGCGGGCCAGATCGAGCAGGCCGAGGAAGAGCAGCACCGTGGGGAAGAGGGCCGCCGCCAGCAGGGCCAGCTGGAGCGGACCGCGCCGGCCTGGCGGCTGGCGCTGCAGGCTCCAGGCGCAGGGCACGGCCAGCAGCAGCGTGAGGGCGGTGGTGACCGCCCCAAGCACGGCGCTGTTGAGCAGGGGCCGCCAGAAGGGGGGATCGGCGCTCAGCACCTGCTGGTAGTTGACCAGGGTCCAGCCGCTGAGGGGCAGGCCGCCCGCCACCAGGGCCTCCGGCGGCAGCAGGGAGGTGTAGAGCTGCCACAGCAGCGGCCCCAGGCTCCAGAGCAGCAGCGGCAGCCTCAGCGCCGCAATCGCCGGGCGACCCCTCACAGCGCCGCCCCCCGCCGCGGCAGCAGCCGCTGCAGGGCCAGCCAGGCCAGGCCCACAAGCAGGAGCAACAGGAAGGTGGCGAGCATCACGGTGGCGGCGTAGCCGAAATCGAGGAAGCGCAGCGCCTGCAGGTAGGCATACACCGCCAGGCTCTCGGTGCTGCCGGCCGGCCCACCGCCGCTGAGCACCTGCACGAGGTCGAACACCCCGAGGGCCTGGGCGAAACGGAACAGGAGCGCCAGGCCGATGTAAGGGGCCAGCAGGGGCAGGGTGAGGCGCCGAAGTCGCTGCCAGGGGCCCGCACCCTCGAGCCGCAGCGCCTCCTGCAGTTCGGCGGGAATGGTCTGCAGACCCGCCAGCAGCAGCAGGGCCACGAAGGGCGTGGTCTTCCAGACATCCACCACCACCAGGGTGAACCAGGTGAGGCCGGGATCTGCGAGAAAGGGCACGCTGGCCAGGCCGAGGGCCTGCAGCAGGCGGTTCAGCGGGCCGTGGGGATCGTTGAGGATCCAGCGCCAGCCGAGGGCCATCAGGGTGGTGGGCAGGGCCCAGGGCAGCAGCACCACGGCCCGCATCAGGCCGCGGCCCCGCCCGGGGTGGTGCAGCAGCAGCGCCATGGCCAGGCCCAGCAGCAGCTCCAGGGCAATCGACACCAGGGCGAAGCGCAGGGTCTGGCCCGCATCCTGGAGAAAGCGGCCATCGCCGAGCAGGCGCCGCCAGTTGGCACCGCCGTTGGGCACGACCAGCAGGCCGGTGAGCACGGAGCTGGCGTGCAGGCTGAGCCAGGCGGTGCGCAGCAGCGGCCAGAGAAACACCAGGGCCAGCAGCAGCAGGGCGGGCAGCGGCGCCAGCAGGGACGCCAGCGGCGGGGCCTGACCCGCAGGCGCCGGCGGGGCCTGGGCAGCCGCTGCCGGCGGGATGGGCTGGCGGCGGCGGATCATGGCGCCCCCGCGGCGGCGACTGGCACGCCGGCTCCGGCGGCCCGCAGCACCGCCTCGCTGCCGCGCCGGGCCCGCTCCAGGGCGGCGGCGGCGGCGCCCGGGCCGGGATCGCGGCGCTCGCTCAGCAGGCCGTTCACCTGGCGCTGCAGCACATCGCTGAGCTGGGCGTAGAGGGGGGTGACCGGCCGGGCCACGGCGGCGGCCAGGGCGCGGCGCTGCACCGCCAGCAGCGGCTGGCGGGCCCGCAGATCCGGCTCGTCGTAGACGGAGGCCAGGCTGGGGGCGTAGCCGTGGCTCAGGGCCAGCTGCCGCTGCACGGCCGGGCCGGTGAACCAGCGGATGGCCTCGGCCGCCGCCTCGGGGTGGGGGCTGCCGCGCAGCAGGGCGAACCCCCAGCTGCCGAGGGTGCCGGAGCCCTCGGCCGCCCCCGGCGCTCCAACCACGGTGGTGACGCCCACCCGCCCGGCCACGGCGCTGCCCGGCTGCTGCAGCAGGGCCCAGGCATAGGGCCAGTTGCGCAGCAGGGCCGCCTCGCCGGCGGCGAAGCTCTGCAGCGCCTCGTTCTCGCTCCAGCCCACCACGGCCGTGGGGCTGACGCCGGAGCGCACCAGGTGGTCGAGCCAGGCCAGGGCCCGCTGGGCCGCCGGGCTGCCCAGGGCCAGACGGCCATCGGCGGGATCGATCCAGTGGGCGCCGAAGGCGGCGAAGGCCTCCACCAGCACGCAGCTGAGGCCCTCGTACTGGCGGCCCTGCCAGAGGTAGCCCCAGCGCACCCGGCCGCTGCGCTGCAGGGCCCCCGCCACGGCCTCCAGCTCGGCGGGGGTGCGCGGGGGCGCGTCCATCAGGTCGGTGCGCCAGTAGAGCAGGCCCATGTCGGCCATCAGGGGCAGGCGCCAGAGATGGCCACCAAAGGCATTGCCGGCCCGGGCGGCGGGCAGCAGCGGCGCCAGGGCGTCGGCGCCGAGCAGGGGCTCCAGCGGCGCCAGCCAGCCCGCCGCCGCGTAGCGGGCCGTCCAGGTCACGTCCATCAGCAGCAGGTCGTAGGGCGTGTCGCCCAGGAGCAGGCTGCCGATCGCCTGATCGCTCACGGCCTCGGTGTCGAGCGGGCCGCGGCTGACCTCGATGCGGATGGCCCGCTGGCCGGCGTTGTAGGCCCGTACCAGCGGGGCGGTGGCATCGGCGAAGGGGGCCGGCATCAGCACCCGCACCGGCACCGGAGCGCCGGGCGAAGGGGAGCCCGGCGGCGCCGAGCCGGCCGGGACCGAACCGGGCGATCCGCCGGGGCCGGGGCCCAGCAGCAGCGCCAGACCGGCGAGCAGGGCGGCCAGCAGCGCCAGCCCCAGGCCCAGCAGCGCGGCCAGCCCCACTGGCCGGCGCCAGCGGCGGGGCAGCCCGGGCGGGGGCCGCCGCCGGCGGCGGCGCGGGGGAGCCGGGGAAGGGGTCAGAGACCGCGCTGCATCAGTTCTCCCATCAGATCACAGCTGCGCTGCTGGAACCCGGCCAGTTCGCTGGGCTCGAGGCCGCCCACTGCCAGCCGCGCCATGTCGTAGACGTGGCGGCTGAGCTCGCCGGCCAGCTTCTGGCTGGGGGAGTCTTCCCCTCCGGCGCCGCTGAGCACGGCCCCGGAGGAGAGCCTGAGCAGGCCCTCCACCAGGCGATGGCGGCGGTTCACCACGAGCACGTGGTGCTCCGGCAGGCCGGGCAGCCGCTGCTCCATGAACGCCCCCATGTCGTTGAGGCGACGCATCTGCTCGGGCAGCAGGATCAGGGCGGCCGGTGCCTGCTCGCCCTTGAGCGACTGCACCTGCACCGTGATCCGCTCGTTTCCGAGGGCGCCGCGGAACAGATCGCGCAGCTTCTCGCCGCTGTCCTTGCCGTCGGCATCGCTGATGGCGCTTTCGGGCTCCTGCAGGCTGGCATCGAGCTCCGCATCCACCCGCTGGAAGCGCAGGTCGCTGTGGCGAGCCTCCAGCCAGGGCAGGAACTGGGAATCGATGAAGCCATCGGCCATCAGCACCTCGGCCCCCTGGCCCTGCCAGAGGGCGAGGGCACCCGCCTGGGCCGCCTCATCGGTGCAGTAGAGCACCCGGTTGGCGGCCTCGCCGCTCTGGCGGGAGCGGTAGCCGGCCAGGGTGGTGAAGCGGTTGTCGCCGCATTGGATCGGATCGGCGGCCTTCGCCTCCTCGCCCTCACCAGCGCCTTCCGCGGCCGGGGCGGTGGTGGCGAAGAGCACCAGCTCGGCCACCTGATCGGCGAACTTGTCGTCCTCCATGGCGCCCACCTTGATGAAGGGGGCCAGCGATTCCCAGATCTCGGCGTAGCGGGCCGGATCCTCGCGGTGCAGCTCCTTGATCCGGTCGCCCACCTTCTTGGCCACGAAGCCACCGATCGAGCGCACGCGCCGGTCGGTCTGCAG
>VFQS010002482.1_pt1 | contig 15123 bp, 13 predicted proteins | sample 3512361 | NCBI WGS metagenome assembly VFQS01 (sample SAMN10412375, study PRJNA504923) | tailings metagenome | isolation source: Relicate 1 Philex TSF3 active mining | place: Philippines
CGATCCTGTCGCTGGGGGTGGTGCCGCCCTTCTATGTGGCGATCAAGCACCTGGAAGCCCGCTGGTTCTCTGAACCGCAGCAGGAGCCAGCCGGCTGATCAGTGCTGCCCTCAGGGCGTCGCTTCAAGGCGCTGCCCGGGTCTGATCGCCGTAGGCGGTGCGGGGTGCCTCTGGGTTGGTGCCCAGATGCTCACCTGCAGAGTCCCTTTGGCCTTCGGCTCAAAGCGGGTGAGCCAGCCGGAGCTCCAGGTGATCTCCACCTCACCGTTCTCCAGCCGCCAGGTGCCACCGGCCTGGGCATCGATGGCGTTGAAGGCCAGGCCGTTCGACATCAGGCTCACGGTGGTGACCGGACGATCCGCCTGGGCCGGCTGGATGCGGTAGACCCCCACCGCTGCAGCCATCGCTCCACCCAGCTGCACGGCCTTGCCATGGTTGCTTGGTGGCCCCAGGCGGCTCGCCCCCGGCGCCCATGACCACTGCTGGGGGCCAGCCGGCCCGGTGAGGATCGCATCGCTCCAGCCGTCGTCGTAGTCGATGCGTACGCCGTTGCCCCAGGGGATCCAGCGCCCCTGCTCGAAGAGCTGGCTGGCGCGCAGGTGACTGCTGCCGCCAAGAGGCACCCCATCCACGCCACTGGTGCTCACGGCCCGGCCATCGGCGCTGAGGCGCACGTTGAAGAGGTTGTTGGCGTTGTCGCTCAGGGCCCAGACGCCTGTGAAGCGCTGGCGCTGCTGCTGCTGTTCGTCAGCGAGGCTGCCCTGAATCGACGGCTCTGCCGCCAGGGCCGGGGCAACCAAGAGGGGCTGGAGGCTGAAGGTTGCCAGCAGGGCCGATGCCCCCAGCTGAAGCATTCGCGGCACGATCGAACCCATGCACAGCTCCAGCGAGGATCTTCCGCCTGCTTAGCAAGCCGGAATCGCTGCGTCAGCTCGGCGAAACTGGGCGCCATGACTCCCCTGATCCCACGCAGCACCCTGGCCGGCGCCATCGGCAACGCGGTGGAGTGGGTTCGACTTCGCTGTCTACGGCTACTTCGCCCGCGAGATCGGTGAGGCCTTCTTCCCGGCGGATGTGCCGTCGCTGCAGCTGCTCAGTGCCTTCGCGGTGTTTGCCGTGGGCTATCTGATGCGGCCGATCGGTGGGCTGGTGCTGGGGCCGATCGGGGATGTGGTGGGCCGGCGCGCGTTGCTGCTGGTGAGTGTGGCGGTGATGGCCGCCTGCAGCCTGGGGATTGCCCTGCTGCCGCCCACCAGCCAGTGGGGGCATGCCTCCGCTGTGCTGCTGGTGCTGCTGCGACTGCTGCAGGGTCTTTCGGTGGGGGGTGAGTTCACCGGCTCGGTGGTGGCTCTGGTGGAAACGGCTCCAGTCCAGCGGCGAGGCCTCACCGCCAGCTTTGCCAGCGCTGGTGCGGTGCTGGGTTTTGTGGGGGGATCGCTGGCGGCGGCCCTGATCCACCTCTGGCTCGCCCCGCCGGCCGTGCAGCAATGGGGCTGGCGGATCCCTTTCGTGCTGGGTGCCGCCATGGGGATCTGGGCCCTGAGCCTGCGGAGCCATCTGGAGGAGACGCGGCCCGAAGCGCCCTCCATGAGCCTGGGCACTCACCTGGCTGAGCTGCGTTCCCAGCTGCCGGCGATGTTTCGGCTGATGGGAGCGGTGGCCCTGTCCTCGGTGAGCTTCTACGCCGCCACGGTGTTTGCGGTGCAGGAGGTGTCGGCGCGGCTGCCTGCCTTGGCCGCCCGCTTCAACGCCATCACCACCCTCAATCAGGCGATCGGGGTGGGGCTGATTCTGCTGGGCGGCCATCTGGCCGATCGCACTGCGCCTGTTCCCCTGGCGCGGGGCCTGAGCCTGGTGCTGGCCGTGGCTGTGCTGCCGGGGATGCTGCTGATCGCCGCCGGCACACCGCTGGCCTTTGGCGTGGGCCAGATGATCGTGCTGGTGCCGCTGATGCTGTATCTCGGCGTTTACCCCTCGCTGCTGCCCGGTCTGTTCCCTGCCGCCCAGCGCTGCAGCGCCTTCTCCTTGTCCTACAGCCTGGTGGTGGCCCTGCTCGGTGGCACGCTGCCGCTGATCGCCACCTGGCTGGAGGCGACTCTGGGGCTGACGCAGGGGCCAGCGCTGTATTGCCTGATCTGGGCGGTGCCCACCCTGCTGGCGTACCGGCAGCTGGAGAGGCAGCTAGTGCCCGATCACCAGGCCTGAAGTATCACGGCGCCACCCGCACCTCCGATCCGGAGAGCGCGGTGGGCTGGCTGCCAGGCGCCGCCGTGATCGTGTACACGAAGCGGCTGCCGTCCGGGCTGATGAAACTGGTGGCCTTCTGGCCGTCGGGGTAGGTGGCCGTGCCGATGCAGTCGGCGCTGACGCTGTAGGTGGCCTTCTCCACGCCACCGGAGCCATCAGAACCGCGATAGCGCAGCACGATGCCGCCGCGGCCGTCGTACACCTCACGGCCGCTCTCGGCGTAGGGCTTGCCGTTGAGCACGCCGCTCTCGTTGTAGAGATACGTGCCCTTGAGGGTGGCGTTGCTGCAGGGAAGCGGTGAGGCGGCGGCGGTCCCGGCGGCCAGTGCCAGCGCGATGAGGGGGATCGGGGCGACCCCTTTGGCAACACCCCTGTTCATCTGCTGAGCTTTAGGGATCGACACGAATCTCCCAGCCTGAGAGCACGGTGGGACGATCGCCAGGGCCGCGGGTGATCGTGTAGGCGAAGCGGCTGCCATCGGGGCTGATGAAGCTCACCAGGCTCTGACCGTAGGGATACACCGCCGTCCCGATGCAGTCCGGGCTCACACTGTACGTCGTGCGCATCGTGCCGGTGACGCCACCGGTCCCGCGGTAAGTGAGTTCCACACCCCCTTTGCCGTCGTACACCTCACGGCCGGCTTCGGCGTAGGGCTTGCCATCCAGCATGCCGACCGAGCTGTAGAGGTACGTGCCCTTCAGGGTGGCGTTGGTGCAGCGGCTGGAGGGGACAGAGGGCTGGTCCGCCCATGCGGCCGTGGACCAGACCAAGGTCAGCAGGGAAACCAACAGGGCAGGGACGCTCAGCAGACGCAGACGGGACACCATGGCCATGGAGGAAGGCTTCATCCCGTCAGCATGACGGACGTTGGGCTCTCTCACGGGATGGACCGCAGCGCCATGGGGTCTGGACCCGGCGCGACGATGGTTCCACTGCTGCCGCAGACCCAGGTGCTGAGTCCTTGGCTGATCGCCCTGCCCCTGCCCCACACACACCTCCAGGGCACGCTGCTGCCGCGGGGTTTCTTTCTCGGCCTTGGCCTGATCTACCTGGCGGCCCTGGCCGTGGATCGCCTGGCGGCGCACTGGCGCTTGCCAGGGGCGGCCGCTGTGCTGCTGCTCGGCCTGGTGATTCCCACCGAATGGTTGACCCAGGCCCAGCCCCTCGGACCTCTTCAGGTGGAAACCCTGCACCGGGTGAGCCTGGCGCTACTGATCTTTTACGCCGGTCTCAAGACTGACCTGCGCCGCATCCGCGGCATGACCTCGGCGGGTCTGCGGCTGGGCTGCGGCGGTGTGGTGATCACCGTGGCGATGACGGCTCTGGCCCTGTTGCTTCTGGCGCCTCTGCTTCTTGGTGGCTTGCCACCGGCCGCGGCGATGCTGGCGGTGTGCTGCCTTGGGGCCACTGACAGCGGCGCCATCGAGGATCTGTTGTTGGTGCTGGGCCATCCGATTCGCGGACGCCTGAGCCATCTGCTGCAGTTCGAGGTGGCGGTGAGCACGGTGGTCACCTTGCTGGGCTTCGGGTTGGTGGCCGGGGTGTTGCAGGTCCAACTCCATGGCGACCATCAGGCCCTGAATGGGCTGTTGGCCAGTCGCCTGTCTGAGCAGCTGGGGGCTGCTGGGCTTCATGTGATCGCCGGCCTGCTCGCCGGGCTGGTCGTGGGCACCGTGGCGCCGCGCCTGATCGATGCCCTGGTGCGCTCTGAGCCGATGCTGCTGCTGGTGGCGGTGGCGCTGGCGTTCGTGGCCTTCGGCTTCGGTCAGCTGCTGGGGGGAGGTGGGTTGCTGGCGGTGTTCGTGGCCGGGGTGTTGCTCTCCAATGGCCGTTACCGGATCGGTCGCTTTGAGCAGCAGGCCCTGGGCCGGGTGATGCATCCGCTGAACACGGCCGCCGAAATCACGGTGCTGCTGTTGCTGGGCCTGCTGGTGAAACCAGCGGTGCTGCTCACGGTGCTGCCGCTCGGGCTGGCGCTGGCGATCGTGGTGCTGCTGGCGCGGTTGCTGGCCGTGTCGGCATTGCTGCCGTCTGCCCGCTTTCCCTGGCCAGACCGCTTGGTGGTAGCCGGTTGCGGGCTGCGGGCTGCGGTGCCCCTGGCGTTGGCGGTATCGATGATGGAAGAGCTGCCGCACCTGCGCGGCGTCGTCCCGGCGCTGGCGGAGCCCCTGGGAGACCAGCTATTGGCGTTGCTGTTCGTGGTGGTGCTGGCGGATCTGGTGCTGCAGCCGCTGCTGATGCGCCGCCTGCTGCCGATCAGCCCAGGGACGTCTCCACGCTGAACGGCGACCGCGCCACCAGCTCGGTGATGCCCAACTGCTCCCGCCACTCGGCCAGGGGGCGATCCCAACCCTCCTCCCAGCGCTGGGCCAGCAGCGGTGCGCAGACCCGTCCCAGCTCCAGGCCGTAGGCCGCCGCCTGCCCCACGTCCACTTCGCCAGGAGCAGAACCGTCCAGACAGCGGTGCAGCAGATCGGCCCCCAGCAACATGGCGCTGCCGGGCCAGCGAAGCTGCATCACGTTCACGGCGCTCATCGCTGCTTCCCCTACCGCTGTGGGCGGGCAGCCGCACACCACATGCCAGAGGTCGTGGGTGTGGCGCACGCGCTGGTGCAGCCAGGTGTCGTCGCCATCGCTGCCGGCCTGCAGCACCGGCTCCGGCAGCGGTTGGCCGCCCGCATCAGCGAACCAGCTGGCATAGCTGTGGCCGAGGCTCTCGGTTGGCAGCGCCAGCAGTTCAGATGGGCTGGGCCATGGCCCCCAGTAGCGCTCGAGGATCAGTGGCGCGATCGCGGGGTCGCTGCGCAAGGCGGCACGGGCTGCATCCGCCGCCGGCGTGGCGTAGCTGCGGGTGAGCAGATCGAAGCCGTGGCCCAGGTCGTCTGGGTTGGCCGCCAGGGCCGAGAGGTCGGTGGCCAGGTGCAGCAGCTGGCGGCGCAGGGAGGAACGCATGGAGCAGCGAATGCTGGTGGGCCGCTGTTCAAACCCGTGACAGCCGATAGAGATCATGCCGGCGCTGCAGGCCGGTGGGGATCGCCCGGCGAGCCAGGGCCACCTGCGCCAGATCCAGCTGGGCATGCAGCACCTGTTCGCCGCTACCCGCCTCGGCAACCACCGTGCCCCATGGATCCACCACCAGCGAATGGCCGTAGCTGGGATAGCCCTCGCCGCCCTTGGGCCGGGCGCTGGAGCAGGCCAGCAGGAAGCACTGGGTGTCCACGGCGCGGGCACGCATCAGCAGGTGCCAGTGGCGCGGGCCGGTGGTGGTGTTGAAGGCGGCGGGGCAGGCGAGCACGGCGGCGCCCAGCTGCTGCTGCATCAGCAGTGCCAGCTCCGGGAAGCGGATGTCGTAACAGATCAGCAGTCCCAGCCCCGGCGGCTGCGCCAGAGCGGTGGCCAGCGGGTCGCCGGTTCCATCCAGCACTGTCAAGCGGTCGCCACCCGTGAGGCTGTCGGATTCATGGAAGCGGATGCCGCCAGGCACATCCACATCGAATAAATGCAGCTTGCGGTGCTTGGCCAGCAGGCGGCCGTTGGCATCGATCACGGTGGCGGTGTTGTAGAGCCGCCCGCCGGCACCGCTCTCGGGGATCGAGCCGGCGATCACGCTCACGCCATGGCGCCGCGCCACCTGCGCCACCACCGCCAGCGATGGCGACGGCCCCTCAGCCAGCAGGCTGCCGGGCTCGGGCACCGGCTCGGCGTAATCAGCGAAACGCTCTGCTGCGTAGGGGGCGTTCCAGATCTCCGGCAGCATCAGCAGCCGCGGCCTGGGGGTGCCGGCCGGGGGATCCAGCGCTCGCTCGAGCCAGGCTTGCGCGGCGCGCCTGTTGCTGGCCGCATCATCACCGGGCTGCAGCTGCACGAGAGCCAGCGGCAGTGTGGTGGTCATCGGCACCGGCCTGCTGTGTGCTTCAGCCACTATCGCCCCCTTGCATTGGTCGTTGCGCGCCGAGCAGCGCCCCATCGCGCATCACCCACAGGCCGGCCCATCCACAGGCGGATCATCAGCTCCTGGGGTAGTGCAAGGTCACCGGCTCGGGGTTGTCGATGTCGTAATCGAGCAGATCGGCCGGCAGGCCCACCTGCGACTCGCGCGGGTAGACGCTGAAATCCTCGATCCGCTTGAACAGCGGCAGCAGCACCCGCGCCAGGGCGTTAGGGGCGCCATAGAAGAAGGAGTGGTGGCCGAGCAGGAATTCGGTGGTGCCGGCGCCCTCCGCCTGCTGCTGCCGCTGCAGAAAGGTGCGCAGCTGCTGCCGCTCCTCGGGACTGAGCTGCGGGTGGGCGACCACCGGGAAGTCGCGGCCCGCGGCCAGCAGCCCGGCGCGGCGCCAGTCGAGTTCGCAGAGCGCGGCAATCAGGGCCTGGCGTTCAGGTGCGAAATCCACGCAGGTGAGCTGCTGCTCCTCGATCGCCATCACCTCCTCCACGTCGCGGCGCTGCAGCAGCTTCCATTTGTGGCGGGCGTCGTCGTGCACGACGATCGCCGCCAGCCGCACCCGCGCGTAGCGCTGCAGCAGCTCGCGGTTGGCGGCATTGCGGGCCACAAACGTGAACAGGAACTGGGAGCCGGTTCCGATGTAGTCGTCGAGAATCACCAGGGCCCGGCGTTGATCGGGAGACGGGGGTGAGGCCTGCAAACCTTCGATGTTGTGAAAGCAGGTCACCGGCAGGCGGTTGGCCTTGCGGTAGAGATACGAGATCAGATCACCGCTCTTGCACACGAAGGCGCGCGTGAAGTCGATGTCGCTGCAGCGCTCCACATCGAAGCCGTCCTCGGCAAGGTCGAGGCAGAGGCGCTGATGCAGCAGCCGGCACTCGCGGATCAGCCGTGCCCAGCCGTGCATCTGCATGCACTCCAGCAGCCGCAGGGCGATCGGCTGATCGGCGGCGGCGAACTGCTCGAGCCAGCGGCTCAGGGACGGCCGGGCGATCTCGGCCTGGTTCCAGGCCTCGGCGAGATCATCGAGGCGGATGGCGAGGGAGTTGTGCACCGGCTGTGTGTGGTGCCGCCAGTCTGATGGTGCGCTGGGGATCAGGGCATGCCCCATCGCGATCAGCCAACCAGGTTTGGTTCATCCAGCTGTGCTCGTGCCGGATGGTGGGTACGACCGATCTCCAGGAGCGCGCCAGTGGTCCTTGTGGATTACACCTGCTTTGCCATTTTGAGCAGCAATTGCTTTGGGCCGGAGGAGGGGCATCTGCTGGTGGGACGGCCGATCAAGCTGCTTCACATCTTGCACAGCCTCGCCATGATCGTCATGTTCATTGTGATTCTGTCCACGGCGATCAACACGCTGGCTTGATGGCATGGCCATGGGCTTTTCGAGGGGGCATACTCAACCAGTGATCTCAAGTTGCTCTCAAACGGTTGCCCTTGCTTGACCCTGCGGATCACGGCCCCTAATTTCAGAGAGCCGTGGATCTTCTCGTGCGCCCTTTCGTGCCGCCCCGGCGCTCAGCTTCCCTTGGCTCTGTGCTGGCGCTGCCGGCCCTGCTGGCTGTCCTCGGCGGCTGCGTCAAGCCACCACCGCCGCCACCGCCGCCCACCTTTTCACTGGTCAGCCCGACGCGGCAGACCTTCACCGATCAGGCCACCTACCAGAGCACCCTCGAATCGATTGCCAACGTGCCGCTGGCGGCGGAGATCGATGGTCGCATCGTGGCGATGTCGATGCGTGAGGGGCAGCTGGTGCGCCCCGGCGATCCGCTGTTCCGGCTGGATCAGCTGCAGCAGCAGGCCAGCGTTGCTGCGGCCGCCGCCCAGGCCCGGGAGGATCGCCTCGAGGCGGAGCGCTACATCTTTCTGAACCAGCAGGGTGCCGCCTCCACCAAGCAGCGCGATGCCAAGGTGACGGCCGCGATCACCAGCGCCGAGCAGCTCAAGGCCAGCGCGGCCACCCTCGCCTACAAGGACGTGACCGCGCCGATCGCCGGCATGGTGGGCGACATCCAGCACAAGCTCGGTTCGGTGGTGCGACGTGGCGAGACGATCACCACCATCGTCGACAACCGCCGACTCTGGGTGCGGCTGGATGTGCCCGGTGAGCTGGCGTACCGGGTGAAGCTGGGGATGCCTGTGGAGCTCCAGGCGCCCGATCAACCCGAGCTCAAGGCAAGCGGCCAGGTGACGTTCATCGCCCCCTCGCTGGATCGGCGCACTCAGACCCTGCTGGTGAAGGCAACCTTCAGCAACGCCGATGGCGCCCTGCGCGATCAGCAGCGTGTGCAGGCCAGCCTGCGCTTCGGCACGACCGAGACTCTGGCTATCCCCCAGGACGCCGTGCTGTTGCAGGCCGGACAGACGTTCGTGTTCCGGGCGGTGCCAGCCGCCCAGGCCCAGCGCCTGATCGGGGCGCCGATCACCCCCGCTCCGCCGGCCGGGGCGCTGCTGGCGGTGCAAACGCCGGTGACGCTCGGCAGCCTGCAGGGCGGCCGTTTCGCCGTGCTCAAGGGTCTGAGCGCCAGCGATGCCGTGGTGGTGGGCAACCTGGCTCAGCTGCGCAGCGGCATGGTGATTCCGCGGAAATGAGCCTTTCCGACACCTTCATTCGCCGGCCGGTGCTCAGCACCGTTTGCAGCATCCTGATCCTGATGGCCGGGGTGATCGCGCTGCCGCTGCTGCCGATCGAAAACCTACCGAACATCGCGCCGCCCACGATTCAGGTGACGGCCAACCTGCCCGGCGCCGATGCGCTCACGGTGGAGAGCGCCGTGACCGGGCCGCTCGAAGAGCAGATCAACGGCGCGCCGGGCATGGATTACATCAGCTCCAACAGCACCAGCCAGGGCGTCAGCCAGATCAACGTGGTGTTCAAGGCCGGCACCGATGCCGACATCGATCAGGTGAATGTGCTGAACCGGGTGCAGACCGCTTCGGCCCAGCTGCCCGAGCAGGTGAACAACCAGGGCGTGACGGTGCAGCAGACCGCCACGAGCTACCTGCTGGTGTACAACCTCACCTCCACGCAAGGCCAGTTCAGCCGCGAATACCTCAACGGCCTCTACCAGCTCAACCTTGCCTATCCGCTCAGCCGCGCCGAGGGCGTCGGCCAGGTGACCGTGTTTGGCGCCAGTGATCCTGCCTACAAGCTCTGGGTGGATCCGGCCAAGCTCAGCCGCTTCAACCTCACGATCCTGGATGTGGAGAACGCCCTGCGCTCCCAGAACCAGATCGTGGTGGGCGGCAGCATCGGCGGCCCGCCTGCGTCGGCCAACAACCCCACCAACCTGCCGGTGCTGGTGCAGGGCAACCTGCGCACGGTGGAGGAGTTCGAAAACCTCGTGCTCACCCGCGGCCCGTCGGGCATGGCGAGCGACACCGGCCCCGATGGCAGCCTGATCCGCCTGCGCGATGTGGGCCGGGCTGAATACGCCTTCCAGAACTTCAACCAGGCGGCGATCAACGGCATCTCCGGCCATGCCTGTGTGGGCTTCGGCGTGATCCAGCTGCCGGGCAGCAATGCGATCACCACTGCCGAGGCGGTGGACAAGGTGCTGACGCAATTTCGCAGCACCCTGCCGCCGGGGGTGAAGCTGGAGAAGGTGTTCGATCAGACCGACTTCATCAATGCCTCGATCTTCGGTGCGCTTGATGCCCTGCGCGATGCGATCGTGCTGGTGCTGCTGATCATCTTCCTGTTCCTGCAGGACTGGAAGGCCACGATGGTGCCGGCCCTGGCGCTGCCGATCGCGTTGCTGGGGGCAATGATCTTTGTGAAGGCGTTCGGCTTCTCGATCAACGAACTCACCCTGCTGGGTGTGATCCTGGCCACAGGCCTGGTGGTGGATGACGCCATCGTTGTGGTGGAGGCGGTGTCGGCCCGCATTGAAGCGGGCGATAAGCCCTTCGCTGCCGCTTCCAATGCCATGAAGGAACTCACCGGCGCGATCCTGGCCACGGCGCTGGTGCTGCTGGCGGTGTTCATTCCCGTCACCTTCTTCCCCGGCTCCACGGGTGTGATCTACCGGCAGTTCGCGCTCACGATCGTGTTCTCGATCCTGGTGAGCACCTTCAACGCGATCAGCGGCAAGCCACTGCAATCGGCGCTGTTGCTGGGGGGCGGCAAGACCAACCCAACCGGCCGCACCTGGACACTGATCGGCGGAGCCTTTGGAGCGGTGTATGGCTACCTGTTCGGAGGAGTGCTCTGGCTGCTGCTGTTCGGTGTGCTGGGCGCCGTGGTGGGCCGGAATCTGCAGCCGATCTTCACCGCGTTCAACGCCCAGTTTGAGCGCATGGCCGCCGCCTACGCCCGGCTGCTGGAGCAGGCGATCCGGCGGCGGCGCCAGCTGGTGAGTGCCGTGCTGGGCGGAGTGGTGCTCACTGCCCTGGCCTTTCTGGTGATCCCCTCAGGCTTTGTGCCCACGGAAGATCAGGGCTACGGCCTGGGCATCATCCAGCTGCCGCCGCAGGCGTCGCTCGAGCAGACCATGAAGGTGGCCGATCAGGCCCGCCAGATCCTGGCCAGGGAACCGGAGATCGTGAGCGGTGAGTTGATCGGTGGCGCCGGCTTCAACGGCGGTGCGCTCAACCAGGGCCTGTTCTTCTTCGGACTCAAACCGATCGAGCAGCGCAGTGGCGCTGAGCAATCGGCCCGGGCGGTTGTGCAGCGGCTCAACCAGCAGTTCCAGAGCATCGAGGGCGCCAAGGTGATGGCGCAACAGCCGGCGGCGGTGCCGGGCTTCAGCGCCCAGGGGGGACTGTCGTTCCAGTTCAACGACCTCAGCAATGGCGGTTACAGCCCCACCAACCTGCTGGCGATGGCCAACCAGCTGATCGACAAGGCCAAGGCCACCGGCAGTTTTTACAACCTCTACACCCAGTTCGTCAGCGATGCGCCGGTGTGGCGGATCGAGCCGGATCGGGATCGCATGGCTTCCCTTCAGGTGGATTTCGCCACGGCGATGAAGGCGCTGGGGGCCGTGAACGGTGGCGCCTTCGTGAACCAGACCTACGAGAACGGTCAGTACCGCCAGGTGTATGTGCAGGCCGAAGGCAGCAAGCGCGAAACGATTCAGAGCCTCGAAAACCTCTATGTGCCTGCCGCCGGTGGTGCCCAGATTCCGCTGCTGAACCTGGTGACGCTGCGGCTCGACAGTGCACCACCGATCATCAGCCACTTCGACCTCAACCGCACGGTGTTGATCCAGGGCTTCGAGGCGATCGGCAAGAGCACCGGCCAGGCGATCGATGCGCTCACCGCCACGTTCCAGCGGCTGAACTTCACCAACATCGGCATGGACTGGTCGGCCCTGAGCCGCTCGGAGGTGGCGGCAGGTTCCCTGGCTGCCCTGGTGTTTGCCCTGGGCCTGGTGGTGGTGTACCTGGTGCTCTCGGCTCAGTACGGCAGCTACATCGATCCGCTGGTGATCCTGATGACGGTGCCGCTGGCGATCCTGGGGGCGCTGCTGTTCCTGGTGATCAACCAGCAGGTGAACAACGTGTATGCCCAGGTGGGCTTGGTGACCCTGATCGGCCTGGCGGCCAAGAACGGCATCCTGATCGTGGACCTGGCCAACCAGCGCATGGAGGCAGGGCATTCGGATGTGGAGGCGGCGATGGGGGCGGCGCAGTCGCGGCTGCGGCCGATCCTGATGACGGCCTCGGCAGCACTCTCGGGCTTCTTCCCGCTGGTGGTGGCTAGTGGCGCCGGCGCCATGAGCCAGCGTTCGATCGGCTCGGTGATCTTCGGCGGCCTGTTGGTGGCCACCCTGATGAGCCTGTTCGTGGTGCCGGCCTTCTACGTGCTGATGAAACGGCTCGAGGCCAGCTGGTTCCCCGGCAGTGCCGGCAAGCCCTCCCTGCCAGCCTCCTGATGCCGCTGCCCCATCCGCCGGGTTACGAACCCCCGCGCCAGACCCGGGTGGATCGACGGCGGGTGCTGTTGGCCGCGGTGGTGCTCAGCCTGCTGGCCGCGGTGTTGCTCGTGCTGGGCCGCCGCGCCGCCGCCCATGCCGGCAATGCCTTGCCCCACGCCTCGCTGGAGCGGGCACTGCTGGTGGTGCTGGTGGCCGGCGGCTGCGGCGCCTGGGGTGAAACGATGCGTCAGCTGGCCGCCATCGCCAGTAGCAACGGTGAGGACGCCTGAGCCGATGTTGCGCCGTTGTCTCGGCTCCGTCGCTGTCACCGCCCAGGCGGTGGGCACCGTGGGGTTGACGCTCACGGCCGTGTTCAACATCCCCGAGGCGATGCGCAGCTCCGGCAGCGCCACCTGGATCAGCTATGGCCTGGCGCTGGTGGTGGTGCTGCTGGTGGGTGAAACCCTGGTGCTGTTCCGCCAGCTGCCCGGCAGCCCCAATGGCATCGCCGGCTATGTGGGCGCCGGCCTGGGGTCGCGCATTGGGGCGGTGGCTAGCTGGGCGCTGCTGCTGGGCTACGGGGCCACGCTGCTCGGCTGCCTGGTGTTCTTCGGCATGTTTCTTGAGATGCTGGCCCTGCATCTGGGCCTGCCAGCCCCGCGGCTCCTGGCCTACCTGCTGGGGGCGTTGGGATGCCTCGAGCTGGCCCGACGCGATGTTCAGCTCTCCACCCGCACGATGCTCGTCACCGAGTGCCTGTCGGCGCTGATCATCCTCAGCCTCACGGCGGCGGTGGTGTGGAAGGGCTGGGGGGCTGCCGATCTGGCCGCGATCAACCCCCTGCGCGACACGCCGGCTGAGGTGCGCTCCGGCTTGATGGTGGCGGTGCTCAGCTTCATCGGTTTCGAGAGCGCCGCCAACCTGGGCAGCGAAGCGCTGCAGCCGGAGCGCGCCATCCCGCGCAGCATCCGCACCGCCGTGCTGGTGGCCGGCCTGCTGTTCATCGTGTGGGGAGCTTTTCTGCCGGAGGGCCTGGCCTGGCTGCCGGCGGCGGCCCGTCAGGGCCTTGATCCGCTCAGCGCCCTGGCCGATCGCCTGGGGATCCCCGGTGCAGGCCTGTGGATCCAGGTGGGGGCGCTGCTGTGTCTGTTCGGCAGCTCCATCGGGGCCCTCACCGCCCTGGCTCGGCTGCTGTTCGGCCTGGCCGAGCAGCGGCTGTTGCCGGCACCTCTGGCCGGGGTGCATCCCCGCTTCGGCACCCCGTCGTGCGCCCTGCTCACGGTGGGCCTGCCCCTGGTGGCGGGGGGTGCGCTGGTGGTGCAGCGCGATCTCACGATCAACCAGATCTTCGGCCTGTTCGGCGGCTTCACCGTGCTCGGCTTTCTGCTGGTGTATGGCCTGGTGGCGCTCTCCAGCCTGCGGGTGAGCCTGCCGGGCAACACGCGCCTGCGGCAGCTGCTGGTGGGCGCCGCCTCTCTGGCGGCCGTGAGCGCGATGGCGGTGGCCTACCTCTCCGGCGCCGTGGGGCAGCAGAACACCATGCTGTTCACGTTTGTGGGACTGCTGCTGCTCGGCGCGCTGCGGGCCTGGTCGGTGCCGTTGGAGCCGGAACGGCTCAGGTGATCACCGTGGGGCGATCCATGCCCGTGCGCATCTTGATCTCCGCCAGGCCATCGATGGCGCTGATCAGATCGCCCAGAGCGTCCTGGGGATCCTGATTGAGGTTGCCGCTGGGGGGCACATAGCTCTCCAGATACACCCGCAGGGTGGCGCCCTGGGTGCCGGTGCCGGAGAGGCGCAGCACCACGCGGCTGCCGTCGTCGAGCAGCAGGCGCAGGCCCTGGCCGCTGGTGAGCGAGCCATCCACCGGGTCGGTGTAGGCGAAGTCGTCGGCCGTGGCGATCGTGCGGCCGGCGAAGGCCTGATCCACCAAGGCCGGCTGCATCCCCTTCACGCGGTTGTAGAGGCCGTGGGCCGCTTCACTGGCGATGGCTTCGTAGTCGTGGCGGGAGTAGTAGTGGCGGCCGAAACGGCTCCAGTGCTCCGCCATGATCTGCGCCACCGGCTCACGCCGCTTGGCCAGGATGTTGAGCCAGAAGAGCACCGCCCAGAGGCCATCCTTCTCGCGGATGTGATCGGAGCCGGTGCCGAAGCTCTCCTCACCGCAGAGGGTGATCCGCCCGGCATCGAGCAGGTTGCCGAAGAACTTCCAGCCGGTGGGCGTTTCGTAGCAGGGAAGGCCCAGCGTCTTGGCCACCACATCGGCCGCGGCGCTGGTGGGCATCGAGCGGGCCACGCCGGCGAGCCCCTCGGCGTAGCCCGGGGCCAGGGTGGCGTTGGCGGTGAGCACCGCCAGGCTGTCGCTGGGGTTCACGAAGCAGCGGCTGCCCAGGATCATGTTGCGGTCGCCATCACCGTCGCAGGCGGCGCCGAAGCGGTAGGCATCGCTGCCCAGCAGCAGATCCGCTAGCTCATGGGCATAGGTGAGGTTGGGGTCGGGGTGGCCGCCACCGAAGTCTTCGAGGGGTGTGCCGTTACGCACGCTGCCGGCCGGCGCCCCCAGCAAACCCTCCAGGATCCGCTTGGCGTAGGGGCCGGTCACGGCGTGCATGGCGTCGAAGGCGATCGGGAAATCGCCCCGCAGCAGATCGCCGATGGCGTCGAAGTCGAACAGCTTCTGCATCAGGGCCACGTAGGCGTCGACGCCGTCGACCACCTCCACGGTCATGGCGCCCAGCTGCTGGCTGCCGGGGCGGTCCAGGTCCAGCGCGCCGGCGTCCTCGTGGATGCGGTAGCCCTCCAGGACCTGGGTGGCTGCGTAGATGGCGTCGGTGATCGACTCGGGCGCCGGGCCGCCGTTGGCGCCGTTGATCTTCACGCCGAAGTCGCCCTCCGGCCCGCCGGGGTTGTGGCTGGCTGAGAGGATCACACCGCCGATGGCGCCGTTCTGGCGGATCAGGTGGGAGGCGGCAGGGGTGGAAAGGATGCCGCCCGTGGTGGTGATCAGCCGGGCGACACCATGGGCCGCCGCCATCCGGCAGATCACCGTGATGGCGCGTTGGTTGCCATAGC
>VFQS010002486.1_pt1 | contig 15104 bp, 17 predicted proteins | sample 3512361 | NCBI WGS metagenome assembly VFQS01 (sample SAMN10412375, study PRJNA504923) | tailings metagenome | isolation source: Relicate 1 Philex TSF3 active mining | place: Philippines
CATCCACGGCAACCGCGACTTTGTGGAGCTGCTGCGCAACCGCGGCACCTATGTGGACCAGCCCGAGCAGCGCGAACGCGACCTGATCCTGATCGACTACGACGACACTACCCGGCCAGCAGAGGCGCGCCGCAATCTCTACGAAGTCACCGAAGAGTGGGCCTTTCACAACGGCCACTACGGCACCCGAGAAGACGTTGTTTTTCTGATCAATGGCATCCCGGTGCTGGTGATCGAATGCAAGAACGCCGACAAACAGGAGGCCATCGCCCTCGGCGTTGATCAGATCCGCCGCTACCACCAGGAAACACCCGAGCTGTTCATCAGCCAGCAGCTGTTCACATCCACCGATGCGATCGGCTTTGCCTATGGCGTGAGCTGGAACACCGTGCGCCGCAATCTCTTCTCCTGGAAGCATGAGCAGATCGGCAACCTGGAAGCCAAGATCAAGAGCTTCTGCGCCATCCCCCAGCTGCTGTCCTTTCTGCAGCACTACATCGTGTTCGCCGAGAAAGACGAGGAACTGAACAAATACATTCTCCGCCAGCATCAAGTGGCCGCCGTGGAGGCCGTGCTTGAGCGCGCCCTCTGCCCCACACGCACGCGCGGGCTGATCTGGCACACCCAGGGCAGCGGCAAAACCTACACGATGATCAAGGCCGCCGAGTTGCTGTTCCGTCTGCCTGCGGCCGACAAGCCCACCGTGCTGCTGATGATCGACCGCAATGAGCTGGAAGATCAGATGCTCAAGAACCTCGCCGCCCTTGGCCTGGGCAATGTGGAGCACGCCAGCAGCATCGCTCGCCTCAACCAGCTGCTCGCCTCCGACTACCGCGGCATCATCGTGACGATGATCCACAAATTCCGCGACATGCCAGCGGATCTCAACACCCGCCCCAATATCTACGTGCTGATCGATGAGGCGCACCGCACCACCGGCGGTGATCTCGGCACCTACCTGATGGCCGGCCTGCCCAACGCCAGCTTCATTGGCTTCAGCGGCACCCCGGTGGATCTCACCGTCTACGGCAAAGGCACCTTCAAAACCTTCGGCAAGGACGATCCCAAGGGCTACCTGCACAAATACTCGATTGCCGAAAGCATCGCTGATGGCACCACCCTGCCCCTCTACTACCAGCTCGCCCCCAACGCGCTGCTGGTGCCCCACGACATCCTCGATGCCGAATTCCTTTCCCTCGTTGAAACCGAAGGCATCGCCGATATCGAAGAGCTGAACGCCATCCTCGAGCGGGCGGTGAACCTCAAGAACTTCCTCAAGGGTCAACCCCGCATCGAACAGGTGGCCCGCTTTGTGGTGGATCACTACCTCAGCAACGTTGAACCCCTCGGCTACAAGGCCTTCCTGGTGGCGGTAGACCGCGAAGCCTGCGCCCGCTACAAGCAGGCGCTCGATGCCATCTTCACCGAACGCGGCCTCCCCACCACCTACGCCCAGGTGGTGTTCACCGGCAACAACAACGATTCCGCGCTGCTGAAGCAATACCACCTCGATGCCAAGCAGGAACGCCAGATCCGCAAGAGCTTCTGCACGCTCGATCAGAACCCCAGAATCCTGATCGTCACCGAGAAGCTGCTTACCGGTTTCGATGCGCCGGTGTTGTATGCGATGTATCTCGACAAGCCCCTGCGCGATCACACCCTGCTGCAGGCCATTGCCCGTGTGAATCGTCCCTACGAAAATGAAGCCCTGGAGATGGTGAAGCCCCATGGCTACGTGCTCGATTTCGTGGGCATCTTCGACAAGCTGCAGAAGGCCCTGTGCTTCGACAGCGACGAAGTGAATGCCATTGTTAAAGACATCCAGCTGCTCAAGCGCCTCTTCCAGAACAAGATGGAGCAGCACGCACCCAGCTACCTTCGCCTCATCCGGCACAACTTCAACGACAAAGACGTTGACCACCTCGTGGAGCACTTCCGCGATCCCGAGCGGCGCAAGTCCTTCTTCAAGCACTACAAAGAAATCGAGATGCTCTACGAGATCATCTCCCCCGATGCCTTCCTGCGCCCCTTCATCGAGCCCTACACCACCCTCTCCGCCATCTATGCCGTGGTGGCCAAGGCCTACGCCCGCACCATCAGCGTAGATCGCGACTTCCAGCGCAAAACCAACGCCTTGGTGCAGCAGCACATCGGCAGCCTGCCCATGGGCGAGCTCAGCGATCTGGTCACCATCAACAACGACACGATCGCCTTGATCAAAGCCAACGCGGAAGGCGGCCCCGCCCGGGTGATCAACCTGGTGAAAAGCATCGAACGAGCCGCCCAAGACAACAGCGAAGACCCCTACCTGATCGCCATGGCCGAGCGGGCCCGCCTGGTGCAGGACAAATTCGAACTTCGGCAGACCAGCACCAGCGAAGCCCTTGACACCCTGCTCGCCGAACTGGAGCAGAACCAGGCCCGCAAGCAGCAGCAGGCCGCCCAGGGCTTCGACGACCTCACCTTCTTCGTGGCCAACAGCCTGCGTGAGGCCGGCCTCGCCGATCCCGAAGCCGTGAGCCTCCGCATCCGGGCCGCCTTTGGCGATCACCCCAACTGGCGAACCAGCGAAGCCGCCCTGCGCAACCTGCGCCAGCAGGTGACCTTTGCCCTCGTGGCCGCCTGCGACCAGGTGGAGCAGGTGGCCCCGCTGGTGGATGCCCTCTTCACCACCCTGGCCAAGGGCAGCCGCCGGCCATGAACACCACCGCCAAGGCGGCCTTCAAGCAGCGTGTGCACCACTGGGGCCACAAGCTCGATGTGCCCATCACCCGGCTGGCGCTGCGGCCGATGCGCCACAAATGGGCCTCCTGCTCCAGCAGCGGCCAGCTGCTCTTCTGCACGGAGCTGCTGCCCCTCGATGCCGAGGTGTGGGACCTGGTGATCGTGCACGAACTGCTGCACCGCCACGTGCCCAACCACGGCCGCCTTTGGAAGGCCCTGATGCGTGCCCACCTGGGGGAATGGGAAGCCGCCGCCGCACGCTTGCCGCAGAGGAATCCGCGGCCAGCACGCACCCCAGCTCGATCCAACAGCACTCCAGACTGAACGGATTCCTCGGCGCAAGGCCCCTGAGCCGCACCCTCCCGCCGATCGACACCCCAGCGGGTGCCGCCGCAGGCGACTGGCGCCAGCCCCTGCGCGATGGCCTGGCCGCCCTGCCCCCCGAGCGCCGCCGCGGCCTGCGCAGCCTGGCCCCCGCCGGCGTGGCGGCCCTGCGGCCCGCAGCGGCCCCTGGGCCAACCGCAGCCGCCCCCCTGCTGGATCTGGCCAGCAACGACTACCTGGGCTTCAGCCGCCATCCCGCCGTGCTGGCGGCGGCCGCGGCCGAACTGGAAGCCTCCGGCCTGGGCGCCGGTGCCTCGCGGCTGGTGAGCGGCACCCGGCCGGTGCACACGGCGCTGGAGCAGGAGCTGGCCAGCTGGCTGGGCCGGGAGCGGGTGCTGCTGTTTCCCAGCGGCTTCCAGGCGAACCTCGCGGCGGTGCTGGCCCTGGCCGACCGCCACAGCCTGGTGCTGGCCGACCGGCTGATCCACCACTCCCTGCTCGCCGGCGTGCGGGCCAGCGGGGCCCGCCTGCAGCGCTTCCGCCACAACGATCCGGCCGACCTGGAGCGGCAGCTCGCGGCCGCCCGCCAGCGCCGGCCCGACGGCCGGCTGCTGGTGCTCTGCGAAAGCTTATACAGCATGGAGGGCAGCAGCGCGCCCGTGGCGGAGCTGGCCGCGCTCTCTGCCCGCCACGGCGCGGCGCTGCTGGTGGATGAGGCCCATGCCCTCGGCCTGCTCGGCCCCGGCGGGCGCGGCCTGGCCCACACCCTGGAGAGCGTTGCCCTGGTGAGTGGCACCTTCGGCAAGGCCTTCGGCAGCGGTGGTGCCTTCCTCGCCGCCGATGAACCCCTGGGCGAGTGGCTGCTGCAGAGCAGCGGCGCCTTCCGCTACAGCACGGCCCTGGCCCCGCCCCTGGCGGCCGGAGCCCGGGCCGCCCTCGCCCTGCTTCAGGCGGATGGGGCGGCAACGGCCCGAACCGCCCTGCTCGAGCGGGCCGCGCGCTGGCGACGGGCCCTGGCGGCCGCCGGCTGGCCGCGGCCGCCCGGCGAGGGGCCGATCCTGCCGCTGCTGGTGGGCGACGACGGCCGCGCCCTGGCCCTGCAGCAACGGCTGGAGGCGGCCGGCCTGCTCGCCGTGGCGATCCGCCCCCCCACCGTGCCCGTCGGCACGGCCCGGCTGCGCCTGGTGCTGCGCCAGGATCTACCGGCTGGCAGCCTGCAGCGCCTCCTGGCCTGCCTGGGCCCCGGCCCCGCCGCCGCATCCGATGGCCATTCCTGAGCCGAGCGCCGTTCAGCTGATCGCCATGCACGGCTGGGCCGGCGATGCGACCGCCTGGGAACCGTGGCGGCAGGCCGCCGCCGAACGCGGCTGGAGCCTCCACTGCGGCGAACGGGGCTACGGCGGCTCCCCGCCCGTGGTGCCCACCTGGCGGCCCGGCGGCCGGCGGGTGCTGCTCACCCATTCGATGGGCCCCCATCTGCTGGCGCCCGAGCTGCTGGCCCAGGCCGACGCGGTGGTGCTGCTGGCGGGCTTCGCCCGCTTCGTGCCGGAGGGTGCACCGGGCCGCAGCACGCGTCAGGCCCTCGAGGCGATGGCGGCTCTGCTGGCCGATCCCGCCGATCCGGAGGATGGCGCCGCCGAGGCCGCTGCGGCCCGCCGGGCCCAGGAGCTGCTGCAGGAGTTCCTGCGGCGGGCGGTGGCACCCGAGGCCGCAGCAGCGCTGCCACCGGGCCCCGCCGATCGCCCCGTGGCCGCAGCGGCCCGGGCCCTGCTGCGCCGCGATCTGGCGGTGCTGGCGGCCAGCCGCGGCCTGCCCGAGGGATTCCCGCAGGGCGCGCGTGTGCTGATCGTGGAGGCCGGGGCCGACGCCATCGTGGTTCCCGAGGCGCGCCGGCAGCTGCGCGAGGCCCTGCCGGCGGCCGATCACCTGCTGCTCGAGGGGTCGGGCCACTGCTTGCTCGATGCCTCCCTGCTGCCACGGGTGCTGGCCTGGATCGCCGGGCTGGAGGCGGAGGCATGACGAGCCGCTGCGGCAGCCTCTGGAGCGAGCGGGTGCGCAGCCGCTTCGGTCGGCGGGCGGGCGGCTACGAGGGCCTGGCCCGGCTGCAGCGCGCCGTGGCCTGGCGGCTGGCCCACAGCCTGGGCGGCACGCCCCCGGCCGAGGGCGCCAGGGCCGACCTGGGCGCCGGCAGCGGCCTGCTCAGCGCGGCCCTGCTGGCGCGGCACCCCGGGCTGCGCGATCGGCCGCCGCTGCAGCTCGACCTCTGCCCCGAGCTTCTGGCCCACAACCCCCTGCCCGACTCCATGGTGTGGGACCTCAACGAGGGCCTACCGCCCCGGCTGCGGGGGGCGGCCCTGCTCGTCTCGAGCTTCGCGCTGCACTGGCTGGAGAACCCCGCGGCGGCCCTGGGCCAGTGGTGCGGCCAGCTGCGGCCGGGGGGCAGGCTGCTGCTGGCGGTGCCCACCGCCGGCAGCTTTCCCCAGTGGCGCACCGCCGCCGCGGCTGCAGCGGTGCCCTGCACGGCCCTGCCCCTGCCCCAGGCCAGCGCCCTGATCGGGGCGGCCAGCGGCAGCGGGCTGCGGCTGGAGCAGCAGCGGCTGCTGCGCTTCAGCCGGCCCCGCTGCGGCGGGCTCACGGCCCTGCGGCAGCTGCAGCGGCTCGGCGCCGGTGCCACCCCCCATCCACCGCTGGCCGCCGCCCAGCTGCGCCGGCTGCTGGCCCACTGGCCGGAGGGCACGCCGCTCACCTGGGAGGTGCTGCTGCTGAGCGGCAGGATGCCCGCCGAATCCACACCCGCCCGAACGCCCTGATGAGCGCCCCGATGAGCGCCGCTGCCCAGGCCAGCCCGCGGCCGCCCCTGCGCCTGGTGGTGTGCGGCACCGACACCGATGTGGGCAAGACGGTGGTGAGCGCCCTGCTCGTGCAGGGGCTCGGGGCCCACTACTGGAAGCCCGTGCAGAGCGGCCTCGAGGGCGGGGGCGACAGCGCCCGCGTGGGCCAGCTGCTCGACCTGCCCGCCGGGCGTCTGCTGCCCGAGGCGTACCGGCTCACGGCTCCGGTGTCGCCCCACTGGGCCGCGGAGCGCGATGGGGTGCGGATCGATCCGGAGCGCCTGAGCCTGCCGGCCACGGCCGGCCCCCTGGTGGTGGAAACGGCCGGCGGGCTGCTGGTGCCCCTACGGCGCGACTGGCTGCAGATCGATCAGCTCAGCCGCTGGGGCCTGCCGGTGCTGCTCGTGGCCCGCAGCGGCCTGGGCACCCTGAACCACACGCTGCTCTCGCTTGAGGCCCTGCGCCACCGCGCCATTCCCGTGCTCGGCCTGGTGCTCAACGGTCCGCCCCACGCCGACAACCCCCGCACCCTCGAGGAGCTGGGCGGGGTCCCGGTGCTGGCGGAACTGCCGCCCCTGCCCCGGCTCGATGCCGCCGCCCTGGCGGCGGTGTGGCAGAGCAGCGACCTGGCCCGTAGGTTGAAGACCTGAACCCGGTGATCCAGCCCCTCCCATGCGCCGTCGAGACCTGCTGGTGAGCGCTGTGGTGGCCGTGCTCTGCGGCGCCATCCTCGTGGTGTTCACCGAGGTGGAGGACGCTCCGCAGAACTGGCTGCGCTGCCGGCTGGCGGGCGACGGCGCGGCCGCCCGCTGCGACTGATCCACGGGGGTCAACGCTGGGCGGCGCCGGCACCCGGCCTCAGACCTCGCCGCGGGAGCGCAGCGGGCAGTGGCCGGTGAGGGCCGCCACGTTGCGGCGCGCCATGGCCAGCGGCCATCCCTGGCGCAGCTGATCGTGCGCCAGCTCGATCTGGGAGTGGTTCCAGCCCTCGCGCTCCAGCTGCACCCGGATCGACTGCCACTGGCCCTCGGCAAACAGTTCAGCCGGGCCCCAGGCGCGCTGGGGGCGCGGCTGATGCCTGTCGTCGGGGCTCAGGAAGCGGTTGGAGAGAAACCGGTCCATGGTGTCGGCCGAGGTCTGGGACCCGGGGGTCTCCATCATGGCAACGGAGCCCGCCGTCTTCACCCCCCGAGGTCGCCCCCCGTGTCCACTCCCATCGCCGGCGCCCCCGGCCCGGCCTCCTGGCATCCGCACCTCTGGCACCCCTTCGTGCAGGTGGCCAGCACGGACCCGCCGCTGCGGGCCGTGGCGGGCCGCGGCGCCCTGCTGGAGCTCGACGACGGCCGCCTGCTGATCGATGCGATCAGCAGCTGGTGGGTGACCCTGCACGGCCATGCGGAGCCGAGCATCGCCGCCGCCATCGCCCGCCAGGCCCAGACCCTGGAGCAGGTGATCTTCGCCGACTTCCGCCACCCGGCCGCCGAGGAGCTGGCCGAGCGGCTCAGCGCCCGCAGCGGGCTGGAGCGGCTCTTCTTCTCCGACAACGGCTCCACGGCCGTGGAGGTGGCCCTGAAGATGGCCTGGCAGTGGTGGCACAACCGGGGGGAGGAGCGGCCCAGGCTGATCGCCTTTGCGGGGGCCTACCACGGCGACACCTTCGGGGCGATGGCGGTGGGCGAGCGCTCCATCTTCTCCGCAGCCTTCGAACCCCTGCTGTTCGCGGTGGCCCGCGCCCCCTGGCCCGCCACCTGGTGGGGCGACGAGGCGGTGGAGCAGCGGGAGGCGGAGGCCCTGACCGAGCTGGAGCGGCTGCTGGCGGTGCCAACGGCGGCGGTGATCCTCGAACCGCTCCTGCAGGGGGCCGGCGGCATGGCCATGGTGCGGCCCCAGTTCCTGCAGGGGGTGGAGCGGCTGGTGCGCCAGGCGGGGGCCCTGCTGATCGCCGATGAGGTGCTCACCGGCTTCGGCCGCTGCGGCACCCTCCTGGCGAGCCAGCGGGCCGGCATCCACCCGGATCTGATCACCCTCTCCAAGGGGCTCACCGGCGGATTCCTGCCGATGGGCGTCACCCTGGCGCGCGAGGCCATCTTCCAGGGCTTCGTCAGCGCCGAGGCCAGCCGCACCTTCTTCCACGGCCACAGCTACACGGCCAATCCCCTCGGCTGCGCGGCAGCCCTGGCCAGCCTGAACCTGCTCGAGCAGCGGCCGCAGCGCTACGGGAGCTTCGAGGAGCGGCACCGGCCCCACCTGGAGGCCCTGGCGGGCCATCCGCGCCTGCGTCGGCCGCGGCTGCTCGGCACGGCGGCCGCCTTCGACCTGGCCGTGGCGGATCCGGGCTACCTGCACCCCGCCGGCCGGCTGCTGCAGCGGCGGCTGCTGCAGCAGGGGGTGTTCCTGCGGCCCCTCGGCGATGTGGTGTACCTCCTGCCGCCGCTCTGCATCAGCGACGCCGAGCTGGCCCAGTGCTATGCCGCGCTGGGGCGGGCCCTGGAGGAGCTCTGAGCCGGGGAAGGCGGGGCGGCTGGGGGCGGGAAAGGCTGGGCGGCTGGGCGGCCTCAGGGACCGGCGAGGATCGCGGCCTCCACATCGGCCCGCGAGAGGCCGTAGGGGAAGTGGCGCTCGCTGCGGCGGCCCTCCTCGTGCCAGCGCACCACCAGCTCCTCCACCTCCAGCTCGATGCTGGCGCTCCACTGGGGGTGATGCAGATCCCAGCAGGTGGCATGGCTGCCCTGCTGGCGCGCCCCGAGCTGGCGCAGCCAGTCCTCCAGCGCCGGCAGCGTGTGGTTGTAGAGCGGGGTGCGATCAGGCGGCAGGGCGGGCATCGACGTTCGGGGCGGGGGACACTGCGGCTGGGGCGCTGGGGGCGCCGGGTTGCACCCACCAGCTGGGCCAGCGCACCAGCTCGGCACCGCGGCTCCAGGCCAGCCCCACCCCCAGCACCAGGCTGAACAGCAGGGCCAGGGCCAGCAACAGCAGGGCGAACCACTCGCCGCCGGAGAGGGCGCGCCGGTCGGGTTCGCGCCGACGAGGGGGTGGCGCGGCGGGGGAAGCGGGCGAGCGCACCGCCGCCGCGGCCTCGCTCACCGCGGCCAGGCGCTGGTCGTAGGCGCGCCGGCGCGGGGGATCGCTCAGCACCGCGTAGGCCTGCTGCAGCCGCCGGAAGGCCTCGGCCGCCTGGGCCGGCGGCAGGGTGGTGGTGTCGGGGTGGTAGCGCTTGCTCAGCTGGCGGAAGGCGCGGCGCAGGTCGGCCTCCGTTGCCGTGACCGGCAGCTCAAGGAGATCGTAATGGCTGGCGCCGGCCGCCGGGGGCGGCGCGGTGGGCTGGGGGCTCGGAGCCATGGCTGCTGGAGAAGGCTGCGGGCGGCGGCGAACCCGGGCGCGGCGGTGTGGGGGATCCTAGGGAGAACCCCGTCAGCGATCACGGATGGTCGTCAGCCCCGCGAGCTCCCCCTCCCCCGGCCCCGGCGCGACGCTCTGGCACGACCTGGGCTGGCAGCCGGGCCCGGAGCAGCTGGAGCAGTTCAGTGCGCTGCAGCGGGTGCTGCGCCACTGGAACGACCGGGTCAACCTCACCCGGCTGGTGGAGGGCGACGACTTCTGGGTGGCCCAGGTGTTCGACAGCCTCTGGCCGCTGCTGCCGCTGCTGCGGGATGGGGCCGCCGCCTCGGCCCCACTGCAGATGATCGACGTGGGGACGGGCGGGGGCTTCCCGGGCCTGGCGGTGGCGATCGCCCTGCCGGCGGCCCGGCTCACCCTGGTTGATTCGGTGGGGCGCAAGGTGGAGGCGGTGCGGGCTATGGCCGCCGAGCTGGGGCTGGCGGATCGGATCACGCTGCGCTGTGAGCGGATCGAGCGCAGCGGCCGTTCGGCCAGCTGCCGCGGCCGCTTCGACTGGGCGATGGCCCGGGCCGTGGCCACGGCACCGGTGGTGGCGGAATACCTCGTGCCGCTGCTGCGGCCGGAGGGCAGGGCCCTGCTCTACCGCGGCCAGTGGGGTGCCGACGACGCCGAGGCCCTGGCGCGGGCGGCGGGACGGCTGCGGGCCCGGGTGCTGCGCCAGGAGCGGCGCGATCTGCCGGCGGGCCGCGGCGTGCGCCACGCCCTGGTGCTGGAGCCCACGGGACGCTGCCCGGAGGCCTACCCCCGGCCGGTGGGCGTGCCGCTCAAGCAACCGCTGGCCTGAGGCAGCCCAGCCCGGCCGCCCCTGAGCAGCGGCGGCAGCCGGCCTCAGGAGCTCTGCAGCCGGCGCACGCCCTTGCCGCCGAGCCGCTCGCGCAGGCGCCGCAGCAGCGGCGGGATCTGCTCCGCCCAGGGGCTGGCCGACAGCGCTGCCAGCAGCTCCGCCTCGCTCACGCCGTGGTCGAGGACATCGGCATTGGCTCCGGGAAACCAGTGGTCACCGTGGCCGAGCAGGCCGTAGCGGGCCCGGCCGAAGCTCTCCAGATCCCAGGCCTCCAGCAGGTTGTGCAGCCAGAGCAGCACGGGCAGATTGAGGCCTCCGGGCGTGTCCTGCCAGTCGGGCAGGCCCTCCATCCAGCTTGCCAGCCAGGCCTCGCCCAGGGCCTCGCGGCTCGCCGCCTCGAGCCGCTCCAGCACCGGCGGCAGCAGGGCATCGGCCTCGCCCAGCAGGGCCACGGCCTGGAGATGCAGGGCGAGATCGGCGGCCGTGCGGGCTCCCACGCTGATCGTGTGGGCCAGCGCCGGATCGCGCAGGCAGAAGAGATCGTTCACCACGATCGGATGCAGGGGCGCACACAGCTCCAGCAGCCGGGTGGAGGGGGTGTGGAGGTGCCCGCCCTTGTCGGTGGGGCTGATCACGAACACGCCCATGTCCCGCGCCCGGGCCGCCCGGATCGCCGGGGCGTTGTCCTGGCGGATGTAATACCAGTGCAGGTTCACGTAATCGAAGGCATCACTGGCGATGGCCTCCAGGATCAGTTCGAGGGGGCCGTGGGTGGAGAAGCCCACCCAGCCCACCCGGCCATCGGCCTGCCAGCGGCGCAGCACCTCCAGGCAGCCGCCGGGCCGCAGGGTCTGCTCCAGGTGCTCGGGCAGGTTGATGCCGTGCACCGAAAGCAGATCGACCCGCTCCACACCGAGGCGCTCGAAGCTGGTGGCGAGTTCGGCCTCGAAGGCGGCGGCATCCGGCTGGGGCGGCACCTTGGTCTGCAGGATCCGGCGCGGATCGGACACCTCCGCCAGCAGCGGCCCCAGCTGGCGCTCAGAGGTGCCGTAGTGGCGCGCCGTCTCGATGTGATGGAAGCCCTGGGCCACCGCCTCCTGCAGCAGGTGGCGCAGGTTCTCCTGGCCGGCGGCCTCGATCGCCGACGCCGGGAGATCGCTCCAGCTCTGCTGGAAGCGCATGCCGCCGAGCGACAGCAGCGGCATCGCCAGCCCGGTGCGGCCGAAGCGGCGGGTGGGCAGCACGGGGCTCAGGAGGACGCTCCGCCGGCCCTGGGCAGGGTGCGCCGCAGCCGGGAGGGGGAGGGCAGGCCCAGGGGCAGGATCTCCTGGCGGCTCAGCTCCTCGGCCAGGGCAGGCAGCTGCTCATAGGGCACCCAGTGGATGCAGTCCACCGGGCAGGTGTCGATGGCCTCCTGGATCCGCTCGGTGCTGTCGCCGTCCTGGCGGATCGCCCGGGAGCGGCCCCACTCCTGCTCCACCACGAAGGTGTTGGCGGCCACATGGGCGCAGTAGCGGCAGCCGATGCAGCTGGCCTCATCCACCCACACCGCCCGCTGGCGCAGCTGGCCGCCCAGCAGGGGGGCATCAGCGCAGGCCGGCCGGCCGTCGTCGGGGCCTGCCGCAAAGGCGATGGCGGCGATGGCGGAGGAGTCGCCGGGCTGGGCAGCCGGAGCGGCGGTCACGGGATCAGGCGTCCCAGCGGGTCACCACCAGCTCGATCGTGCCGTCGAGCTGCTCGGTGCGCTCGCTCACCTGGAAGCCCTCCTCCGCGGTGGCGGCGAGGATGGTGCGCAGGGCGTAGCGCTGGCTGAGCTGGGCGAGGAAACGCTCCACCGGCACCTGCTGGCTCCACAGATCGAGATCGGTCACCAGCTCGTAGCTGCCGCTGGCGGGGTTGCGGCGGAAGCCGATGTCGGCCCCGTTCGCCTGGCGGATGGCCAGCTCGGCCGGCACAGTCTGGCCGCGGTAGCCGCGCACCTGCTGCTCGCCATCGGCCGGATCATGGCCGAGGTCGGTGAGGGCCTCGAGGAGTGCCTGGCGATCACGCAGCTCGGTCTTGACGGTGCTGAAGTGCGACATCGGGCGGTGGGTGCGCGGTGGATGGAGGGGGCGAGGGCGGCTGGGATCAGTCGGCGCGGGTGTGCACCACCTGATCGGACTGCGTCGTCTGGACGACCGGCGCCTGGAACGCCTCGGAGGTGTTCCGCCGCTGCTGCACGGAGCCGAGCCGGGCTTCGATGCGTTCGGTGAGCTGCTCGCAGCCGATGCCCTGCACACCCTCCACGAGTTCCTCGACCCGACCATCGGGCCGGATGCGGAAGCGGATGGTGCGCTGGGCCATCCCGGTGCGGGGAACGTGGTGGACGGGATGCTAGCCAGCCTTCCCGGATCTGTGGCCGCCGCCGCCGCTGGGGGCGCAGCGACGGCTCAGCTGATCAGCCCCTCGTCCACCAGGGTCTGCAGCCGCTCGAGCACCTCGGGCTGCTCCAGCTGCTCCAGCGCCAGCCGCGCCTCATCGCGCACGGTGGAATCGGCGTCCTGGAGCATGGTGTGCAGCAGGGCCTCCACCACGTCGCGCTGGCGGGGCTCCACCAGATCGGGATAGAGCCGCCCCAGCGACCAGGCGCTGTTGCTGCGCACCGCCGGTTCGCTGTCGATGCGCAGGGTCTGCAGCAGCTGGGCAGCGGCCGGATCGGCCTTGGCCGGCCCCGTGCCCCCCGCATCGGCCAGCGACCCTGCGGCCCAGAGGCGCACGGCGGCGATGTCGACCTGGAGAGAGCGGATCAGCGGGTTGAGCACCGGGGCATCCGGGTAGTTGCCCAGGCTCCAGGCCACGGCCTTGCGCACATAGCCGTTGTCGTCGGCGGCGAGCAGGGCGAGCAGCGGCTCCACCGCCAGCGGATGGGGATTGCGGCCGAGGGCGTAAACCGCACTCATGCGCAGGATCGGGCAGCTGGCCTGGAGCAGGGGCAGCAGCAGCGGCACGGCGCGGGGGTCGCGGTGCTCGCAGAAGATGCGGAGCCCCTGCATGCGCTGCTCCTGGCCGCCCTGCAGCAGGGTGAGGCCCAGGTCGCACTCGGCCGCCACCTCGCTGGCGGCCGGCTCGAGGGCCTCGATCTCATCGAGGGGGTCGCCGAGCAGTTCCTCCGCCAGCTCGCGGGCCAGCACATCCGGATCCAGGGCCAGCTCGGCGGGTCCGATCGGGTAGGGCGCGGCGTCGTCCGGCATCGGCGGATTCAGGTGCGGAGATCGTAAGGAGCGACTCAGCCCAGGGGCGCCGGCGCCGCCATGTCGCCCGGCAGCCAGATGCGGGCGCTCACGGCCACCAGGGCCAGGGCGAAGAGGAGCACGATCGCCGCCGGCAGCAGCGTGGACCGGAGAAACTGCATCAGCGGGGCAACGGATTGGCCCCATTGTCGGCCCTGCGGGGCCGGGGGCCGGGAGCCGGGGGGGCGGGCGCCGCAGGGAATGGGGGCCGGCGCCGGCGCAGCGGCCTAGCCTCGGCACTGATCGAAGGTGCCCATGGCAGGGAAGGGCGGTTGGCAGCGGATCGCCGCGGTGGGGGCCACGGGCTTCGCCAGCGGCCTGCCCTACATGGTGGGCAGCAAGCTGCTGCAGGGATGGCTCACCGCCAGCCAGGTGCCCCTGAGCCTGATCGGCCTGCTGGGGCTGGCCGAGCTGCCCTACACCCTGAAGATGCTGTGGGCGCCGCTGCTGGATCGCTGGCCCCTGCCCTGGCCAGACCGGCGCCGCGGCTGGCTGCTGGTGCTGCAGCTGCTGCTGGTGCTGCTGATCGGCGCGATGGGGTTGCTGCGTCCCGGCACCGACCAGGCCAGCCTCAAGGCGGTCGGGGTGCTGGCGGTGGGCCTGGCGGTGGTGAGCGCCACCCAGGACATCGCCGTGGATGCCTACCGCACCGACCTGCTCGCCGAGGAGGAGCGCGGGGCCGGCGCCGCCGCCAGCAACCTGGGCTACCGGGCGGCGATGCTGGCGATCGGCGCCGGCGGCTTCATCGTGGCCGGCCGCCTCGGCTGGCCCGCCGCCTTCCTTGGGGCGGCCGTGCTGATGCTCGCCACCCTGCCGTGCACCCTGGCGGCTCCGCGCCTCAGCCCCCTGGAGCACCCCGTGCTCAGCCTGCGCCAGGCGGTGGTGGGCCCGGCCCGGGAGTTTCTGCGGCGCACCGGCGGTGGCAGGGCCGCCCTGCTGCTCGCTCTCGTGCTGCTCTACCGCTGGCCCGATGGGCTGCTGGGCCTGATGGCCGTGCCCTTTCTGATCCAGGAGGGCTTCAGCCCCGAGGTGGTGGGTTCGGTGCTGGCCGGCTGGGGCATCGTGGCCACGATCGCGGGCACCGTGCTCGGCGGCCTGCTGTTCAGCCGCCTGGGACTGAACCGCTCGCTCTGGGTGTTCGCCGCCGTCGGCGCCGCCGGCAACCTCAGCTACTGGGCCCTGGCCCGCTTCCAGGGCGGCATGGCCGGCCTGCTGGCGGCCGTGGGCCTGGAGAACCTCGGTGGCGGCATGGTGGGGGCGGCCTTCGTGGCCCTGCTGATGAGCCTCTGCAATCCCCGCTTCTCCGCCACCCAGTACGCCCTGCTCTCGGGCGTGTACGCCCTGAGCCGCTCCCTGCTGGCGGCCCCGGCGGGCCTGGTGGCCGAGCGCGTTGGCTGGAGCAGCTTCTTCCTGCTCACGGTGGCCGCCGCCGCCCCCGGCTTCCTGCTGCTGGCCCGGCTGGCCCCCTGGCACGGCCAGGGGGTGCGGGGCTGCTTCAACCCCAGCCGCGACAGCACGTGAACCCGCCCGGCGCCCCGTCTCGCTTCCCTGATCAACCGGTTGACAGAAGCGGGGCCGTGGGGGAACATGGGGCAGATTTAGTGAGCGGGCGATCCGCCAACCCTGCGCCATGCTGAACAAACTGATCGCTGGACCAGCAGTTGCGGCAGGGCTTTTTCTGCTGGCTGCACCCGCCGAAGCCGCTCGGATCGTCTTCACGGCCAACGCCCAAACCTTCACCATCCCAAGCGGCAGCACCCCCACCACCGGCAC